>SMTZ1_10029149_pt1 | contig 12775 bp, 15 predicted proteins | sample DeeMarSWOR136_30_FD_25667 | JGI IMG/M metagenome (IMG submission 25667) | reverse complement strand
ATCTACCTCCTTAAGAGCAGCTAGCTTAATAAGACCTTCAACACCAAACAAGACCTCCGTCTTTGAATGGCCTATGAGCCTATCTCGCAATATATCTGCCAGACCCTCTTCTGAAACAGCCACAGCGCTGGGTTGAAACTGGAATATCTGTTTCATTAGAAGCCCTATATTCCTGCCAGCAGTCAAGGCTAAGACCTTGTATTCTTCGGGATTGGACTCAATTACCTTGAGGGCGTTTGAACCGATAGAGCCTGTCGAACCTAATATGGCAATCTTTTTCATGTATAAATAATAATTCCTCTAAGCGATACCAGGTAAGACTTCATATCTGATATTGATCTGGTGATCTGATATGGGACATATATAATTTCATCCATGATGCAGGATCTAATATTGCATAATTTCCCTGAAATATTGGATCGTATTTTTCAATCCATCCTCAATATTGACCTTAGGTTCCCAGCCAAGCCTCTCCCTGGCAAGGGTTATATCAGGTCTGCGCCTTCTGGGATCATCCGAGGGCAAAGGATGAAAGGCTATCTTTGACTTGGATTTTGTTAGACTTATAATAAGTTCAGCCAATTCATTGATACTGTTTTCAATAGGATTCCCCAGATTCACAGGGCCGACAAAATCATCAGGCCCTTCCATCATTTTTATCATCCCATCAATCATATCATCCACATAACAGAATGACCTTGTCTGGCTCCCGTCCCCGAAAATAGTTATGGTCTCACCTTTCAGCGCTTGGACAACAAAATTGCTAACTACCCTTCCGTCATTTGGATGCATCCGAGGACCATAGGTATTAAAAATGCGAACAACCCTTATATCCACGTGATTCTGTCTGTAATAATCGAAAAAGAGTGTCTCCGCGCAGCGTTTCCCCTCATCATAACATGACCTGAGACCTATTGTGTTAACATTCCCCCAGTAATCCTCTCTTTGAGGGTGAACGGTCGGATCACCATATATTTCGCTTGTCGATGCTTGCAATATCCTCGCCTTTACCCTCTTGGCAAGGCCCAGCATGTTAATGGCACCCATCACGCTTGTCTTTATTGTTTTTACGGGATTATATTGATAGTGCACAGGCGATGCGGGACATGCTAGATTATATATCATGTCCACTTCCAGCAAAATAGGATTGACAAGATCATGCCGTATAACCTCAAAATGTCTATTATCGACAAGGTGAGATATATTTCTTTTCTGGCCAGTAAAATAGTTATCAAGGCAGATCGTGTAGTTCCCTGCATCAAGTAACTTTTCGCATAGATGAGAACCTAAAAAACCAGCCCCGCCGGTAACCAGAACCCTTACCCTGTCATACAGATTAAGCGCCATTAATAAATCCTTGTAAATTGATAAATATCATTAAATAGTCCAGGTTAAATAAACATAAAGCACGGGTATTGAAAACAGTAAAGCATCTATCCTGTCCAGCATCCCTCCATGCCCCGGGAGTATCCTACCCGAATCTTTAATCCCATATACCCTTTTTAACATAGATTCGACAAGATCGCCAACCTGTGCCATTACGGAAAGCAGGAGGACAAGGATGAAGATATCAAGCATTTGTCCATGAATACTGGAAAAATATAAAAAAATTGCAGCTGCTATAAAACTGCTTATCAAGCCCCCTACAGCACCCTCCCAGGTCTTGTTGGGGCTGACTGCCTCATAAAGCTTATGCCTGCCAAATAATTTACCAGAATATAATGCGCCGGTATCATTTGTAAATATAACGATCAATAGGAAGAAGATCCATATATTCCCATCTGGTCTCATATCTATCAAAATAAGCATCGCAATGGGAAGGCATATATATATTGGCCCTAAGACCGCCCTTCCCATATCGGCTATCCATCGCTCATCAGGCAACGGGTGGGTCAGCATGTAGAAAGTCATGGGGATAATTGCCCACAGCCAGATTATTATCGGAGTAAGCAAATCCTGCTTTATGGCAAATATGATAAACAACATCAGGCCGATTAAATAGCTGAACCATTGAACAAGTTTGGGCAAATGTAACGGGGCCATGCTGTAAAATTCGGCTAGAGTTATGATGGCAACAACAAAAAGAAATAGATAAAAAAGCCACCGCGGTCCTACCCATATCATGTAAATCAGAAAAGGTGCTGCGATTATGCCGGTAAGCCATCTTTTCATGTGCATGTAAACGCCTTTGTCCACCAAGCTATTCCCCTTAGGACCCAAACCTCCTTTCCCTTTTCTGAAATTCCTTAATAGCCAGAAGATATTCCTCTTTTCGGAAATCAGGCCACAAAACGGGAGTTATATATATCTCCGTATAAGCGATCTGCCATAATAGAAAGTTGCTCACCCTATATTCGCCACTTGTCCTTATGAGCAGATCAGGATCGGGCATCCCCCCTGTGTAAAGGAAATTTGAGATAAGATCCTCCGTAATCTGCTCTGTGCGAAGAGTGCCCGACCTTATCTCTTCTATAATCTTCCGTACAGACAGGGATATCTCCTGTCTCCCCCCATAACTAAGCGCGAGGGTAAGTGTCATATCACTATTATGTGATGTTTTTTCAATGGTATCTTGAAGAATAACTTGTACATCTTTGGGGAGTTTTTCCGTATTTCCAATAGTCTGAAATCGTATCCCGTTTTCAAGCATTTCATTCAATTCGCTTTTAAGAAATCGTTTCAAGATGCCCATTAGGGTATCAACCTCATACTTGGGCCTCTTCCAATTTTCCTCGGAGAAGGCATACAATGTAAGCCACTCTATTCCAAGGCTCCGACTTTCCCTTACAACAACCCTGACGGATTCCGTACCCTCCTCATGTCCGCGGACCCTGCTCAATCCTTTCTTCTTGGCCCATCGTCCATTTCCATCCATAATTATGGCAACATGTCTTGGTATTCTATCTGGATTTATATCTGGCATAATCGCATCTCTTGAATATCATATTAACGGATTTAATATAGCGAACGCAACAGATAAGTAGCCATATCTTAAAAGCACATATTCCTGACATATATATTAATCACAACGGCCAAGATAGCTATCTATCATTAATCCATTCACTACATATACAGACAACAATAATCTGGCATAACTATTTATCATAATATATAAGGGACGGCTTAATAGGAGGACGGCTAATGAAGATACCTGAAATATCCATTCCCATGCGCTTTTACCACAAGGCAAAGCGGGATTTGATCTAAACAGGAGGAAATTTAGAATTCGATAATTTCTTTCTCTTTCTCGGCGGTTATTTCGTCAATCTTTTTAATAAAATCGTCTGTTATCTTTTGTACCTCATCCTGTGATTTAAACATCTCATCTTCTGATATCTCTTTCTCGTTCTTGAGCTCCTTAAACATCTCGTTTGCTTCACGCCTATGACCGCGAATAGAAATCTTGGCCTCTTCAGCTGTTTTTCTGGCCAATTTTGCCAATCCCTTCCTCCGTTCCTCGGTCAAAGGCGGGATAGAGATGCGAATAATCTTACCATCATTTATGGGCGTAAGTCCTAAGTCGGACTTAAGAATGCTTTTTTCCACTTCCCCGATAATAGACAGATCCCATGGCTTGATGGTAATCAACCTGCTTTCTGGGACGGAAATCGAAGCAACCTGTTCCAAAGGCATATGAGTCTCATAACAATTAACCCTTATCCCGTCTAATAGGGCCGTTGAGGCCCGCCCCGTCCTTATCCTTACAAATTCCTTTTTTAAGGAGTCTATGGAATGATTCATCTTCTGCCGTAATTCGGATATTATCTCGTCTTTCATTATCCTTCCCCTGAGATTATGGTGCCAACTTTCTGCCCCATAACAACCTTCAGAATATTCTTCCTTTGCCTGAGGTTGAATACTATGATAGGCAGCCCTTGACCCATAGCCAGTGTCACTGCCGTCATATCCATCACCTTTAGTCCCTTTTCAAGGTAATCCTGGTAGGTCAATTTCAAAAACGGTTTGATTTTAGGATCCCTTTCTGGATCTGATTCATAGACCCCGTTCACCTTCGTTGCCTTTAAAAGGACATCGGCCTCGATCTCCATAGCCCTCAAAGCCGCCGCGGTATCAGTGCTAAAAAAGGGATTTCCCGTTCCAGCACCTAAGATAACAATCCGGCCTTTTTTAATATGGCTGATCGCCCTTTTCCTTATGAAAGGTTCGGCTATCTTATGCATATCAATAGCTGACATTATCCTGGTCTCAGAGCCGAGGGCGTTCAGGGCCTCCCCAAGGGCAAGTGCATTAATAACCGTTGCCAACATCCCCATATGATCTGCCGGTGCCCGGCCCATGCCATATTCTGAGGAATTCAATCCTCGGAATATATTGCCTCCTCCAATAACTATAGCCGTCTCAACACCCCTCAAATGAACCTCCCGAATTTCGCCCGCGACAGCCTTTAATACATCGGGATCAATACCGTATGATTTATCACCCATCAGGGCTTCGCCGCTCAATTTAAGCAAAATGCGCTTAAATCGGATGTCATTATCCTTCATTGGATTCCCCAAGCTGAAAACGGACGTACCGGTTTATAACGATGTTCTCCCCTGTTTTAGCTATCAACTCATTTATGAAATCCTGTATTGTTATATCTGGATTTTTAATATATTGCTGTTCCAAGAGGGAGACCTCGGAAAAGAATTTTTTCATCTTTCCTTCAACAATCTTTTCAATTACCTTTTCCGGTTTTCCTGAATCTCTTGCTTGGCTTAAATAGATCTCCCTTTCCCTTTCCAATATCTCCGACGGTATGCGGTCTCGGTCAATTGCAACCGGGCTGCTGGCAGCAATATGCATAGCAATGTTTTTGACAAACTCCGTAAAATCCACTGTTTTGGCTGTAAAATCTGTCTCACAGTTTACCTCTACAAGCACTCCTATCTTGCCTCCCGCATGGATATAGGATTGTATTTGACCTTCAGTTGTAGATCGGCCTTGTCTCTTTTTGGCTGTAGCAATACCTTTTTTTCTCAGGTAGTCAATAGCCTCTTCAATATCGTAAGCGCCATTTTACAGTCCATGATCCCGACGCCCGTCTTTTCTCTCAATTCCTTTATTAAGGATGCTGAAATTTCCAATTTATCACTCATCTTCATAGTCTTCCTCTATATCGTTCTCTTCCTCTTCATCTTTCTTGGAGATAATGATAACCTCCGGGCCTTTCTTTTCCCCTTCGGCAGGCTTATCATATTTGTCAGTCTCCTCCTCCTTCATTTTCATTGTCTCCGCATCGGCCCTGAGTTTTTCTTCGGCTAAATTATGACCCGCGATACAGGCATCGGCAATCTTTGAACAGATCAACCTTATAGATCTTATCGCGTCATCATTACCTGGTATGATATAATCTATATCATCGGGATCGCAATTAGTATCAGTGATCGCGATCACCGGTATCCCCATCTTTTTAACTTCCTTCACCGCGATGTGTTCCCTTTTCGGATCCACAATAAATACAGTACCCGGGAGCTCATCCATATCCTTTATTCCCCCCAGGTTTTTTTCCAGTTTGGCTAACTCTTTCTCCATTTTCAATGCTTCTTTTTTGGTATAACGATTTATCGATCCATCAAATTTCATCGCCTCCAGTTCTTTCAATCGGGCTATACTTTTTCTTATTGTTTGGAAATTGGTTAGCGTTCCACCCAGCCACCTGTTAACCACATAAAACATGCCGCAGCGTTCGCTCTCCTCTATGATAGCGTCATGACCTTGTTTTTTTGTCCCCACAAAAAGCACCGGATACCCTTCAGACACTATACGAACCAGAAAATTATGGATTTCATCAAAGAGACTTACCGTCTTTTGGAGGTCTATGATATGTATTCCATTACGTGATCCAAAGATGTACTGTTTCATCTTGGGATTCCAACGCTTTGTCTGATGCCCGAAATGGACGCCTGCCTCCAATAATTCCTTCATATTTAATACTGATGTCATTCAATCCTCCTGTTATATAAGACCGCCAAGGGTCTCTTTCCCACGGTTATACCTCCGTTCAGGCTCCTGCTTACTCCCTCATGGTGGGCACCGGGGCTAGTCCTGAACGTGCGAATTAAAAATCTTATAAGATCCTTGCCTTGCTGAAATCAATACGTCCTTAGAAATTTAAAACAGAAAATATAAACATTATCAAATCTCTTTTGCAAGAAAAAAGTTTTATCAATTATATTGACCTAAACAATGGCATTTCAATTATATATGGTGTATAATATACATAAATAAACCCGGAGAGTAATATATGAGTAAAGGCATAAAAGGCGACCTTAAAAGGTTTGCTAAAGAAACAGAGGTCAAATTGGCCGAGTCTATATTGAGATGGAAATATAAAAAGAAGGGGAAAAAACTGCCTGATAAGGATTACCTTGAGCATAAATCCCGGATTATAACCGACAAGGCCAACATGATTATAGCCCAAAGGGGGAAAAATATCTTTGATGAGTTTAAAAAGGCATATCATGAAAGTAAAAAATCGGCGGAGAGCGACGATTGAACGAATCAACCATGTTAAATAAGTTAAGAGATGAGCTTGACGGGGCGGAAGAGGAAAGGCTTTCACCATGGGCCTGTTTGAGTCTCAACGCGTTGAGGAGAAGAGAAGAGGATAATATCACCAAGGGACACAGACAAAACTTCTCCCTTGATACGGACAGGATCCTTCACTCCTTAGCCTATTCCAGGTATATAGATAAAACACAGGTCTTCTATCTTATCAAGAATGACCATATTACCCATCGTGTGTTGCACGTCCAGTTAGTTTCAAAAATATCACGTACCATAGGGAGGCTTCTCAGGCTCAATGAAGACCTTATTGAGGCTATATCACTGGGACATGATATCGGTCATGCCCCCTTTGGCCACGACGGAGAAAAATTTCTCTCTGATCTTTCACTACATTACGGTCTGGGGTATTTTCTCCATAATTTGCAGAGTGTTAGGGCGTTAGAAAAGATAGAAAAAAAGGGTAAAGGCTGGAACCTGACACTACAGGTCTTGGATGGCATCTTATGCCATGACGGAGAACTTCACAGTCAGGCCCTGCATCCTGACAAGGGAAAGAATTTCCAGAAGATTAATAAAGAGATCAAGGAAAAAGAGGATAATCCTTCCATCAATCTATATCCTATGACCATGGAGGGTTGCGTTGTTAGAATGGCCGATACTATAAGCTATATAGGCAGAGATATCGAAGATGCCATCAGACTTGGGCTGATAAAAAGGGATGATATTCCTGAATACTGCAGGCGTATCCTTGGTGAAACTAATGGCACGATTGTCTATTCTCTGGTAGAGGATCTCGTGATCAATAGTCTTAATAAGCCGTATATATGCTTTAGCGAAGAGGTTGGCGACGCCCTTAATAGGCTCAAGGAGTTTAACACAAAAAACATCTATACCAGTAATATGCCATGGAAACAGACCTTGAAGATTGAGCTTATGTTTAAACTCCTGTTTGAAAGATATTTTAATAACCTTGAAAAGGGGGATGAAAGCTCGGATATTTATCGCGAATTTCTGGAGGGTATGTCTTCAGAATACATGGATAATACATCTAATGCCGGCATTGTCCGTGATTTTATCGCCGGCATGACCGATGAATATTTTTTGGCCCAGTGCAGAAAGCACCTTATCCCACAGACAAAATTTGCTCTCTTTGAGTAAGCTTCTAGGATGATAGATCTTACATCACTCGCCATAATCATGAGGGTTAAGGAATTTGGAGAATCGGATATCCTTGTTACCTTTTTTACCCCGGACTCAGGCCGATTAAAGGGTGTGGCCAAAGGCGCGCGAAAGAGCCAAAAGCGATTCGTAAATTGCCTTGATATTTTCAATCTGGTGAACCTTGAATATAGCCGCAAGCGAAAAAACGACCTATATCTTATACATTCGGGCAAACTTATCGACGCCTATCCAGGTTTGAGAACAGACTTCTCAATCCTCTTAAAGGCAAGTTATATAATCGAACTCACCGAGATACTATCTCCATGGGAATTGCCTGACCCTGATATGTTTGAGATATTAAAAAAATCTTTTCATATGCTGTCAGAAGGTATAAAGGGCGACCTGATACCAGTCATATTCGAGGTAATGGCTATGTCACATGGAGGTTACAGCATCAACCTCGAAAGATGCTGCGTATGCGGGCGCATATATACTGGTGAGGGGACAGCTGCCTTTAAACCGGATAAGGGCGGTATTGCATGCATGAAATGTCAGCCAGTCACTGCCATTAATCCCAGGATGAGCCCCGATACGGTCAATATCACTCGTTTGATGCAATCAAAATCAATCATGATATTTGAACAGCTTAACATCCCTGACGAGGTTATATCTGAAATCAAGCCTGTCCTGAAGCTGCACAGGGAATATCATCTTGGACGACAGATCAAGACCGCAGGCTACCTGGAATAAATATCCTCCTGCCCGGCTCGCAATATCTTCAAGATTCTAGCGGTCAATTCATCATTGTCGAACGAAAAAGACGCGGTCCCACTCTGAACATCAAAATATGTAAGATGACACTTATATTGTTCCGCCACCTCCTCAAGCAGTTCCTTGAAGCTTTCCGCCACAGCGTGTTCAGGGCTGTCCACATCCTCCGGAAATATGTCTACTTCGATTATGCCCATGAATATAATTTCATATTAGATCAAAACCGGAATCCTGTTCATTTTTTACGCCCAGCTTAGCAGCCGCGGTGGTCTATCAGCGGTCTGCTACAGCCGGTTGTTAGGTGTGCCACATCCATCAAATATGACACTCATGAAGCCTCTATCCGAGCAAACGGGCTGGTAAAAATAGCAAAGTTCGAATTAAAGCGAATACAGCCCCAATCACAATGGCGATTAGCTGCAGCGACAAAGACAAAAGCCAAATGAAGGGAAAAAGAACTAATGCAAGCAAGGCAATGGGCCAGCAAAGCACAAATAATATGCACAATCCGATGAATAGTATCAGGGCTTTCATATTCCTATTTTATATTTTTTTCTCCAACTCTATTAACCGCCTAATTTTTTTATTATATTGAATCTCCCATCGTATATCAAGCCGTATTATTCGTTAGAAGGAACTCTTTGGCTGGATTCGAGGATTCTGATCGGCACTCCAGAAGTCTCCAAGACGATTAAAGCATAGGGTAATGAAGAAAATTAAAATCTGTTTGTGTATTTTCGCAATTATGCGCCTTGACAAATCATTAAACTATGTTAATGTAAAAATGTTACAAGGATTGTGGTTGCCTGTTTTTTTATCTTAAATCAATCCGTACAATAACCAATCCGCTATTTTTTATGCATAAAAAATCTTATTTAATGTAAAGGAGAATTCAATATGAAGATTCTTGTAAGTGATCCCCTTGCTGAGGTAGGCATCAGGATATTTAAGGAGACACCCGGCATAGAATTGGACATCAATCCCGGTTTACCGCCAGAAGAGTTAAAAAAGATAATCGGCCAGTACCATGGCATAGCAATTAGGGACGCCACAAAGATGACCTCGGATATCATCGCGGCCGCCAATAATCTGAAAGTCATCGGGAGGGCAGGTATAGGACTTGACAACGTGGATATACCGGCCGCCAGCCAGAGGGGAATTGTTGTAATGAATACGCCTGAAGGCAATACCATAACCACGGCCGAGCATACCATGGCCATGATCATGGCGCTATCGCGTAATATCCCCCAGGCAACCGCCTCCATGAAAGAGGGCAAATGGGAAAAAAAGAAACTGCAGGGCCGGGAACTCTTTAACAAAACCCTGGGCCTCATAGGTGCTGGGCATATCGGTCAGATAGTCGCGGACAGGGCTAAGGGGATGAAGATGAAGGTCATTGTATATGACCCCTACATTAAGCCAGAGGTAATTGAAAGGCTGGAACTTGAACCGGTCTCCCTGGATGGACTGTTTCAGAGATCCGACTATATCACTATTCATACACCAAAGACCGAAGAGACTGCCAATATGATCAATAAAGACACCCTCGCCAAGATGAAAAAGGGTGCGATGCTGATCAACTGCGCGCGTGGAGGAATAGTAAACGAGGATGACCTGTATGACGCCCTTGAGTCCGGGCACCTCGCAGGGGCGGCATTTGATGTCTTCAGCAAGGAGCCGCCCGGAAACATTAAGTTGATGAGTCTGCCCAACTTTATCTGCACCCCTCACCTGGGGGCATCAACTAAAGAGGCACAGGAAAATGTCTCCAGGGATGTTGCGGAACAGATCACAGCTTATCTGTCGGTAAACGTACCAAGTATAAGCCCAGAACTTATGATGACGCTGAGGCCATATGTCACACTGGTCGAAAAGATGGGATCATTCCAGACCCAGCTTGTTGACAGCGGTATAGAGGAGGTACAGATAAATTATTCCGGAAAAGTTATAGATTATGATCTGACACCCTTGACTAATGCTATGCTCAAGGGTCTGCTTACACCCATCCTCAAAGAGGATGTGAATTTTATTAATTCAGCGCTTATCGCCTCAAAAAGGGGGATAAAGGTAATAGAGTCCAAGACAATGACCTCAGATGATTTTACTAGCCTCATTAGTATCAAGGTCAAGTCACTGGAGGGCGAAAACATCGTATCCGGGACAATCTTCGGCAGGACCATGCCAAGAATCTTGCGCATCAATGACTTCTATTTAGAGGCCATCCCAGAGGGACATAATCTGCTTATACATAACCTGGATGTGCCGGGCATGATCGGTCGAATCACCACTACCATGGGCAATCAAGGAATAAATATCAGCCGTATGGCTGTAAGCCAGCAAAAGGCAGAGAAACAGAATGTTATCCTGCTTACGACCGATACCATCATCAGTGATAAGATCCTTGAAGATTTGCGTGGTCTGGAAAATATCTTTTCCGTAAGAAGGATCGAACTTTGAAAGGGGAATGGATATGGTTGAAGAGGAAAAAGGTTTTATAATTAAGGACAGGAGGTCCTTTGACAAAGAGGGTGAATTAAAAGAGGAAAAGGGTGCCAGTGACGGTGGTTCCCCGAAAACGAAGGAAGAGAAAAAAGAACAGGATACGCAAAGGATACCGCTCCCAGAAGTCAACTTCAATTCTCTTATCTTCAGCCTCAGTTCATCCGCGCTTTTGAATATGGGAGATATTGCCGAACCCCAGACCGGCGAAAGGAAAAAAGATCTCCCAATGGCCAAATATTCAATAGATATCATCTCCATGTTACAGGAAAAAACCAAGGGAAATCTGACGGAAGAAGAGCATAAATTCCTGGAAAATATCCTTGCCGATCTGAGATTACGATATGTCAAGGCCGCCAAAAAGCAGTAGATACCTTCTTGGATAATTAGACATCCCGTGAATACTGCTACGTACAGCATCAAGGCTCCTGCAAAACTAAATATTCGGTTAAAGGTTACCAGACTCAGGCCCGATGGATACCATGAACTGGTCTCTATCATGGTCCCAGTAGGTCTCTATGATATTCTGGAACTACATGTCCCTTTTGACGGGCGGATTCAAATAACATGCAAAGATACAGATGTCCCTTCCGACAAGAGTAATCTTATATATCGCGCCGCAGAGTCATTCATTTATCAAACAGGGCTTGACGAAGGTGTATTCATAAATCTCCAAAAAAATATCCCTGTGTCAGCCGGCCTGGGAGGGGGAAGCAGTGACGCTGCGGCAACCCTGTTAGCGCTCAACAGAATATATTCAAATCCCTTATCGGATTCAGACCTCCACACACTCGCTGTCAGAATCGGCGCTGATGTGCCCTTCTTTTTAAATTGCAGGCCATCCCTGGCTACCGGGATAGGTGAAATCCTTGAATCCCTCCCTAACTGGCCGGAATTATGGTATATTATTATTGTCCCACCTTTCAAGGTGTCTACCTCATGGGCATTTCAAAATCTAAGATTGGGGTTGACAACAGATGAATATGCCGATATATTTGAGATGTTAAAAAAAGGTAGCTATAGCATCTCTCATATACTTGAAAACGATCTGGAAAAGGTAACTTCCGCCAGTTTTCCGATTATTAATACCCTAAAAAAGTCTTTAATGGACACCGGCGCAGAGGGTGCCATTATGTCGGGTAGCGGGCCAAGTGTTTTTGGTATCTTTTTAACCCATGAAAAGGCCGCATGTGCAAAAGAAGCCCTCCTCTCCAGGAATCTCGGAAGGATTTTTATGGTGAGCGGGGAGGTGCGGGATTTTAAGGCTTGATATATGTTTTTTTGCTGGGGTGTCGTCAAGCGGTAAGACACGGGCCTTTGGAGCCCGCATTCGGAGGTTCGAATCCTCCCGCCCCAGCCATGTTGTTATTAGGGAGACACTGCTATTTCCTAAAAAGTAAATCGTTGCGGAAACCGAGATCTCTGCCTCAAGGCATGGATGTTTATCCGTTACTCTGAAGGAGACAATAAAAAGGACAAGGAGGGCGGTTAATCTATCATGAAACTATTCGGTGGCACATCAAACCCGACCTTAACACAAGAGGTCTGTGACTACCTTGCGATTGAACCCGGCAAGATAACTGCCAAGACCTTTAGTGATGGAGAGACTCAGATCGAGATCCATGAGAATATCAGGGGAAGAGACGTCTTTGTACTGCAGTCCACATGTACACCTGTTAATGATAACCTGATGCAACTTTTGATTATAATGGACGCCTTGAGAAGGGCATCCGCCAAAAGGATCACTGCCGTTATTCCATATTATGGTTACGGACGACAGGATCGAAAGGTGAAACCAAGGGTCCCTATCTCGGCAAAACATGTGGCAGACCTT
>SMTZ1_10005461_pt1 | contig 12777 bp, 14 predicted proteins | sample DeeMarSWOR136_30_FD_25667 | JGI IMG/M metagenome (IMG submission 25667) | reverse complement strand
TGGTATATACAGAACAAGGCGATTATAAGGCGGCTTATCTCATCTGGGCACTCGACTACATTGGACACGTGCATTCAGCGATGGTAGAAGGAGGATTTGAAAAGTGGAAGAAAGAAGGAAATGCCATCACACAGGACTATCCAAAGATTATACCGGTGAAGTATGAGTTACCTTCCACACTCAATCACAAAGTGAGGGCGACATTGGAAGAGGTGAAGGAAGTCGTCACAGATGGAGGCGCTGTACTTCTTGATGTGAGGCCAGCGCAATTGTATACAGGCGAGAATGGGATGTGGAAGAGAAAAGGGCACATCAAGGGAGCTATCAATCATTTCTGGGGAGATGACCTTAAGGAAGACGGCACGTGGAAAAACGCAGAAGAACTAAGGACAGTGTACAAACAGCTCGGTGCTACTCCAGATAAATTAATAATCGTTTCGTGTGGTCAGGGATTGATGTCAGCCCATGCATACTTTACGCTCAAGCACGTTCTTGGATATCCCAGCGTGAAGAATTATGATGGCAGCTTCAACGAGTGGTCTAACATTGATGAGCTGCCAGTGGAGACTGGACCAGAGTAGATTGCGTATTTATGCAAAAACATACGAGATGTGCATCTGTATCATCCGCTGTTGACCATAATTTCTTTTTTAGTATAATTGACACATTTCTCTAAAGGAGGAAAAGAATGAAGAAATTGCTTATCGCACTCATTGTCATTGTACTATTTGCAATGATGCCAGCATATGCATTTGGACTCAGCAAAGGCATCAAAGCAGGGTTCTGTTTTGCGAACCTTAATGGTGATGATGTCTCAGATGGTGGGAGTTCGAAATCAGCACTCTGTGGAGGTGTTTTTGCCAATTTCGATTTTCTTTTGATTGAGATACAGCCAGAAATCTTGTATACTCAGCGGCGCATAGATTTTAATCAGGATCCATTCACCGGCGTACAAATGGAGGTACCTTACCACGTAAAAATGAACTATCTCGAGATACCTATTCTTGCCAAAGCAAAGATGCCCATGCCAGGTGTTATTAAACCTAATCTGTTTGCGGGCCCGTACTTTGCGCTAAATCTTACTGCTCAAGGGCATTTTGACACTGAAGACCCAGAAGACCTGGAGTTCATCAAAGGTACGGACTTTGGAGTCGCTCTTGGTGTCGGTGTGGACGTTAGTCTTGTTGTTATGAAAGTCACCCTTGATGGTAGGTATACCTTTGGCTTGAACTCGATTCATGAGGAGGGGAATGACATTAAGAACAGTGCATTTGCGGTAATGCTCGGCATCGCCTTCTAAACAGGGTTGGTCGCGGCGGGTCTCGACGACTACTGATATTATTTAGCTCATAGCTGTTAGAGTGAAGGAATCTGACTATTTATTTCGTTTGAATAAGACTTAAGTCTTGACAAATTTTTTGCATTCATTATAATATTGCAGATTCGGTTTTCAAGGAGGTGAGCAATGATTATGTCATCGATTTCGCAAGAAAGACATGAAATGGGCGAGGCTCCTCTATCTATGTTTAAAAGAGTAGTAACCATACTATCAAGGCGTTGGATTCTGTCTGTCTGTTTAGTTTTGTGCATATCGACTGTCAGCAACACGTGTTGGGCACGACTCTTCTTTACGGGTCCTAATCCATTCTTCTCTTCTTCACACTTTCCTCAGGATGGACTCCTCTTCGAGGGATCAGGAAGTTTCGCATTCATCGACCACTATCCTCGAGGTTGGTTTGGCAATCTCGATGACCCAAAGAAACTACCCAGCCCTAACTATACCATGACCAGTCAGAGCCTGCATCTGTCCAATCCTCAATCTGATTTTTCGCTTCATGGAACCTGGACTCAAAATAAAACAGAACTCGTGCCTTATTATTTCCAGTCTCATGGATTTCATATCCAGTCTCTCCTTTCATACACACTCGAAGATCTCTACATGAAAGCCGATGGAATCGCGAGGTCCTATGACGATACGCTTGGATGGGAGCAGGTGCCTTTTGAGGCATTACTCGAGAGGCAGAATAAGCAGTATGGAACAGGAATAGCCGTAGCAAAACAACTTGGGAGTGTGCCCTTTGGAATAAGGGTAACCATAGATCGTAGCAAATGGGGAGAACCAAACGGTTATCTTCAGAAATCTGTAAATGGTGCAGAGGAAATCTATAATCGCTATACGTGGGGCTGGACAACTCAGCAGAGTTGCAATCACATCTTAGCGAGTCATGCCAACATAGATGCCTGGTATCAGGACGGCTACTCTATGGCAACTTCATGGCTTATTAATACTGTTGTTGGTGCAACTATCAAGGAACATAAGCTCGCTCTTCGCTACCGTCACTTTTCTCAAGATGCAGACGAATACGAGTATGATTCGGATCGTGATGGGTATGTGAGAGATGGTGATTGGACAGAGAGGACGTCTAAACATCTACTCCGTGGATATGGACTCTTTAAGATATTGAAGTTAGGTCAAGCCGATCTCTACCTGCTTGGATTTGCAGAGACCCAGAGGAGTTGGATCAACTATGTCGGTGCAGGTGATGCAGAGAGGCTTGATTGCATCTATGAGAAGAAGGCAGATTTCGAGATAGTACCAGTAGTTGCTTCTTCATTGGGAAAAGGTTTCTTACGTGCAGGCTTCGATATTCTCTGGGGATGGGCGAGTTTAAGTAATACCGATGTCTGGGGTAGGCAAAGAGTCTACAGGGAATCTTACCCATATACAGGTTGGACACCTGATTGGGAAAAACCCGGTTATGCAAATAGCTTTTTCATCGCAAACCTTTCAGAAGTCGATGTGGAGTATCCTATCCTTCAGAGGCCAGAGATAGTACTGAGATTAGAATTGTTCCGCATGCAACAGTGGACCTATACCACCGGTTACTTTGGTGAGAATGAGAGCAGCAATGGTGGATATGTCTTTGAGGAGAATGCGGTTCGCCAAGACAAGCGGAAAGAGACCTGGATGGGTGGTTCTCTTGGTATGTGGACAGGCTTTGGCACGGTGTTTGCGGGATTTTTTGTCGACCTTCCCATAACCTATCATTCAGTTCTCGATACTAAGGTTATTGATAATGATGAAGGGGAGACATTCTCAGATAGCCGCTCGAATTTCCCTGCGGTTCAAGATCCGACCAGACTAAGAGTTATTATTGGTAAGAGGTGGTGAGAAGGATACGACAAGGTTACTACTTCTGTCGTCATTACTAGTCCGCCATGCGATGAGGCGGACGAAGCAATCTCAAAACACTAACGAACATGCTCAACCCTTGACTTCAATTATTCCTTTCCTATACTTGAACAGCTAACGACAGTTTACAGTGCGGCGGACAGAGTTTGTTCCCTCTCCCTTTGATGGGAGAGGGAAGGGGTGAGGGTGATGTTTGGCGGGGGTCGAGAAGTCGCCTGTAAACAATCGTCTCTGTGAGTCCCTTTAAATAAACACAGAAATCATGTAAACCTGTTATATGATTTTCAGACAAAAAATTATTGCGTAAAATTGGGTTTGTTCATTATCTAGCGGGACGAATTTGCCTCAAACATTCCCCAGTCATTGCGAGCCCGTTAAATAAACATATGACTAATGTAAATCCAATCATATAATCTGTAGATAAAACATTGAGTGTGCCCATTATTTAACGGGGCGTGGCAATCTTATAATGGCTAAATAACCCATCACGAATTTCGAGCATAGCGAGGAAAAAACTAATCTGTCATAAAAAAATCTTCGTTTTAAAATTATCAAGCTTGCCCACCCTTGACACATTACACTGACCAGATATGCTATTATCATGTTTTATGAATTAAATGACAAGCCAGGAGGTAGGTCGGGAAATAAATTAATCAGTGGTTATAAAGAGCACCAGAAATAAGAAGGAGGATTAAAATAATGAAAAAGAAACTGAGCGTAGAAGAACTCCTTGCCAAGGCGAAACAGCCAAGCGAAGATGCTATGAGGTTGCACCCCTTTTATCGAGGCAAGGTAGAGGTAAGCCTTAAATGTAGGATCAAAGACTTTGATGATTTTGCAATCTGGTATACTCCAGGAGTTGCCGCTCCCTGTAAGGATATAGTGGCGCATCCTGACAAGGTATTTGCACATACAAACAAGGGGAATTTCGTTGCCGTGGTGTCTGATGGTACAAGAGTTCTGGGACTCGGTGACATAGGTCCTCATGCAGGGCTACCGGTAATGGAAGGAAAAGCGATTTTGTTTAAATATCTTGGTGGCGTAGATGCTTTTCCCATATGTTTGGACACAAAAGACCCCGATGAAATAATTCAGGCATGTAAGTGGCTTGAACCTACATTTGGTGGTATAAATTTAGAAGATATCGAAAAGCCCAAATGTTTCTACATTTTGGATAGACTTCGTAAAGAGATGAACATCCCTGTATGGCATGATGATCAGCAAGGAACTGCAGCCATAACACTTGCTGGATTGATAAATGCGCTTAAGATTGTTAATAAAAGCAAAGAAGATGTTTTAGTATCTATGGTAGGTGCCGGTGCATCAAACATTGCTATCTCGAGAGTGATGCTCGCTGCTGGTTTTCCTCCGGAGAATATTATAATGGTGGACTCAAAGGCTATTCTCCACAAAGGGAGAGACGATCTTAAGACGCCTGGCAATGAAGAGAAATGGCATATGTGTGAGATATCAAACAAAGAAGGTAGGACTGGTGGCATACCTGAGGCTATGAAAGGAACTGATGTCTGCATTGCCTTATCAAGACCTGGGCCAGGTGTTATAAAACCAGAATGGGTAACATCAATGGCAAAGGACGCAATAGTTTTTGTCTGTGCTAATCCAGTTCCAGAAATATGGCCATGGGAAGCAGAGGAGGCAGGAGCAAAGATAGTCGCCACAGGTAGGTCAGATTTTCCCAATCAGGTAAATAATTCTTTGGGTTTCCCTGGGATATTTAGAGGAGCCCTTGATGTTGCTGCACGGACAATTACAGATGAAATGTGTATTGCTGCTGCCGAAGAGCTCGCCAAATGCGCTGAAGATAAAGGACTGTCAGAAACGTATATTGTACCGAGAATGGATGAGTGGGAGGTATTCCCTCGTGAGGCTACTGCTGTGGCAATGAAAGGAATTGAACAGGGCGTTGCCAGAATAACCATGACCAGAGATGAAATTTTTGAAAAGGCGTCCAAAACCATAAAGAGAGTAAGGGATGCTACAAAAATGCTTATGGATAAAGGATTCATTTCAATGGCAGACTGAGAAAGAAGAAAAATGAGCAGTAGAATTACAATAATCCTTTTGATAGTAATCCTCTTCGCAATACCATCAGCGTATGGACAAGGACCGAGAATAGGTGTAAAGGCTGGTTTTAATTATACTGATCTCTATGGTGATGCTGTCGGGTCATCAGAACCACTTCTGCGATTATGCATTGGCACCTTTGCCAGTTTCCCTATCTCGGATATATTGAAATTTCAACCAGAGTTCTTGTATACTCAGAAAGGGACAGCATGGGAAGTCTACGATCCCATCAGGGCTAGAGTCTCGAGGACATGGGTAAAACTAAGCTATGCAGAGATTTCAGTTTTGACTAAAATACTATTAACAGCAAAGCGAAATTGGAGACCACATTTATTTATTGGTCCGTACCTCAGTGTGAACCTGGCTGCCAAAGGGAGAATTAAACAAGACGGAATGATGGAAAGGATGATTATTGGAGATGTCAATGACATTGATTTAGGTGCCATATTTGGTGCGGGGATGGACATCGGTCTTGGAAAGGGTGATGTTGTATTTGATGCACGATACGTATTGGGATTGACCGGTATTGATGAAGATGGAGAGGACGTGAAGAATAAGGTATTTTGCTTTATGCTCGGCTATAGTCTACGACTGTGATGCCAGCGATGGACGACTAAGAAACAGTGATGGGGAGACTCGGAGAAATGGGGGGCTTAGAGAGTGAATACCGAGATTACATAAAGATCCTTCTCCGTTGATACTATGGAGGACACAGTTGCAGTGATAGGAAAATAGAAGACTAATTTAGGGTAAGGAGGGATAATGAAATACATGAAAATTGTATCATTAGTGACATTGGTAGTTGCGTGCTTTATCATCTTTGAGACTGGTTGCAGGCGTGATAAGTCACCTGTTATTGACCGGTACCCAGCACATATTGGTAACTCATGGGAATACTCAAGGACATTTTATACTGTAGTTTTTGATACAGTTAATAACGACACTACTGAGCATCTTCTTACAGATAGCCTTCATGAAGAATTTGAAATTATGGATACGATGGCAGGCTGGGAATGCTATAGACTCGTGCGTCTACTCTATGAACAAAGCAGCACCTATCCTCAGACATGGTGGTATGCTCATCCTGATACAGCACTCCTATGGATAGCCTCTTTCCATGGCGCTACATTAAAGAGTTCTGCAGGACCAATGTCGAATGTACGCTTCGGACTCGACGGGAGAGTATTTGATTCTCCACGTGCTCTTGCCGAATATCTTGATTGCAAAAGGAATATGGGATTTGTGATATTAAATTCCGACACATTTTACTGGTCGCCTCCAAAAAAGCTATTTGTTTATCCTCTTAAAGAGGATATATCTTGGATAGCAATGACTGATCCATGGCTTGAAGAGCGAGAGATTGTGGCAGAGGAATCGAAAAGTGTGATTGCTGGCGACTTTTCTACCCTGAAAATGAAGATACGTTCTGATTGGATGACTGAACACGATTTATGGTACATTTGGATTTCAGAAGATGGTATAGTGAAAGATAGTGTACATGTTAGAGATGTAGCATTAGATGCTCAGGGTGATCCAATCGGTTATTGGGATGCTGACGATATATATGAGCTGCTAGATTTCAATATAGAAAGATAATGCGGCACCTGACAATGTCTACGAACTGGTTGAGTTTCAACCATAGATACACGTTTTTTCTCATTTCACTATTCTATTATTCCATTATTCTAGAATTATCGAACAATGGAATAATGGGCAGCAATATGCTAGGAATTTCAGTGCCTCAGTACTGGGCACAATGAAAGAAGGGAGGTGAAAATGCCGAAAGTCTGTATGATTCAAATCGGTGTGAGTGATTTGGACAAAGCCATTGACTGGTATTGCAAGATCTTAGGGTTTGAGGTCTCGAAAGAGCATTATCATCATCCAGTGGCAGTGGATTTAGTTCATGAAGGATGTCGTCTTATTCTCCACATAGCAGATAAGCCGGCTCATATAGATTACCCAAGTGTTGCACAAACGTTGATTTGTATCGAGACAGATGACCTGGCTGCGACTATGAATGATTTTAAGAAGAAAGGAGTCGAATTCATCCACGAAACGCCTCAAAAATTCCCTGCCGGTGTATACATAGCCTTCAAAGATCCATTCGGCAATGTCCATGAGCTGGTTGAGTTTAAGTCTTAGATACACATTCTTACTTATTTCATTATTCTATTATTCCATTATTCTAGAATTGTCGAATAATGGAATAATTGGTGGAATATGCCGGGAATCTAATGCACAATTCTGGGCACTTTAATTACGCCTTAGAGGCGTATGATTACAGTAATGGACGATTAGGAAACTCCGTCTATGACGAGAGCAGGCGGTGGTTGGGGAGACTCGGAGTACTGGAGAACTTAAAGAGTGAATACTGAGATTAAAGGAAAATTCTTCTGAGCTGAAACCATGGAGGATACGGTTACAGCGATAGATTAAGATTATAGCGTTTTTCTTTTGATTCTTTTACAGCATTGACTTGTGAGCGTTTGTAAGTAGAATTGCTTTATGTACCAGAAAATAGTACCTATGTTTCTTGTAGAAGATGTTGATGCGGCTCTGCTGTGGTATCAAGAGACATTTGGAGCAAAACTACAACATAACTTACCCAGAAACCCGCCCTTTGAATGGGTCTCTCTTTTAATTAGTGATATCGAGATTATGTTTTCTCGTAAAAAGTCAGCACAGAAGTGGTATTCGGATAAGGTCAATGTTTGTGAAAAGCCAACTAATTTCATTTCTTATATCTATGTAAAAGACACTGCTTATCTGTACGACCGGATAAAAGATAAAGTTACAATCGTAATGCAGCCCAGGGATCAGTGGTATGGGATTCGTGAATTTGCTATTCAAGATCCTTTTGGATTCATGCTAATTTTTGCACAAATTATCGGATAATAAATCGAGTATTATGGTAAACAAAAATCTTGCAGGCAGATGTGGTCTCTATTGCGGAATCTGCGAAATCTATCGAGCATACAAAGATTCGAAAAAGCTTCAACAGGAGCTCGCAAAAAAGCATAATTGTTCGCCGGATGAGGTGAGATGCGAGGGCTGCCAGGCATTAGACGTCTATGCATGGTCTTATGAGAAAGAATGGGGGACGAACTGCAAATTTGTGAAATGTCTGAATACTAAGAAACTGAACTTTTGTTTTGAGTGTGCTGAATATGAGACCTGTCAGAAATTCGACAAATTCGTAAAGATCTGTACAGGAATAGGAATAGATTTGAGAAATAATCTAAAAATGATAAAAGAAGGGAAGGTTGAGGAATGGATAACAGAGCAGGAAAAAAAATGGCGCTGTCCTAAGTGCGGTAAGCCAATTATCGTTTCGTATAGTTTTAAAAATTGTCATATGTGTGGATACAGACTCCGAGAGTAACTATGAAAAAAGCTAACGAAATTGCTTTTGTGGCTACTGTACCCAGAAAAAAGGGCTGGCGAATCCCCGTTTAGTAGGGTTTTTGTTTATTTAATCATTTTATTATTTTACAATTATAAAATAGTAAAACGATGGAATGACCACTATGCTGGGCATTTCAAAAGATGATTACAGTGATGACAGATAGATTACGGCGATGATAATAATAATTGCGCCTGTCAGATATATCAAGAAGGCATTAGATCTTGGAAAAGCAAGTAAAGAAGTCAAACTGCTCTTGAATAATTAGCTTATGGTTATCTTAACTGGAAAATTAGTGCGTGGAATTGGAGACTTTTCTTTCTGGATTGGGAAACTGCAAGATTATTATTTCAAGAAAACAGGAATGAAATTGTTCCCGGGTACTCTCAATATACAGCTCGATAGACCTTATTCTCTTCCGAAAAAGGTTATTCGGCTAGAAAAAGAAGAATATGGCGGGACAGTATCTGTCAGTATTGTTCCTTGCAAGATATTTGCGACAAAAGCCTTTATTATGAGAACAGACAAAAATGAAGCAGGACTAGGACGTTATCCAAAGACCATAATTGAAGTGGCATCTGCTGTCAAACTGCGTGACAAGTACAATCTCAAGGATGGCGATCCTATAGAAGTAGAAGTCGAAGAATGAAACGGATGCAGTTTGATCAGGCTCCTTTTAAACATGGGGTCGGGTCCTCTAAATCCATCACACTGCTTGGTGGATTCGATATAAGCGAGACTATTAGTTTGACATTTGATAACTTATTCATAACTTCGTTGAGGAGGCCATGGAATTCCAATCAACATGATTACAGTGATGGACGACTAAGAAACTCCCTCTAGGACGAGAGCAGGCGGTGATCGGGAGGCTCGGAGTAACGGAGAACTTACAGAGTCAATACTAAGATTACAAGAAGATTCTTCTGAGTTGTAACTATGAAGGACACAGTTACAGCGGATTTATTACCAAGGGCTGTATTATTACAGTGATGCATCGAAAGATTGCTATTATATTTTCTTAGGGTTGATTTGTGTTGATTATTGTATACCATAAGGATGTAAGAGACACTGAAACGTCTCTATACAACAGTCATATACTTAGAAAATGATGCTCAATAAGGTTCCAAAAGGGTTTTTGAATTTAGTTATTTCTAAAAATGTCCTTCCAATTATCATATTTATCATTGCTTTCTCAATAAGGCTTGTATATCTTATCGAACTCACAAATAATAGCCCCTTTTCCAGTTATCTCTATCTTGACGCCTTGCGCTATGACAGTTGGGCGCAGAGTATTGCCTTCGGGATAGAACACGTAATAGAGCCTGCCTTTCGTGCGCCACTCTATCCTCTGTTCATCGCCGCGATCTACAAAATCTTCGGCCACAATCTACTCATTGTCAGACTTGTACAGATGTTCTTAGGTGCATTAATCTGTGTTCTGATCTATTATGTTGCCTTGAAGGTATTCAATAAACGAGCCGCAGCCATAAGTGCGTTCATCGGTGCATTCTATGGGCCATTTCTCTATTGGGCAGGTGAAATGCTCATTGTCACGTTTATTGTTTTCCTTGACCTTGTGATGTTACTCACCCTGTTACATGCGATCGAGAAGTCAAGCGCATTGTACTGGATGCTCGGCGGTGTTGTATTGGGTCTGTCCAGTATAGCACGGCCAAACGTGCTCATTTTCATTCCATGGGTTATCGTGCTTATTTTCTTAGTGCATAAATTAAGAGAAACCAGTGTAACCAAGAAGTTAAAATTCGTGTACGTGCTCTGTTTTTTGGTAGGAACCTTTGTCGTGATTTTGCCAGTGACAATAAGGAATTACGTCGATACCAAAGATTTTGTGCTAATATCATCACAAGGGGGGATTAATTTTTATGTCGGTAATAATCCTGATGCAGACGGTAGGACAGCACAGGCACCAGGAATTGCGGAAGCGCATGGCGAATTCCTTGACAATATGTGGTTGGTGTCTGTGAAGCATGCAGAAGAAACTACGGGCAAGCGTCTCATGCCTTCACAGGTGTCACAGTTCTGGTATCGACAAGGTCTTAGGTTCATCTTCGAGAATCCTTGGAAATGGTTTAAACTCATGTCTAAAAAATGCACACACTTCTGGACAGGTGTCGAAATTACCAATAACGAAGATGTCTATTATTTCACACGATTCTCGACCGTGCTTAAGGCGCTCATGTGGCACAAAGGATTGGCCTTTCCATTCGGTATCATCTGTCCCCTTGCGCTGGTCGGCATCATAGTCTCGCGCAGATATTGGCGCAGGCTTTTGCTGTTCTATGGATTCATGTTTTCCTACATGCTTTCGGTTGTGCTCTTTTTTGTATGTGCACGCTACAGGATGCCTGTTATACCGATTCTTTTGATATTCGCAGGCTATACAATACATTATTGGGTTAAAAAATTAATGTCACGCGATTTTAAGTTATTTTTGTCCAGTCTTGCCGGTACCATTCTCATTGGTATATTAGTTCATATTAATTGTGATGGTGTAACTAACATAAATCGTGCGCAGGCACATCTCTTTGCAGGTAATGCATATGAACAACACGGGAATTACAAACAGGCTATTGATGAGTATCTGAAGGCAATTGAGTTCGTGCCAGCCCATAGTATGGCTTATCACGGACTTGGCACTGCGTATGCGAAGATGCGCGAATACGACGCGGCGGAGCAGATGTTCAGAAAAGTGCTCGAGATAGAACCATTCAATACTCGGGCACATTTTAATCTCGGTACTGTGTATACTGCACAGAGCAAATTCACAGAAGCATTACATGAATACGAGGTTGCGCTCGAGATGGACCCACATTATGAACTTGCTGCATATTGGGCGGCAGTGCTCTATGAGCGGTTAGGGCGGTGGGACGAAGCCCTCGCGAAATTGGAGAAGGTCTTGCAGATCAATCCCTATAATGAGCGGGCACAATCAAAGATGAATGTCATAAAACAGAAACTAGAGAGCTCCACCAATAAAACATCGCCACGGTAGATTGTTGGTTGGATGAACGATATGGTTAAAATGGAGGTGATCTGATGAAGGTACGTATCACCGTCAAGGCTGGTGAATGCCGTGGTAAGGTCCACAAGATTGGACAAGAATTCACTTTTGAACACACTACGCCTGGAGGGATGTGTCTGGGCGCCTGGAATGCCATTGCCCCGTATCTTATTACGCTGAGTTGCGGTGGCAATTTTCCATGGGAAAAAGAGAAGGGTGTTGCAACCATTCGTTGTCCTGACCCGGATGCTGGTATATTGCTTGAACTCAGACGAATCGAGGAAGGAGATGAGTGGACGTCGGCTACGTTGCATAACGAGTGAGGTCACATCATGTCATTTACAGCGATAGTTTGAGATGACGGGGATTTCACCTCGTTGAAAGTATGGAAATCAAATACCTAAAAGATTATAAAGAATGGATACCCAAAATTGCTGAGTGGTTTTACAATGAGTGGGGAGACATGCATCCTGACCTTGATGTTGATAAAATTATAGCTCGTTTACACAAACGCACAAATATAGATAAGATTCCATTAACCGTGGTAGCAGTTGAGAATGAAATGATTGTCGGAACTGCAAGTCTAAAGGAATTTGATATGGATATTAGGATGCAGTATTCACCGTGGCTGGCATCTGTATATGTGTGCGAAGGTTGGAGAAAAAAAGGAGTTGGCGCAAGACTTGTAACAACGATAGTTGATAAGGCAAAAATGATAGGTGTAGATACTTTGTATCTGTATACACCCGATGCGCAGGATTTTTACGCGAAACTTGGCTGGCGTGTCTTAGAGAATACAGAATACCATGGAAAGAATGTGACGATAATGGTGAAAAATCTACGATGATTTTACGCATGCGAGGCGCAAGAAAGTTATAAAGTTATGAATAGAATATTCATTTTAGCACTCATATTCGTCTTCCTTACCATCTTTGTTGAATTCGTCAATTTACTTCTCCAATCAAAGGGCAGAAAGTTGACTCGGTGGTTTGGTAAGCATGCCTTTAATTTTCATATGACTATTATATTGATGTTATGGACGATTACATTCTGCCTGATAGGCATCTTACA
>SMTZ1_10033464_pt1 | contig 12778 bp, 11 predicted proteins | sample DeeMarSWOR136_30_FD_25667 | JGI IMG/M metagenome (IMG submission 25667) | reverse complement strand
TCAAAAATCCCGAGTCATATCGATGGCAGGGAATCATGGACCCGGAGAAAGCCCGAGCGCAGCATGATGCTTTGGCCGAGTACTATCGCTCAAAAGGAATCACTGTCCATTATGTGGAGAAAATGCGGCAGGACAGGCCCAACGCACTTTTTATGCGGGATACGGTTCTGATGACTCCGGAAGGCGCGATTGTCGGCCGGCAGGCAATGGAATGCCGGCGAGGCGAAGAAAGGTATGCGTCGGAAGCGCTGGCTGTATTGGGAGTCCCGATCGTTCGAACGATTTCCGGAACCGGGATATTTGAGACGGCCTGCTGCCTCTGGGTAGATGCTGGTACAGTGATACTAGGGACCGGAAATCGGGCCAACATGGAAGGATTTCGCCAGGTCTTAGAGGTCCTGCGGCCGATGGGAGTGGAGCATTTCCTTCATCTTCAGATTCCTTACGGCTATGCTCATATAGACAGCATCATTAGTTTTATCGATAAGAAAACAGCTATCATAGACCCAGCCCGAATTCCCTGGGATGTATGGAACGCTCTCTCTGAGATGGGAGTCAAGCTTCTCGAAGCGCCCTCTTCTGAAGAGACTCAAAACCTTGCCTTGAATGTCGTGGCTGTAGCTCCCGGACATGTAGTCATGGCTTCTGGAAATCCAGTGACTAAAAAGTTCTTGGAAAAACAGGGAATCCAAGTCGATGAGATTGATATATCCGAGTTATTCAAGGGGTGGGGCTCACTCCACTGCATGACCGCCGTCCTCAAACGCGACCCAGTCGGAAAGCTTTCCTAAATTGAAAAGACAACGGTCTTATCCTGACTACCACTCAGGGATACATATGGGGAATATATATTAGGATGGCTTGCCGTCTTTTCTCTTAAGGCTCAAACCGGCTTTTTTTCCCCAGATATAAAAAACAGGAATACCGATCATTGTGATCCCTAATCCTGTCAATGATTCCACCGGCCTTTTAATCAGCGCATTGATCAATACTCCTGATAGAGCCACGATGAAGACCATCGGAACTACAGGGTATCCCCAGGTTTTATACGGCCGTGGCAGGTCTGGATATTTTTTCCTGAGAGTGAAGACCGAAGCGGCCGCAGCGATCCAGAACAATATTCCCACAAACATGGCAAATGTGAAAAGTTGTTCGAACGTACCGGTCAGAGCCAGAAGGCTGGCCCATACAGCCTGGAGGAGGATGGCGAAAGCAGGAGTTTTAAAGCGCGGATGAACACTACCGACTTTCTTGAAGAACAGCCTGTCTCTGGCCATAGCGTAATAGACACGCGGGCCGGCAAATATCGCCCCGTTGAGCGCTCCAAGGACAGAGACCAGGATCAGGCCGGAAATAAGACCTGTAGCCGCTGTCCCGTGGAGAGCGAAGGTTGCCTGTTCGGCTATCCTGACCACTCCCGACATTTCCTGTACAGGGAGAGCCAGAAAATAGATGACATTCGTGAGGACATACAGGATAGTGATCAGCATGGTTCCAAAGACCAGGGCAAACGTGAGATTCCGTTTGGGATTTTTTATTTCTTCAGCCACGTAGTTGATGTTGTTCCAGCCATCAAAGGCCCAGAAGACGGCGACAAGAGCGATGCCGAATCCGAAGAAGAGCTGACCAGAGTCTAGAGCGGATGGATTGAATGAGAGGTCAATCGGGATTTTTTTTCCGATCGTGACGCCGAGAATGACGAATGCCAGTATGGTGCCGATTTTTATCACGGTCAGGATGTTCTGGATAGATTTTCCAAAATTGACACCGATATAGTTGAAGGCGGATAGCATCACTATGATAGCAACAGCCACCAACTGGCCTGCTGACAAGCTGTATTCCAAGTTTTGGCTGAAAACCCGGATAGGAACGATTAAGACAGTTTTTTGCGTGGATAAAGAAGGAACAAAGTAGCCGAAATACTCGGCAAAGGCCACTCCCAGAGCAGCGATAGAACCGGTCATGTTCACAAGGAACATTTTCCAGCCAAAGAGGAATCCGTAGAGTGGGCCGTACGCTTCTCTCAAATAGACATACTGACCTCCCGATTCTGGCAGGGCTGCACCCAATTCCGCGTACGTCAGAGCACCGGCCAGAACGAGTAAGCCCCCGACAATCCATGCCAGCAAAATCAGTGAAGCGGAAGGCACCTCTTTGGCCATAATTCCGGTTGTCAGGAAGATACCGGAACCGATGACAATGCCCACCATCATCATCGTAGAATCGAACAACCCGAGCTTTCTGATTAAACCTTCAGGGGAATTTTTTGAGGAGTCTGGTTTATTCATTCTTGTCGACTATTGAATAAAAAATTAAATTTCACTAATAAGAATTAGAATAGAAAATATTTAGAAGCTCCTTCCCTATTTAAAACCGTCTATCTTTTCTCACAGGCCCTGTTTGTTATTGGTGTACTTCGTGATGAGCGAAAAGCGCAGATCTCTGTACATTTGGACGATCTTTTCCATGCGTTTGCGTGTGTAATCAGTCAGGAATTCCTTCGCTTGTTTTTGGTTTTTCTTGTAAAGTGCGAGTGCTTTGGCGTCAATCGAGGATTGTTCCTCAAAAAAGCCGGCTTCCAAAGGATCGCGGACAGAGCGCAGGTCTTTCATCGCTTCCTGCCATTTCAGATAGAGCAGGTTGTCCACGAAATCGATCGCCCACCGGGCAGAATCCTCGCTGAATCTATCCGGGTCGTATGTTTTGTACAAGGATGAAATTTCCTGGACTCCCGCGTAAATGGGCGCGTATGTGCTGACGTGCTGGTTATCCAGGTAAAACCAGTACACTCCACCAATCGGAGCCGGCAGCCAGCCTCTGAGTTGAGCGACCATCCCGTAGCCTCCCCTGGAAACCATGCGTCGCCAGGTGATATCCAGCAGCTCTCTCATATCTTTGGTTGGGAAGGGTGTGGCCAGAGGGCTTAATTTCAATCCTCCTTTTCCGTCCGGAACCATCCAGTCTGTGTCAGCTGTCATGTCATAGATCGTGCCTTCGAAGACAGACCGCTGAAATGCGATCACATCCTGCACAGAGAGCTTCTTTTCAGGCTTCACTGAAAATGGATAATAAGATAATGACTCGAGGTACTGATGGTAGGCATTGTATCCGCTGAATGGTGTGGTGAGTTTCTTATTGGGCCATTCCTTAAAATGGGGCGCAAACGTGCTATAAAAGAGCCAGAAGCGGTTTATCGCCCATTCCCGGGGAATCGGCGCGTAGGCTTCCTGCCAGATAAAGGGTTTTCCGCTTTTCGGGTCATACCAGCCGTGCTCGATAGCCACCTGCATGTAATTCTCCGAGGCCATGAACTCATCAGGCTTAGTCAAGTCGATTTCCTTGATGATGCTCCAGTTTGGAACCACAGTGATGTGGTCATCCGGAACTCTCTGCGCCGCCCAGATAGCGCCCGGTTTCCCTTTCTCCGGGTCCCAGTCAGGACCGACACTGAAAACTTCCAGAACCCAGGCTTCTTCTGTGTCTGCGATGCACAGGGCTTCGGATTCTGGACCGCAGGAGGGTAGAAAGCCGTATTTCTCCACAAGAGATGTTATCAATTTGATCGCTTCTCGCGCGGTCTTGCATCTCTGGAGAGCGAACAACTGAGCCTGTTCGATAGTCATGATCTGTTTTCCCCACCCATAATCGACTTTCAACTCGTCTCTCTGGCTGAGGGTGCTCTCCCCGATGGCTAATTGATGTTCGTTCATCTGGGGATAACCCGTGTGGAAATAGGCGTATGTCTTTTCCATCTGAGGGATGTGACCGATGACCTTGCCATATTCGTGCAAGGGTTTTTTCACATCCTGGAGGCCGTAATACACTGGAGCTTGTGTGCCTTTTTTAAAGGTTTGGGCCGGGACCACATGGACGCGGCATTCCGGGCAACATCCGGTATGAGACGTGATCACTGAACCATCCACGGACGCGTCTTTTCCGACGATAATATCTGTGCAGGAATCCACAGGAAAATATTCACTTTCGTTCTTTTCAGAGCCGGAAATGGCGAGAAACACAAAAAATAGACAACAAATCCCTGAAATGAAAAGCGATTTTGCAATCTTCATCTGATTTTCCTCCTTCATGACATAATTTTATATAAAGTTATGGAGCTGTTTTTTCTTTCTGGTTATCCCTTGTCCTTGTAACTCAAGACGGCTCTTCCCTACTCTGAGCTCTTACACTTATAGCACAGTGAAAATTTTAATGTCAAAAACAGCAAACGGAATTCACGTCTCTATTTCTCACAATTTAAAAAAGCTGGCCGTTCTTTCATGATTCTACTTGATAAAGCTGAAAACAAAGAATTGGTCTCCTGTCTTGGACAACGCTTATTAGAATATAGGAAGAATAATATTTCAAAAACCTAAGAATCCAGTGAACGCTAAATAACTGAAATCTCTGGTTTTTCTGGATTGAAAAAGAAAACTGAGCGAGTTAAAATCTTCGTAAGGGGGTGAAAATGAAAAAATCAGCTATACTCTTGATAACAGTATGTCTTTTAGTCATTACTGCATCCAGATTGGCCAATTCTCAAGATGAATTAAAAATCTGGAAAGAATTCGTGACAAAGAAACATTCATGGGATGGCTCAATATGATCAAAGAAAAGGTTCCTCTAAAAGAACTGGAGGCTAAGCCAGAATTTCATCTGGTTGATGATAAAGTCCATTTTATCCTTCCGTTGACTTATGAAGGTCGTCAGGTTGATTATTGCTTCACTTTTCTTACAGAAGGAGATAAATGGTATTTTCATCTATTAGAAGCAATATTTATCCGATTAGATAAAACTCCAGCCCCACCTACCTCAGAATTTCCGGATATAGAAGAGGATAAGAAAGCTTGGGATCGTGAAGAATGGCGAGTGAGTAAACAGGTGCGATTGTTTAATTTCCTTTCCAAAGAGAAAGGGAAAGAATTTGCTTTCGATTGGCTCTGTGATGGACGTGGATATTTTACAGCTTCACAGGCAAGGGTTCCGTTTGTAACACCCAAAAAAGCATTTATACTTTATCTGTGCTGGGAACAAGCCAACCTAAGAGGAAATAATGTTACGCTTGAAAAGCTAAACGATGATGAGGCTTTTGTGCGAATGAAATTAATTTATTTCGCACTTTATGAAGCCGCTGCCCATCTAAAAGAACAAATCTCTTATGAAGATTATCGGCGGATATTTGAAACAATCTGGCAGGATAGAGCAGAAAAAGCAGGCTGGAAACTAGAAATAACATACGAAGAAGAGGCATATAAAGGAGAGAAATGTTTCTTTCATTTTACAAAATGAGACAATAAGGAATCTGTTATCAAAAGATTAGATATTCAAGCCAAGTGGAATCCAAATCTCTCAAAGTCCTGGATTTTCTGGATTGAAAAAGGACATTGAGCGATTTAGAATTTATATAGGGGGTAAAAATGAGAAACAAAACCAAGGTTGTTTCCATCTTCATATTTCTTTCAGTACTTGTTATGCTGGCTTCATTTGGCGGACAAAAGGCTGAATGGAAAGGCAAGATAGAAACTGAAAACGGAGTCAGAGTTATTCAGAATCCTGAAGAACCTCTATATGGGGAGATTAAATTTGAATTGGAAGAAGATTTGAGCATAGGAAGAGACGATGATAAGAATTATTTGTTTTATATGGTGAGAGGAATTGCGTTAGACAGCCAACAGAACATATATGTCACTGATTGGGGCCACTTCAGAATCCAGAAATTCGACAAAAACGGCAATTATCTTCAGACAATCGGAAGGCATGGGCAGGAACCTGGAGAATTTCAAGGGACTATGCAACTAAGAATTAATGACTTAACCGGGAATATCTATATCAGAGATGGACTCCGTGAAATCGAGAAATTTGACAAAAACGGGAACTATATAGAGAAGATTAAGCTGGCTAAAGATATTGACGACTTTGATTTTGATGGTAGAGGCAATTTTTTCGCCATTCAACTTACAATATCCGATGATGAGCTTTCCAAAACCCTATGTAAAATAAACTTAAAAGGGGAAATAATAAAAAATTACCTCAGACTTCCTTGGCCAATACATTATTGGAGAGAAGGTGAAGTAAGAGGGGCGGGGTATGAACCTGAAGCATATTGCCTGTTCATGTCAAAATTGGATAACGAAGCTTTTGTGTATGGCTACTCGAAAGATTACGAATATAACATCATCGATATGGATGGCCGAGTGCTTTACAGGATAAAAAAAGAAGAATCTCCAAAAAAATTCTCTGCAAGGGAAAAAATGATTTATAAAAGACAACATTCTGATCTACCAGAGCATAAGCCCTTCTTTTACTCCATCATCACAGACAGTAAAGGCCGCATCTATGTCCAGAAAAACAGGACCAAAGGCAAGGAATTCAGGGTTAATAGAGAAGTGGATGTATTCAGTAAGGATGGGTATTATTTATATAAATCAACGATTCCCCGAGGAACATACATCATCAAGGATGAATATTTGTATGCTTACGTGATGAATGAGGGATCAGGGGAAGAACTAGTAAAACGCTTTAGAATTGAAAATTGGAGTAGTCTGGAAGAAACGAGATGAGCGTAAAGGTGTGAAATGAATTTTAGATTAAATTTGATAATTCTTTCTCTTTTTTATATGACATTTTTAGCATTTCCACAGAAAATACAGACCCCAATTTCTTTGATAGTATCCACCCACTTGGGGGAAACTATTGAATGTAACGCTATTGGATTTTTCTATAAGTACCATGCTGAAACAGTTATTATCGAAGGAATCCAAGACAGTTTTAACATTCAGAATGAGCGAGGTGTTAATCGTTTGAGCTTGAAGTATCTCGTTTCGGCAGAATTTAAAATAGAGGAAATTAGAGGAGAGAAAAAACTTTACTGTGAATGGATTGCTCGTTTCCCCTGGAGCAAGGCCAATGAGGTTTTTAAGGGACATTATCCTAGAGATTTAGAAAATGTCTATAATATTTCTCTAGTTTGTATAGGAGAAAAGGGGGAATATTATATTGATCTTAGAACCATTCGGAGTATAAAAGAAAATAAAATTAGAAGCTTTATTCTCTAAAGCCGCAGCTTCCCTGGATCAATGAAGAAAGAGGTGGAATAAAAAACAAAACTGAGGTTCTATCAATTGGAATAATTCTTTCGGCTTTTTGAGCCAAAAGCAAAATAATAATAATAAAGACTGAAAGAGATAATATGATTAAAAAATCCTTAGTCTCGTTTTTCATCTTGCCTCTTTGCCGGGCTCATACAGATACTGCACCTGTTATTGCCTCGATTGTCTTAGAATTTAAGGTCAGGGGCTCGCCTTCTTTCTCAAAATGCTTTTTGACATTTTCAGATAATTCCTTCTTATGCTCGGTTGTAAGAAGCTCTCTTCCCTCTGATCTTTCGAAATAATACTTCATTCCTCCAAAGGTCAGAATATACTCTGTGCAATCGGGACATTTGACTAATACGTCGAGAGAAGTATTAGGTGAATCTTGTTCCTCTGCCTCACAACCGCAGAGATAGCACTCGATTTTTCTTTTTTCCATGTTTACCTCCCTTTTGATGATCTGTGATAATTTTAATTCAAATTATTTGAAAACACAAGTATCGAACGACTTTCATTCTTTTTTGCTTTATCTACTGAAATGAATCTTAAGGGTTTGACAGCTCTGGTTAAAATCAAATATCCTGTTTTATTGGGAAAATGCCTTCAAGTTTATTCAAGAGACACCAATGATTATCCGCGAAAATGAAGCTCTGGAATGAAGCGTATTTAACATCAAGGAGATTCAAATGAAAAAATATAATGTAAGACTGATACCTGTTTTGTTAATCATTTTTTCTGTTTTCGTATCAGGTTTACTGGACGCTGAGGATTTTAATAAAGAAATATTCCAAAAGCGCAGGCAACAACTCATGGAACAGATGGACGGAGGAATTGCGGTTCTTCGGAGCGCTGGAAACATGAGTGACTTTTACTACTTAACAGGATTGTATGATCAGAACGCGATTATCCTCATCATCCCGGAGGAAAAAGAGAAATACATCATGTTCATTCAACCCACAAGTCCTTCGCGTGAATTATGGACTGGAAAACATCCTGGCCTGGAGGAGGCGAAAACGGTCTTTGGAGCGGATGCAGCAAATCAAAAGTCTATGTGAGTTTCAGAGACAAAGAGCTGTATGATAAGCTCATCCCGATGATCCGCAGTCCTTACGGCAGCGAGCCGGTTCCAGTCGTAGACCCTCTCCTCTATATCCACGAAATGAGGCTTATTAAAGATACAGAAGAGATTAGACTTATGAGGAAGGCCGCTGAAATCACTTCTGAATCTCTACGAGGTCGAAGCGATAATCGAATACATCTTCAGAAAAAGCGGAGCGGAAAGGCCTGGATTTCCATCGATTGTCGGTTCAGGTCCAAATTCAACCATCCTTCACTATGAGGATAACAACCGGCAGACTCAGGATGGGGATCTATTGCTCATGGATGTGGGGGCTGAATACGGCCATTATACCGCCGATGTCACTCGCACAATTCCTGTCAACGGCAGATTTAGCACCAAGCAAAAAGAAATCTATGAGGTTGTTCTCCAGGCGCAGAAGGAAGCCATTCAAATAGCGGCTCCTGGCGTCGGGATTTATGAGATCAACAATCGTGGCGTTGAAGTGATTAAAGAAGGACTGTACAGACTGGGCCTCATCACAGACAAAAACAGTCAATGGCAGCATCGTGCCTGGCTCATGTACAACATCAGTCACTGGGTGGGTCTGGATGTCCATGATGTGGGAGGCCGGGGTCCGGATGATGGAAAAGGCCGGAGGTTTGAACCAGGGATGGTGTTCACTGTCGAACCGGGTCTCTATATCCGGGAAGAAACTCTGGAATACCTTCCGACGATGTTGGGCCGCTCCGGTGCAACAAAAGAAGAGCTTGAGGCGTTCGTCAATGCAGTGAGACCGGCTGTCCAGAAGTATGCGAACATCGGAATCCGGATCGAGGATGATATCCTGGTCACCGAGTCAGGGCATGAAATTCTTTCCTCAAAAGCCCCAAAGGAAATCGACGCCATCGAGAAATTGATGAAAAAGAAGAGTTATTTAATCAATAAGAAATAAAATATTTGACCTGTTTTGACTGAAAGGATGGGGAGACCAGGCTCATGCCATGGTCTTCAGTCTTCGTTTCCAACAAGCTGCTCTTTGAGCCCTCTCTTCTCAACAAAGCTTACCGGCCTGCCTACTTTATCCGGGGTTTTGATTTCTCCCTGTATAAAACTTCCTTCAGCGATAGCAATATTCATGGAGTTGATGTTGCCGACTACGCGAGCATCGGCTCTGATTTCTACATAATCTGCAGACGCGACATCTCCATTCAGCTCTCCTTCTATGATGACATAGGTGCTTTCGATCGTCCCTTTGACTTTTCCTCCTTCAGAAATCTTAACGAGTTGTTCGGATTGGACATCGCCCTTAAGGTTTCCAGAGATTTGCACGCTGTCATGTGCGCTAATTTTCCCCTTGAAAGTGGTGTTGTCAGCAATAATGGACTCAATGGGTCCTAACCTGTCTTCAAACCTTCTTTGTTTTTCCTCTTTTTTTGGCATCTTTTACCTGACCCTAGTTGTTTTGAAAATTATATAGTATTTGAGGAGTATGTCAAATTGATTTGGATAATCGTGTGAAAAAGTATTTACTGGAAAGAATGAAGAAGCCAAAATTTGTGCGTGTATCTCCATTGAAAGCTTTCTATTTGTGTATTATAGTTTTGTTAGAATTGAAAAATAGGGCTGAGTTCTCCTCAACAAAATCAGCTTGACTTGCGTAGTACTGTATAGGAAGGAACAAACTCAGTTTGAGTTACGTAAAACATTAAAAGAGAGGGTGCCCATGAAAAAAAGAGCTGGCATTTTCGTTTGTTTTTTTATTCTGGCTTTTTTGGTCGTTTTGGACTCTTCGGGTCAGAACCGCTTCATTATCGGGACTGAAGATGGAGATGGATTCCTGGCCTACCCAAGACATATCCAGGAAGGGCCTGACGGGAATATCTATGTTTTTGATTGGAGCGATTTTTATATAAAAGCCTACTCACCTCAAGGGAAATACCTGAGACGGATCGGGGGACAAGGCCAGGGTCCGGGTGAGGTTCAAAGGGCTGACGGGGCTAATTTCGGATTCACATCTGATGGGAAGCTGTATTTTACAGAATATATCAGAGGACATAGGTGGATAACGTTCATGAAGTTATCCGGAGAATTCATCAAAGTCCTGCCACTTGACATTAAAGAGACGTTTGGAATCGCGAATTCTTTTCCTTTAGAGGATGGAGGTTTCCTTATTCAACTTTCATTCATGTCTGCTCCAGAAATAAAAAAAGACTATTTCCTCTACAAAAGTCCCAGTCTACTGGCTCGAATAGACTCAGAGGGGAAAGTTATATCCAATATCACAAGGACAGAACATTTTACACGCATTTCAAGCAGTGGCGACGGCGCAGACTCCCCTCTTCCCTATTCTCCTGAATTCCTGTGGGTTCCCTCCCAGAATGATACTATCGTCTTTGCTGATGGGATGAGCAAAAATTTCAAAGTGTACGATTACCAGGGAAAACTCATTCGTGAAATTGAAACAGCGCTTCCCAAGCCGGATAAAGTCACCTCTAAGGACCTGGCTGCATGGAGGAGAGGAAGAGAAGATTCTATGATGGCGAGAAATCCGAGTTGGTATAACAGGTTCGGAAGAGTGATAGAAAAATACAAAAAATCACTCTATGATAAACCGAATATAAACAGTATTTCTGTTACGCCTGAAGGGAATTTTGTTGTTGAAGGACCGGTTCATTATGAAGCAACAGAGATACAATATTGGCTTCTTGATGAAAAAGGGAAAATACTTGCCCAGATGCGGCTAGCTGGATTTGATGTCAGTATCACGGAAAATTTTGTCTTTTTCTACTCACGGGATGAGGACGAAAATGTTCTGGTTAACTGCGTCAAGAGGAAAGGGTCTGAAAAGGAAGATTTCTTGAGGTTAAAAGAATTTTTGAATCAGGATTAATAACCAAACCAACTCAAATATTACTTTTCCTTTGTGGAATAGGGGGCAGGGCTTGACCTTGGACATCTAGTCCCCGGATATTAAAAGCAAGCATCGGTGGACAATGGATGGCCTAAAAATGTCTTAAGTTAAGCCCTGACCTTTTTTTGATTTTTTAATCTTGCTGGCCGACTTCACCGTAGATTTCAATGCCTAGTCTTTTAAGACTGGCCACGACCTGCTTGCGGTTTTCAAAGTTCGCGATGGATAGGGCGTAGTTCAGCATTTTTACAGCTTTCTGCTTATCAGTCTTTGCTGTATTGTTGGCAACTGCGATGAAAACCTTTGTGGCGCTGTTTTTGAGCACTGGATTCGGCTCTCTATAATTCCAGAGAATAGGCTCTGTATCCCTGCAGTATCTTGCAATTCTGTTCAAAGATTTCGGGCTTCCGATAACAGCCATCCCTTCCAGGGCCCATTGTTTGAAACTTATAATGGACGAGGCGTCAAAAACTGTATGATACTTTTCCAAAGCTTTCCCGTATCTTTTCCTGCTTAATTCTATATCTGCTTCCTGGAGTAAGGATTCAGCGCGATTCTTTGAAATCGGGCGTACAGCTTTTGCGGTTTCCTGGCCCTCATCTTCCCTTAGCACTTCAATGAAATTAATTACGGGCGCCTGGTCAATAGAGGGACTCTCTTCCTTTGAAGTCAATTCGATAGTGAGATTATTTTCTACATTAATCCCATGGAACTCTTTTATGATTGCTTCATTCAAATTTCCTGCCTCTTTGATGATATCGAAATCTGTCAAGATAGGTTCACCTTGAAGAGAGACATCAAACACTCGTTGACCGATTTGGTCGTTCATTAAAGCCGAAAAGCCAAGGCGGACAGTATACAAGCCAGGCTTATCTCCCCACATGTCATCGACCAACGGCACTTCGCACCGTGTCAGGCCTATACACCCAGAGCTGAAAAGCCACGGTTTGTCTGAGCCTTCAATAGATTTATTCTTAAAATCGCTGCAGAAATACCCCGTGCCCTGTAAGACTTCATCGTGCAAATCGAATTTCACGCCATAATTTGGGAAATGATTTTGCAGGTATTCGGTTTTGGGATTCGGATAACCAAACCATACTCTGCCTTTATCATCCTTCATGTCCGCGGGCGCGCCGAAATTAATAGCAAAGTGTTTTACAGGACTCATTGGGCCGTGTGTTATAAACACAGTCCATGGTTGAGCTCTTTTCTCTTTGTGCTTCAAGACAACTGAACATCTCAGTGGGAATGAACAGGTGCAGCCAGCACTTGCTTCAGGAAAGAGCAGGAGGCCATTTGCGGGTATCATGTTAATCCAGCAGCCGGGTCTGATGCCTCCGAATATGACTAATCCATTATCCTCCGAAAAGTCGTAAATGGCAGTGGAGGAAGATCGATAAAAGAGGGCATGAGCAGAAGCTGAAGTGACAGCGCATGTATGCCCGGGTCGTAAATATTCCCAGGGAACTTGCTCTCCAGTTATGGGATGCCTGCGCATCTTTATTTCACCTGTGAGAAGATCGCACGCGCGAGGTTCAATAAAGATCTGGTCGCCGACGATGACCGGACGCGTGCGGTAGTTAATCGGCCGTGACCACATGACTTCGCCGGTTTTGGCGGATATAGCAGTGAGACGCTTCCACCGCAAGCTCCCGTTCTGAAACCTCCAGGCATCATGATCACCCATGTTTCCGAAAACCAGCAACACGCCGTCTTTATAGG
>SMTZ1_10005459_pt1 | contig 12778 bp, 12 predicted proteins | sample DeeMarSWOR136_30_FD_25667 | JGI IMG/M metagenome (IMG submission 25667) | reverse complement strand
CGGCAGACTACGTTTTGTATAAACTTTTTACTCGTTCTCCTCGCAAAGTTGTTGGCAATTAGTATAGAAAAGATAGAAGTTGAAGCATTGTACAAAGATATTGCATTCTGCATTTATCACACTAAACCGCAAATTAAAGGTCCTATAGATGAAGCAGCTTTTGCAATCCTGGGGGAAGATGAGTGACATTCACGATAGATTCATGTATAATTATTGCAATAGCGAATCAGTTTGACCAACATCATAATAAGTCGAAAGCATTATTCATGAAAAGAGCAGATAATTTGGTAATTTTAATAACAGTAATAACAGAGGCAATAGAAACTTATATTGAGAAATTCAATAGAGCTTCAGATGATATTATTGGTATTTTGGGTAGGATTTCAGAATCACCTGATTTTGTGAATGTTTTTGAACAGGAATTCGAGAAAATAGTTTCATCTAAAACTAAAAGATCAATTGCCAATTTTTACAAGTATGTATATGCTTTGATTGAGGATTATATCAGGGATAAGAATTTTAAGGAATTGAGTGATATTTTGCGGAATCACAGTTATGAACTTGCTACCATGATTTCAGAAAGAGTCAATTCTTTAAAGAAAGTGGAAGAAGTTATTCTTCCAGATGAGTCCACAGCACCTGATAGAGAACAGGTTGAATCAATTATTTCAGCTATGAACTTCCCAAAAGGTGCTGATAGGAGTAGCTTCATTGTTTTGTGTGTGTATGCAAAAGATAGAGAGGTAGACTACATCACAACAGATGGGAAATATTATCTGAAAATGGTTCAAGCTTTGAACCTGATAAGAAAGACATTTAATACAGGACTTTTTCCACAGTACTTGACAGACTTGTATATTGCATCTCTGCAGTAGGAGGTTGAATTTTTTTGCTTTCCCAGTGTTTTTAACCATTTAAAGATGATTATTTTATTATCCAATCCTTATTTTCCTTCTAAATATTTTTTGAGCCGTAATTAGGTCATGGGGTTTGTTATTACCCTTTAAATAGATAGTACGCTGGGTTTTTTTTACTATTTATATGGGTTAATGAGTAAATTTAAATCAATTTCCTGCACATATCCTCCGATTATTCATTTGATTTTCAGCCAAAAACAATCTTTAATTGCTTAATTGTAAATTTAAGGATTAAAAAAATCTTTTTCCTGGGATAACACGGTTTTTGATCATGGAGATGTTCCCAAAGAATTTCTCGGCATTCTGCAGCATACCCAGTATGTTGAAAAGAAGTGTGCTGAGAGGAAATACTTGGGGATCGATACATGAATTCAGGGAAACTCTTATATATAGGGGCCATATGTAAAAGATAAAATAGCATGGTGAGTATGTGACACAGCATGAGAACCTAACGCTGGAAAAAATGACTTTGAGCAATGTTGATGCTTCTCAGATATTTGAAGATATTGTTAGAACCATGATTGGTGACAAATATTCTCTCAAAGAACCTGTTACATCTGCCAGCATTACAGGAAAGAAAAAAGTCCACAATACTGATGTACAGCTCAACATTAGGATACAGCAGGAAGGTAATGACCTCAACATTGCTTTTGAATTCTCCCCTCACAGAGAGAATGTGAGTACAAGAAAATTTATCAAGAATATGTTGGTTCGAGGTATATTTAGTAAAAATGAACCAATAATAAAGGAAAACCGTGTTAAAGCAGAAGTCTTTTATTACAGTGACAGTTTCAGGGAGTGGCTCCCCAGATGGCCGCACTGGTTTGGCATATGGAAGCCTGACGTATATCTGTCACTGACAACACAGTCCCTGAGACTCATGGGGACGAAATATGCATTAGGCACTCTAGTAAAAGTGCCTCTCGTGTGTTGTCCTCTTGATGAAATCAGGGATGCTTCTTTTGATGTGAGAGGCATGCGGTCTGAGAAAAATCAGCTAGTTGCATACATACCAAGGTGGTCATCTCCTGTTCTCATAGATATTGAGTCTTCCAACCCCCAAGGTAAGATGTTGATTGAATCAAAGAATCTGGATGAATGGTTAGAGCTCCAAGATCTCAAAAGAAGGCCAACCTGTCCCTTCTGTAAGAATGAAATCCAAGAAAATTGGGTTGCATGTCCAACCTGTGGAGTGAAACTGAGAGATGATACTCGAATTTATTAATGGGTACTTGGACTGAAAGGAATTCTTCTGCACACTTTTCTGACCCTTTTCAAAGGCTTCTCCCAATCTATTGCTTGTCGTTTTCTGATGTAACCCACTTCTGAAAGTGTTGTAGTACTAATCCGGGGGTTCTTCTCTACTCACAATTCTCCAATAAAACACATCTCCACAACCATATACCCTGGATGTATTGCCTGTGAAAGTATCAGAGTGAACCACTTTGCGTTGGAAAATCTCACAAAAGATTTTTAAGAGAGGAGAGAAAATCACAGCATGAACTATGACATGCTGCTCATCCATCCCTCTGCTGCTACTTCTTCTCCCCAGTTTATTGTGATGCCCATGGGGTTAGTGTCTGTCATGAATGAACTGCATGACTACACTGTTGAAGCTGTAAATGTGGGGTTAGAAATGTGTCTGAACAGAAATTTTGAGGTAACCCAGTTTTTAAAACAGCATCAATTTGACATGGTTGGCATAGATTTACACTGGCATGAGCATGCGTACACAGCTTTAGAAATTGCTTCACTGTGTAAAGCTTTAAATCCAGATTGTTTTGTCATGCTGGGGGGATTTACTGCCTCCTACTTTGCAGAAGAAATTCTTCAATTCTGTGATGACGTGGACGTGGTAGTATCAGGAGAGGCAGAAGAAGCAGTTCCATTACTACTGCAGCATGAAGAGTTCTCCCGTATTCCCAATTTAGTATACAGAGAAAACGGGCGTATAAAGAAAACATCAGTGAACCCTTTAGCTTCTCTTGATGATTTGGATTTTTCCACTATTAAGAGGTTACACCACTGGGAGGAGTATCTGAAATGTTCTATTCACGCCCACATGAGAAGGCGATTCTGGTACGATTTCTGGCTGTGCACGGGAAGAGGGTGTGAATACAACTGCAGCTACTGTGGAGGAGCTTCCAGTGCACAGGAGAAGATCTGCGGCAGAAAGGGGATAACATTCAGATCTGTTGATGCAGTAATCAAAGACTTGACCTCTTTGCAGGATTTGGGAGTGCACATTGTGTGTCCGTCCCATGACATTTCACTGGCGGGCGAAAAATACTGGAGAGAATTGTTCGCATTGATGAAAAAGGAAGGGATTTACATGGGGATGTATCTAGAAGTGTGGCAGCTTCCTCAAAGAGCGTTCATTAAAGCATTATCTGAAGCATGCGATCCTCGTTTCACCACTATAGCCATGACCTTGCTCAGTGGGTCTGAATCTGTCAGGAGAAAAAACGGAAAGTACTTTTCCAATCAGGACTACTACACCCTGACAAAATTTGTTGAAGATGTGAAAATGAATCACGCACCGTACTTTGCCACAGGGTTACCCTTTGAAACGCCAGAAACATTCAAAGAGACGCTAGCCATGTCTGAAAAGCTTCTTTCTGAATATAACCCTTGTACTATTTTCTGTACACCGTTGCGGCTGGACCCTGGTTCTCCCATGTATGAGAATCCGGAAGCCTACCAGGTCATAAAAAGATACCAGGCTTTTACTGATTACTACGACAAATGCAAGAAAAGATCTGAAAATGTCCCGTACGACCCTACAGGATACTGCACTGAATTCCTGGACGGGAAAACTATCATGGGCACGCAGAGTTTGTGGGAAACTGAAATGAAAAAGCTCATATCGGGAGGTTCTGAAGACCTCCTTCATTTTGTGTGAGGGATCACTATGTCACATACCATTGATAATGCCAAATCTGCTATCCTCTTGCCCCCCCTAACCTTTTTGCGAAATGCACCATTTGTTACCATGTTCAGTGGGACTGTAGAGAAGAATGTCCTGGTGACGTACCCTGTCTCTTTGTATACGAGGAGCGACCAGCAGAAGATGAACTGGCTTGGATTTTTGTACATCTTTTTGTATACAGCAAAAGATGGAAAAAAAGCAGGGTACATGACGTATCCTCTCTGTTTTGACTGTGACAACAAATGGGAAATATACAGAAAGCTTTTCAAAGAAGTAGAAGAACTGGCTACTGCATTTGGGGCTTCCCGCATGGAGTATGAGGGATACCAGAATATAACAGGAGAATTGTTTGAGCCTCTCTCTGTTACAAAATTCGGGAATGTACCTGATACTGACTTTTTAGAATTTATTAAAACGAAAGGGTTCACCCAGAAAGAGATGAAACCCTGTTACGAAGTAGTATCTCCTGAAATTGAAGAAGAATCCATTAATGTGTATACTATTTCTGATTTTTCTGAAAGGAGGCGTGAATACCTTGACGTGTGCAGGTTATCTGATTCTTTTCCCCAGCTCTTTGATATAGAGCAGGTGCTAACCTCTTCTCCAGGGGTTACAGAACACTTTTACTTCTGCAAAGACTGGGTACTCTTTTTCAAATCTGGAAACGGAAGAGGTGTTCTCAGATGGTTTCCGCAATCGTTATTCAACAGGGATGGGGCCAAGGTGGCAAGAATGCTCTTTGTTGATGCTTCTTCTGAGGTTGTGTGTTCTGGAGTTACAGAAACATTGAGAAGGATACTCTCTTCAGGTGTAGACAGGATACAAATTGCTGATGTTCCAGAAGGCAGCCTTACTGAGAGCACGTTAAAAGCGCTGGGAGGCTCCAAAGTGTATGAAGCAGTGTACATGGTGAAACACTACTGACAGGTACTCCTCTCTTTGTAGACCACAGATTCGTTCAGTTCCATGAGCTGTATCGGTCATGTCCTCTACAAATCTTTAAATAACAGTGTACTATCTCACCTTCATGAAGAATCTCTACTTTGCCAATCCACGAACTTTAGAAATATCTTACGAAGTATCTATGGTAGCTAAACTGGAAGAAATTCTAGAACAGGCCGACCTCTCCCACTACATATCAGAAGGTGATTACGTAGCTGTTAAAACCCATTTTGGATCCAGAGGCGGCCACAGGATTGTCCGATCCATTTTTCTGAAAAAAATTGTTGATGCAGTAAAGAAAGTGGGAGGAATACCTTTCGTTACCGATACTGTAAGACCCAAAGGTGTAGAATACTTAGAAATCGCCAACATGCAGGGTATTAACCACTTGTCGGTAGGGTGCCCGGTCATATTAGCAGACGGCCTTTTTGGCAGAAACTATGTGCGGGTTCCTGCTGGCAAACTCGTTCCTGAGATAGGGATTGCTTCTGAAATCTACGATGCAGATGCTATGATTGTGGTAACCCATGGTAAGGGACACATCCAATCCGGATTCGGAGGAGCTATTAAGAACCTGGGAATGGGCGCTATTGCTGCAAAAAACCGTGAAGGCACCACAGAAAGAGGAAAAATCCATGCACTGGCTCGAGTCAAGATTATTCATCATGGTAACAACTGCATTTTGTGTGGAAAGTGTGCTGAAGCGTGCGATCACGGTGCCATTACTGTAGAAGATGCATTCGAGATCGATGATGGAAAATGTGTCAAATGTGGTCGGTGCATCAAGATTTGTGACCAAAAAGCTCTGGAAATGGAGAGAGATGAGGAAAGATTCCAGAGTGCATTGGCAGAAGCTGCGAAAGCAGCTATTTCAACCTTTGAAGAAGGGAAGATCTTTTACATATCCTTTCTGACTGAGATCATGCCTCACTGCGACTGCCATCCTCATTCAGATGTTCCCATTATTAATGACCAGGGTATTCTGGCAGGAGATGATCCTGTAGCCATTGATAAGGCTGCTTTAGACATCATTGAGAGTAAGAATCTCCTGCCCGATTCTGCTGCAGAAGGGTTGAATCCGGGAAAAGGGTTACTGGAAAAGGTGACAATGAGAAACCCGTACGTCCATATTAAAACTGCTGCAGAGCTTGGGTTAGGAGAACTGGAGTACACCCTCATAGAAATTGAAAGAAAAGACAAAAAAGAATAAAACCTGAATACAGAAGAAATATTCGATATGATTATCTGTTTAACGTACAGGTTACAATCTCCCCTTTTTCAGGATCATAGTAATCATCGGTGAAGATAATGGCAATCTCATTTGCTCTCACAATGTCCAGCATATCTCATACTGCTGCCATTGAGCAGTAATTTCATTATAGTATTACTGGGAAAAGAAAAAAATCCACCAGATATGAGCACGTGCAGAGAATACGCCAAGTCAATCCGGGCGACAGCTTTTTATGGACAGCATGTACTTTTTCATGATGTTGTCACCACGTCTGGCTCTCTTTGTAGCTATTGTCTCTGTATCCTTCTCTTCTATTTTGATCCGTCTGAGTGAGGCTCCCTCTTTAGTGATTGCTTCCTACCGTCTGGGACTGGCCAGCCTTTTCATGATTTTAGTAGCATACTCAAAGCATGAGCTTCCCCAGTTGTTTGAATTGACGAAAAAAGATGCACTCGCTTTAGGGTTATCTGGGTTCTTCTTGTACATCCATTTTGCTACCTGGATCACGTCCTTGTTCTATACTACTGTAGCTACCAGTGTCATCATCGTGGATTCTTCTCCCCTCTTTGTGGCTGTACTCTCCTATTTATTCTTGAGAGAAACCCTCAGTTTGCGAGCGGTATCAGGCATTTTCTTGTCTGTTTTTGGTGCTGTCTTGATTGGGTTGAGCAATCCAGTGGAAGAGAACCTAGTTGGCATTTTTCTGGCATTTGTAGGTGCTCTTGGGTTAGCAGCCTACCTGGTGATCGGGAGGAATTTGAGGAAAAAACTGGATACCTTCTCGTATGTATCTGGGGTCTATTCTGTTTCCTTTGTGTTTCTCTTGGTTACTGCATTAGCATTTCGTGTGCCGCTTTCCGGTTATTCTTCAAATCAGTACTTAATCTTTGTGCTCCTGGCTTTAGTCCCTTCAGGACTGGGTCATACCCTGTATAATTATTGTTTGAAGTATTTGAAAGCTGCAGTTGTTAGTGTGGCCATATTGGGAGAACCAGTGGGTGCTACATTGTTGGCTATCCTCTTTTTCGGGGAAATACCAACTGTATTAATTGTCGCAGGAGGGATTCTGGTTATTGGTGGAATCTACCTCGTAGTAAAAACATGAAGCTATATGTCTAGTAGTGTCCCTAACTCACTTCTCACAGTACAAAAATATTTTGAATTCAATGAATGTTAAAGAAGAATAATTTCTTTTTTTAGATTTTTTCGTAAATTAGAGCTATTTCCGATAATAAAAAACATTTGAATATGCCTTTAAACGAGAATATGTAGAGATTAATTTATTTCGATTCTACAATTATTGATCTATACTTATTCTAGATTTAGTCCGTATTAAATCCATATAGAAAGACTTATATCTGTTTCATAAGAGTACTGTACATGGGAGAACGTGGTCCGAAAAAATTCATAAGCATCTTACAAATGATTGAAAAGAGGGAGATTCTTAATAATGAACTTCAATACTTGAAAGAAACTCATGATCTTCAAAATATTCCTTGGTTCTATACACAGAACATTAAGAGAGGAAAAATAGACCTAAAATTATGGGATAGATATGACATAACTATATGTATCATTGAACGCAGACTAGAAATGTTGTTATCAAACATAGAATAGTTATTAAACTTATCTAAGCTTAATCCAAAAGAAGAAAAGGTCTTAATCCTGGCAAAAATTATTGAGAAAGCATTGTCAGAGACTGCAGCAATGATAGAATTCATAAAAAGATGCTTTATTCAAAGGATGGAAGGTCAGTATCAACCTCCGCCTCAACCTCCTATTTTCAAAATTGAGTGCATTCCAGGAATGAATAACCTCTATAAAGCATGTGACAATACTTCGGATTATTTCATGTATTTGCTGGATGTAGAATTCTGCTGTGTTTTTAAGCCTTTAATTCTTATTGGAGGAACTAGGAAAATTGATGTATTCCCAAGAGAAAGAATTATCAGGCTTGATGAGGATTCTAAGTTCAGATCAAGATTTCTTTTCGATATTGCCCATGAAATTTCTCATCTAAAAGTCTTTGAGATCATAGGAGACATGAGAAGGATTTGCTATAGGTTGAAAAAAGAAGAAATAATAGAGCAAATTCTAGAGGCAATAATAAGGGAACAACAAATTATGATGGATATTGCAAAGAATTTTGATAAAAGAGAGATTGAAGAGGAAATCTCAAGATTTGAAATCGAAGAGAATTCAAAAAATGGAAATTTAAGAAATTTTAAAGAGGCAACAGGTGAAAGAGTTGGGAAAAGAATCAATTTGCTTTTTGATGGTGATCTGAATCATACATACTCAACTATCGAAGACAAAAAAAAGTATGATAAAGAATTGTTTAGGAAAATAGGAGAGACTTTTGAAGAAAATAAAGATAAATTCTCCAGGAATAAGAAAAAACAATTTGAGTATGAACTGAATAAGAAAAAAGAAGAATGTAATGATGAAAAAGACCTGGATCAAGAGGAGAATGAGAAATTTAGACATTTCATAGGTTTAATTCTCAACTATTTCCGTATCTTTAAGAGGGAAGATTTTAGATATGTGGCAAAAGTGACGGATTTTATCATATATATACTATTCGGCTTACTCCCAAAGACGGAAGAATTCAAGGACGAGTTTAGAGACAATAAGAAATACTTAACTGATTTGATTTGTGAATATCTCGCTATTCTCATTGGTGTTAGAGGTTATGTAATATGCACTTCTGCTCGTTTCGATGATGAAGAAAATGAAAAACTCTACGAAAGAGTACTGGAGTTTATAGAAGGGGGCAAAGGACCAAGAGACATGGGCATCGGATTCTTTAGAGTATTTTATGCTTTCTTTGAGAGACATTATCCAAAAGTCATAAGAAATCTCTTGAATATTGGAACAGGCCAAGAAATTCCTAAAGACCTTTGCGAATTCTTGAGAAAAAGGGACAGAATCCTTAGAATTGCGGATGATATGGAAAGTAAACTTGCAGGAGATAATTTTGAGGATAATGCTTATAGCTGTTTGGAGAAGTTAAGCAGATGTAATCCAGATAGAATTCTGTACAATTTCTGGATAATACATCAAAAAAGATCTGAACAGTTGACACAGGGAGGTTTAAGCACACCCAGGGACGTATACAGTGAATATAAATCATCTCATTTACTTACCATGGAAATAGTAAACATCCTTAGTAGAGGTGGTTATTGTGACTGAAAAGATTGGTTTGTTGTACGCAAAGTTCATAAAAGATGAGAAGGTGGAAGAAAAGGTTATAAGTACAGAAGAACTCTTAGAAGACTTGAAATATTTAGTTGACATTACTGGCTGGTACGATTATGTTTTTGTCTACAAATTCAGAAATCTACAGGAGTTTTTGAATAAAATTATACAACTTAGAGAATCAGAATCCGAAAAAGATGAATTCAAATTTCTTCAAACTTCCACAGCTTGTGGGATAAGACATGAGGGGATAAAAGAAGAGGATAAAAAAATTGAGGAAAGAAGGTTTGTTGCTACTTATGTGAAACTCAGTCCAGAAGAATTTGAAGATCTGGACACTCCTATAGAAGGAATAAGAAGAGAAACTGGTTCTAAGAATATCTCAATTTACGACTGTATTGAGTCTTATGGATGGCATGATCTCATATTGCTGATGGGGTATAAAAGTGAGGATAATCTAATGATGGCTTTAAAAGAAATTCGAAGTAAAGTCGATGGAGTATTAGATACATACTCTATAACAGGTGTTCTAAGATATCCTGACCCAGGTTCTAGAAATCTCAGCTATTAAGATGATTTCTTAAGAAGATGGAGATGTCTATCAATGTATTCAATATGTGCATTGTTTCAAGATAACAGTTCCTGGTGAAACAATGTTGATAATCCAAAAAAATCAAGAATAATGACCCTAAAATGATTTTTTGAGCTTCCTAAGATAATACGTAATTGGATTTTTTAAGAAATAGGGCGATATTACCACGATGCCAAGAATAAACAAGAAGGGACGAAGATAGCCAGGTATGCCTGGCATTGTTGACGAGAATAAAATAATTACTCCTAGAAGAATATTTATCTTGCTAAGACTGTAACCAAGGATCTCCATTTTAGCAGGGTATATCCTCTTGAAATATTCTTTAAAGAACTCATCAGTAGGTTCATTAAAAAGTTGAGTGTAATCTTCTTTAAGTAATTTCTCTATATTGTCAGTTGTACTGATAACAGGGTCTTTCGATATCTGCTTGGTGAAATGTTCTGTATAGTCATGAAAAGTATTTTTTGCTATAGTCCACCTGGTGTACCTCCTTATTGCATCATCATAACTAACCTCAGAAAAGTTAAATAATGAATTCGTTAAAAAAATTGCTTCATACATTATTTCTTCAGATTTTATAATAAGAAAATCATAATCAAGCATATTTTTCATGAAAATACCTCCAAAACTGTATTCAAAACCTTCATTTGGCTTATATAAAATCTTTATGAGCTCAGGTGATTTTGTTCCTCTGCCAAATCTTATATTTCTATTTATTGTTATAGTCTGACTTTCTTCATCAAATTCAATGTCATATTCAATTTTTTTTATAAGAATCTGGATCAGCAATATTCGATTTTACGAGTTCTCCTATTATTTTCTTTGAAAGTTCCTCTTCATCATTATAAATTTCAAGACACATTGATTCACTTGAGAAAAATACCAATTTTAGCGAATAATCGTTATTCTCATACCAAATATAAAAAAGTACTGTGAGGAAACTTACTTAGAGCAAAATAAATTCTCGAAGGATCGTATATTCTGACAACTACAAGAAAACGCTCAGGATCGAAATTACTAAGAGTTTTCTTCAAGATATTGAAAATTTTCCCTATAGTATCCAAAGATCTATTATATTTTTCCTCATCTATTTCCACGAATAAACCGTATCTCTCCTTATCGATATCATTTAGTATCTCTTGTTTATTTGTAGTATTTTTCATGAATTTTTCTGTTATAATGTTGTATAGGCTACTTAATCTCTTTTGATATTCTTTAAGAGCAGCAAAATCTGAAAATTCATAATCCTTTTTTTCAGTGTAATTGTCGAATTTTATGAAACTAAAAAAATCTAGATTATGGGTATTCATGAAATATCTTGAGATTTTTCTAGGTATTCTTTCACTAGATTGGCTTATAATAAACACCATTCCTTCCTTCGTACCGATCTAGATATCCATACTGATACAATTTATATAGATAATGAGAAATCAGATTCAGGCTTCTCTTTTTGGGTTCATCTTTTTCTCTCACCTGTTTTGCGTTAACACCTTTACCCTCGTTTTGGCTGGAATCTTCATCCCACAATTTCCTCACTATCTCATATATTCCACTTTCTGCACGTGATAATTCGATCTCTTTAAAGACCAACCCAGATCTTCCAAAAGAAGGCCTACCATAACCAAAACTTGATTCTGTATCAGGATCAAATCCCGCATTTTCAGGATATTTTTTGCTTCTAATTTCTTCTCTAAGCTCTTTTATCTGCCTTTCTGTTTCTTTTTTGTATTCTTCTATTTTTTCTTCTATTTTTTCTTCTGTTCTCTTTCCCCAATCCTCTAATAGAGTAATTATTTTCTCTTGTGATTCCTCTTTTTCTTTCTTTATTTTGTGTTCCTCCATATTAACTCTATACTAACTCCAGATATATAAGTGTTTCGGTTTTGTATATAAATCTTTCAGTTTCAAACTTACTGAATGTTATAATTGATTGATCTGGTCATGAAATCTCGAAAGCTTAAATCCCAGAGAAAGGAGTTAAGTCGTGATCCGGTGGTCCGGACCACGACTATGTTGGACTTCACCACCCTTTTTGAGACCGGCTGGATTTTTGCTTTCAAATGTTCTTCTTATATGCCAGAGTTCAGGGTGGTGAAGGCCCGCGATCAAGGAGGAAATGTCCGTCTCCTGCTTGCAGTGTTGGCTGTGCTTCACTCCTATTACTCAGTACCCCTATATAAACCTTTCGGTTAAAATGGATAAATTACAATTATTATATAAATTTTACAAAAAAGATTGAGATATTCGCTAGAAATTAAGAGAATTGAAAGCTTTCAAAGCCTATTATTCGTAAGAATCCTTGAAGGGGGACATCTTTCTCAGGTCAGCCACCACCTCAGGGAGTACTTCCAACGTGTATTCAATATCTTCTCTAGTGTTATCCCTCCCCAATGTTAACCGCAGAGAACTGTGCGCATCTTCAGGAGGAAGACCAATAGCCAGCAGCACATGAGAAGGCTTCAAAGACTTTGAAGAACATGCAGAACCTGTAGAAGCAGAAATACCCTTCAAATCCAGACGTAATATAAGGCTCTCTCCTTCTATGAACCTGAAGCAAAAGTGGGCATTTATGGGAAGTCTCTTTTCGGGGTGCCCGTTCAGCCAGGAGTTTTCAATCTCTAGTGCACCTTTTATGAGGGTGTCCCGTAAATTCTGAATTCTTGGCATGACAGCAGGTCTTTCTTCTTCGCCAATTCTTACAGCTTCAGCACATCCCACAATTCCTGAGACATTTTCCGTTCCCGATCTGAACCCTCTCTCATGTCCACCACCATGCATGAGAGGGTCTATTGCAGTACCTTTCCTCACGTACAAGCACCCCACACCCTTGGGCCCATGAATCTTGTGAGAGGATACTGACAGCATGTCCACGTTCATAGCTTTCACAACTATGGGCAACTTGGTGATGCTCTGTACTGCATCTGTGTGGAAGTAGACATCATGCTTGTGTGCTAAAGCTCCTATCTTCT
>SMTZ1_10009403_pt1 | contig 12779 bp, 11 predicted proteins | sample DeeMarSWOR136_30_FD_25667 | JGI IMG/M metagenome (IMG submission 25667) | reverse complement strand
TCCAGCTGCTGCATGAAATTCTGGATCGCGTTCTGGGCCTCGCTTGCGCCCTTTTCCTGCGCGGTCTGGGCCGTCATGATGTTGAGTTCCCAGCCGGTCAGCTCCGAGGCAAGCCGCACATTCTGCCCACCACGCCCGATCGCGAGCGAGAGCTGCTTCTCGTCGACGATCACGTCCATGGCATGCACCTCTTCGTCCACCACGATGGACACCACTTCCGCCGGCGCCAGCGAATTGATCACGAACTGCGCCGGATTGTCCGACCACTGGATGATATCAACGCGTTCGCCAGCCAGCTCGTTCGAGACGGCCTGGACGCGCGAACCGCGCATGCCCACGCAGGCGCCGATCGGATCGATACGGGGATCGCCGGAACTGACAGCGATCTTCGCGCGCATGCCCGGGTCACGCGCGGCGCTATGAAGGGTAATCAGTCCTTCACTGGCCTCTGGAACCTCGAGCTTGAACAGCTCGATCAGAAGCTTCGGCGAGGTACGCGACAAGAACAGCTGCGGGCCACGCGGAACCGACTTGACCTCCTCGAGCAATGCACGGATGCGATCACCCGGTCGCAGGCCCTCGCGCGGAATCATCGCCGTCTTCGATAGCAAGGCCTCGGCGTTACCGAGATCCACGATTACGTCGCCACGCTCGAGACGCTTCACCACCCCCGTGACCATCTCGCCCTGGCGATCCTTGTAGAGGTTTACGATCTGCTCGCGCTCGGCCTCGCGCACCTTCTGCATGATGACCTGCTTGGCCGCCTGCGCGGCAATGCGCCCGAATTCGACTGGCTCAATCGGCTCTTCGACAAACTCCCCAACCTGAATGTCCGGCTTCACATCCACTGCGTCCATGAGGCGGATCTGGCGCTCCGGAAACTCCATGACTACGTCGTCTGCCACCACTTCCCAGCGGCGGAACGTGTCATAGGTACCCGTATCGCGATGGATTGCAACGCGCGCATCAATGTCGCCGGCATGGCGCTTGCGGGTGGCGGTGGCGAGCGCGGCCTCGAGCGCCTGGAAAATAATTTCCTTCTCGACGCCCTTCTCGCGCGATACCGCATCCACAATCATCAGAATTTCGTTACCCATTTCCGTTCTCCATCGCCGGTGCGTCAGACCCGCGGCACGAGCCGTGCGCGCTCGACATCCGCCAGCACCAGATCAAACCGTTCACCATCAACTTCCAGCGTCACCAGTTCGTCGCTCGCCTCGAGCAACCGCCCCTTGAAGCGCTTGCGCCCCGCAATGGGCTGATGCATCTGTACCCTTACCGTCTCGCCGACGTAGCGGCGAAAATCATCGGCCGTCACCAGTGGCCGGTCCAGCCCCGGCGACGACACCTCCAGCAAGTAACTACCGGGCAGTGGATCCTCGACGTCTAGAATCGCCGAGAGCTGACGGCTCACATCCGCACAATCGTCGACCGTGACGCCGCCGGGCTTGTCTATATAGACCCGAAGCGTCATGCGCGGCCCGCTACCGACCAGCTCCACATCCACCAGTTCGCAGCCCATGGCATGAACCCCCGGCTCAAGAAGCGACCGCAAGGCGGTTCGGTGCCCGTGCATAACTCACTGTCCCATAAAACAAAAGTGGGCGCGCGGCCCACTTTTATTAGCTACTGCTTATAAGCGCCCGAATTATAAGCACTTATTATCAAATGCTCAATCATTCGGGCGCTCCGCCGGAAAAGAAAAGGCCCCGCCGGGGCCCTCACGCTTCCGCACAAAAATATTGGTAGCGGGGGCAGGATTTGAACCTGCGACCTTCGGGTTATGAGCCCGACGAGCTGCCAGACTGCTCCACCCCGCAACAGGGAGGCGCAGTCTACCTAAATCGCCATCCGATTATCAAGAAACATCGCTCGGCCAAGGCACTATCAGTCAAGGCTGTAGTGCTTTCGGACCGGGGAACGGATCTCCCACGTACAGGACATGCCGGCCGGAAAGGTCACGAGATCCCCCTCGCGCAGCGTCACCGGCGAACCGCCTGCCGGGGTCACAAGCACCTCACCCTCCAGGATGTAGCAGGTTTCCCGCTTGTCGTAGGTCCAGGGAAAGCTCGACTCCTCCTTTTCCCACACCGGCCAGTCGTACACGCCCATCACCTCGAGTTTGGCGGGGCTCGGGTTGTGCTCAATCCAGATATCGGCCATCTCGTCCTTCCACAAAGATCGTGTCCAACTCCTGGCATTCTATCCGCCGCCCCGCGGTCACGGAACCAGCCACGTGCCAACCGGTCAGACGAGCCGAGGTCGGCGGGGATTGTCAGGGCCTGGACAAACGGGTGCGACGGCGAACCAGCGAAGACCTATATTGAGACCAATCGCAACGCCGTCTCGCACCGGCCCGGAACCGGTTCCACGCTGACATGACAAGCCATTTCTCCCGCGACCCGCGGGTCGAGCAGTCGTTGCGCCACTCGGTCCGCGACGGCGTTGCGTATTCGATCATGGCAGGCGCCGGCGAATCGTTCTTCGCAGCCTACGCGTTGCTCCTCAAAGCGAGCGCCGCTCACGTTTCGATGTTGGCTGCCCTGCCGTCACTGCTCGGTTCAGTCTCGCAACTCGTGTCGGCCTTTGCTGGCCGGTATGTCGCACGCCGCAAGACGCTCATGCTGGCCGGCGTAACGATCCAGCTTGCAAGCTGGCTGCCAATCATCTGGCTGCCATACTTCTTTCCACAGCATGCCCTGGCGATTCTGATCGGTGCGGTGGCAGCGTACTTCGCGGGCTTCCATCTGGCGTCGCCGATGTGGAGCAGCCTGATGGGCGACCTCGTCCCCGAAGCGCGACGCGGTCGATTCTTTGCGCGCCGCACGCGCTTGATGAGCATTACCGCATTCGCGGCGATGCTCGCGGCCGGCAGTCTGCTGCATTACTTTGAAATTGCCGGCGAGACACGCGTGGGATTCATGCTCATCTTCACGCTGGCGGCGCTCGCGCGCGGCTACTCCCTGTACCAACTGACCCGCATGCACGAGCCGGCGTATCACCGCCCGAGCTTCGCGCTACCTCCGCTCTCTGAGCGTCGCCATTACCTCGCCGCTGTTTGCGGTCTATATGCTGCGCGATCTCAATTTCACCTACCTCGAGTACACGGCGAGTACCGGCGTGTCGGTGATGATGCAGTTCGTCACGTTGGGAATCTGGGGCCGCATGACCGACAGCTTCGGCAATCGTCTGGTGCTGGCGGCCACCGGGATGCTGATTCCGGTGCTGCCAGCACTTTGGCTGGTGTCAGGCAACTTTGGCTACATTCTGCTGCTGCAAATGGCCGGCGGGCTCTGCTGGGCTGGCTTCAGCCTCGCAGCAGGCAACTACCTCTATGACACGGTGGTGCCGGAAAAACGCGCCGCCTACCTTGCCGTCCACCACGTGCTGAGCAATAGCGGAATCTTCCTCGGTGCCCTGCTGGGCGGCTTCCTTGCCAGTATCCTACCGGCCGGATTCACCCTCGCCGGCCACTCCTGGCAGTGGACCAGCAGCCTCTGGGCCGTCATGTTGACGAGCGCCCTCGTACGCGGGGTGATTGCCATGGCCTTCCTGCCGCAGCTCACCGAGGTTCGCCGGGTGCGCCCGCTCGGTCCGCTCGGCGTATTTTCGCGCATCCTCTATGTTCGCAGCCTGCGGGCCGCCTGGTTGCGCTGGGACCGCTCACGCGCCCGGGCGCGTCTGCTGCGACCCACGGTGTTGCCCTCGACCGGGCCGGGCTGAATCAGCGCGTGACCGCCGGTCAGGCCGGAACGCAATTCAATCCGCTCCCCCACTGGCACGGCCGCGTTTTGCGGTGATAACCTGTGCGTGACGCGCCCGGGAAATTGGCGCGACTCCAAAGAACGAGCGAAGAGGAAGCGCCCATGAAGGTAGAGACGTGTACCGCACTGGCGGTGGTCCTTTTATTTTCGATCGCAGCAACTCGCGTACAGGCCGATGATAAGTGGCCCGCACCGGCCGCGCCGAGCGAGACGACAGCGACTCAGAGTAGCGCGGAAGTGCGTGCCCCCGATACGACTGCTGTCATGGCGCAGGCACCCGCCGACCCCAACGCGCAGGTGCTTCAGGACATCAAGGTCTACCCCTGCTTCTGACGTCGACTGCCACGCGCATTGTGCGCGGCAATTGATGTCTCAGTTGGCTGCGCTGCAATCTGCCGGGGCCCAACGGCCCGGCCCGAACTGACTGCTCTACGCCACGGCCAGCGCGCGAATCGCCGCGCGACAGACCTCCATCAGCACGCCCACCCAGGGGATGAGCAGAACCAGGGCAAGCGCGTTGATGCCCATCAACACCCTCACATCGGCCGGGCCGCCTAACGGCGCCTTGTCGTCCGCGTCATCGAAATACATCAGCTTAATGACGCGCAGGTAGTAGAACGCTCCGATCACCGCAAGCAATACCGCAACGATGGCAAGCCAGATCATGCCGGCGTTGATGACAGACTGAATCACGAGCAGCTTGGCATAGAACCCGAAGGTCGGTGGCACACCCGCCATCGAGATCATGACGAGCAGCATCAGGAACGCATGCCAGGGGCTGCGCTGATTGAGGCCCTTGAAATCATCGAGCCGCTCGGCCTCGAAGCCTGCGCGCGACAACAGAATCACCATGCCGAAGGCACCCAGACTCATGACTGCGTAGACAACGACGTAGAACAGCGCCGATGAGTAGCCGTTCTGCGACACGCTTACGATACCAAGCAGAAAGAATCCCATGTGCGAGATCGAGGAGTACGCGAGCATGCGCTTGATGTTGTCCTGCGCGATGGCAATCACGTTGCCCGCCGCCATCGACAAGATCGCGAGAATGATCAGCATGCTCTGCCATGACACCGCCAGGCCTTCCAGTCCGCCAACCAACAGGCGCATTACCAACGCAAATGCCGCCAGCTTGGGCGCCGTGCCCAGATAAACCGTCACCGCGGTGGGGGCGCCGTGGTATACGTCCGGCACCCACATGTGAAACGGCACCGCACCGAGCTTGAATGCAATGCCCACCACCACGAACACCAACCCAAAAACCAGAATAACATTGTCCGCCGAGAGACCCTCGATCGCCTTGCGCACCGCGCTGATCTCGAGGCTGCCCGTCATCCCATAAAGCATCGACATGCCGTACAGCAGCAGGCCCGAGGCCATCGCGCCAAGCACGAAGTACTTCATTGCCGCTTCCGTGGACTGGCCGGAGTCGCGCTGCAACGCCACCATCGCATAGACGCAGAGGCTCAACAGTTCGAGCCCGAGATACAGCGTCAGGAAATGACTCGCCGAGGCCATCACCATCATCCCGACCACGCCGAACAGGCCGAGCACAAAGTACTCGCCGCGATACATGCCGCGCTCGCGCAGGTAGTCGCGCGAATAGGCGAAGCCAAAGAACGTCACGCCATAGATCGCGAGCTTGAGCACATTCGCAAGTGCATCGCCGACGAACATGCCGTTGAAGGTCATTACCGCTGCGGCCGACATGCCCTTGACGGTGAGCACCGCTGCACCGATCAGCGTCAGCTGCGTGAGGAGGTAAGTGACTCCGCGGCGCGCATCCGACAGGAACAGGTCCACCAGCAGGATTACGCACGCCATGGAGAACACGAAGATCTCCGGGGCGACAGGCAGAAAATTCGGCATGGCAGCAGTCATGTCAGCTCGCGCTTCCCTACAGTAACTTCGAGGTCATCGCCTGCTTGAGCAGGTGCTCGACCGAAGTGTGCATCACATCGAGGAACGGTGCTGGCCACAGGCCCATCACCAGCACCGCGATGGCCAGGATCCCGAGAAACAGTCCTTCGCGCGAAGAGATATCCGTGAGTTCCGCGACGTGTTTGTTGGCGATCTCGCCGAAGATCACGCGTTTGTACATCCACAGCGTGTACGCAGCGCCGAAGATCAGCGTGGTGGCTGCCAGGAAGGCAAACCAGAAGTTCGCCTGGTAGGCGCCGAGGATCACCAGGAACTCACCGACGAAACCCGAGGTGCCCGGCAACCCGGCGTTGGCCATGGCAAACAACATCATGAAGGCGGCAAAGACCGGCATGCGGTTTGCAACGCCACCGTAGTCGCTGATGTTGCGCGAGTGCAGGCGGTCATACAACACTCCCACGCAAAGGAACAGTGCGCCGGAAACAAATCCGTGCGAAACCATCTGGGCAATCGCCCCCTCCACGCCCTGGACATTGAAAATGAAGAAGCCCAGCGTCACGAATCCCATGTGCGCTATGGACGAGTAGGCGATCAGTTTCTTCATGTCCTGCTGCACCAGCGCCACGAGACCAATGTAGACAACGGCGACGAGCGACAGCAGGATCATGAGCCAAGCCAGTTCGTGCGAGGCATCCGGCACGATTGGCAGCGAGAACCGCAGGAAACCGTAGGCGCCCATCTTCAACATGATGGCCGCCAGGATGACCGAACCACCGGTCGGCGCTTCCACGTGCGCGTCGGGCAACCAGGTATGCACCGGCCACATCGGCACCTTAACCGAGAACGCCGCCAGGAACGCGACGAAGATCAATATCTGCGGCAGGTGCGCGAGCTTCTGGTTGTGCCAGGCAAGAATGTCAAAACTGCCGGCCTGGTAATACAGGTAGATTATCGCGACCAGCATCAGCACCGAGCCGAGGAAGGTATAAAGGAAGAACTTGATCGTGGCATACACCCGGTTCGGACCGCCCCACAGGCCGATGATGATAAACATCGGCACCAACATCGCCTCCCAGAACACATAGAACAGGATGCCATCGAGCGCGCTGAACACGCCGATCATGAGCCCTTCCATAATCAGGAACGCGGCCAGGTACTGGGCGACCTTGTTCTGGATCACCTGCCAACTCGCAATCACCACCAACACCGTGCTGAAACTGGTCAGCAGGATCATGAGCAACGAGATGCCGTCGATCCCGAGCCGGTAGCGGATATTGAAGGCATCGATCCAGGCCAAGTCCTCGATGAACTGCATGGCATGGGTGTCCACGCGAAAACCGGCGTAGAGCGGCAGCGTTGCGAGGAACGCCAGCAGCGCGACCATCAGTGCCAGCCTTCGCGCCATGGGGGCGTTGTCGTCGCCCCCGGTGGTGAGCACGGCGATGCCACCGACGATTGGCAGCCAGATGGCGAGACTCAGGGCGTGTTGCATGATCATGGGCTAGCCGTGCAAAAAGAAGGTGATGAGCAGGAATAGCCCAAGGATCATCGCGAACGCGTAGTGATAGACGTAACCGGACTGAATCTGCCGCACGATGGATGACGCCCAGCCAACCAGGCGCGCACTGCCGTTCACCAGCAGGCCGTCAATCAGCCGCACGTCGCCAATGCGCCAGAACAGGTTGCCCAGACCGCGCGCCCCGCGCCCAAATACCGCCTCATTGAATTCGTCGGCGTAGTACTTGTTGAGCAGCAGCGCGTACAGGCCCTTGGCGCGCGCCTGTATCTTCCCGGGCACCTCCGGATAGCGCAGGTACAGTAGCCAGGCCAGCCCCAGCCCTATCATGGCGAACAGGAAGGGCAGTGACTGGAAGCCATGCGCGACGAACACGCCGATGCGATTCACGCTACTCTCACCGCCCTTGGCAAAGTCATGGGCCAGCTCCAGCATCACGGGATGCTGCGTCGAGACATGGATGCTCGTTCCGAAATAGTTGCCGAACAGCAGCGGTTCAATCGTGAGAAAACCAATTGCGAATGACGGGATGGCCAGCAGCACCAACGGCAGAGTCACCACCCAGGGTGACTCATGCACATGATCGAACGTCTCCTTATCCATGCGCGGCTTGCCATGGAAAGTCATAAAGATCATGCGGAAGGTGTAAAAGGCGGTGACAAACACGCCGAGCAGGACCGCAAGATAGGCAAAGGTCGCCCCGGGCGTCTTCGAGTGGTGCACCGCCTCGATGATCATGTCTTTCGAGAAGAACCCGGCGAACATCGGAAAGCCGATCAGTGCGAGCGCCCCGATCCAGGCAGTGAGCCAGGTCATTGGCATACGCCGGCGCAGCCCGCCCATGTTGCGCATGTCCTGCTCGTGGTGCATTCCGATGATGACCGAGCCGGCTGCGAGGAACAGCAGTGCCTTGAAGAACGCGTGCGTCATCAAGTGGAAAATCCCGACCGAATACGCCGAGGCCCCGAGCGCAACCATCATGTAACCGAGCTGCGAGAGCGTGGAATACGCCACCACCCGCTTGATGTCGTTCTGCACGATGCCCACCAGCCCCATGAAGAACGCCGTGATGGCGCCGATCACCAGCACGACGCTGAGTGCCGTGGTGGACAGCTCGTAGATCGGGCTCATGCGCGCGACCATGAACACGCCCGCGGTCACCATCGTCGCCGCGTGGATCAAAGCCGAGATCGGCGTCGGACCCTCCATCGAGTCCGGCAACCAGACATGCAGCGGCACCTGCGCGGACTTGCCCATCGCGCCGATGAACAAAAGGATGCTGATCAGCGTAATCAGGTTCCAGTCCACGCCCGGCAGCACCTGCACCACCTTGGCCGCCAGCTGCGGCGCGATGCCGAACACCGCACCGTAATCGAGCGTGCCGAAGTACATGTAGACAGCGGCGATGCCGAGGAGGAAACCGAAGTCGCCCACCCGGTTGACCAGAAACGCCTTGAGGTTGGCGTAAATCGCGGTCGGACGCGTGTACCAGAACCCGATCAGCAGATAAGACACCACGCCGACCGCTTCCCAGCCGAAGAACAGCTGGAGAAAATTGTTGGACATCACCAGCATCAACATCGCGAAGGTAAACAGCGCAATGTAGCTGAAAAAGCGCTGGTAGCCGGGATCGTCATGCATGTAGCCAATGGTGTAGACGTGCACCATGAGCGACACGAAGGTGACCACCACCATCATCAGCGCCGACAGCGGGTCGATCAGGAAACCAACCTCCAGCGGGATACCGCCCGAGACCGCCCACGTGTACACCGGGCCATTAAAGGTCTTGCCTGCCAGCACGTCCGGCAGCACCACAAAGGCAGACAGCCCAAACGCCACCGCCACGCCGAGAATGGTTACCACATGCGAGGCGCGACGCCCGATCTTCCAGCCAAGCAGTCCGGCCAGCAGCGCACCCGCCAGGCAGGATAGCGGGATCAGCAGGTAGATAGTTTTCGCGTCGAGACCAAATATCATGACAGAAAGAATGAACGAAGTGAGTGGGTCTTCACTGTTGCGCTAGCCCTTCAGCGAGTCGAGGTCTTCGACGTTGATCGAACGGCGGTTGCGAAACACCACTACCAGGATCGCGAGCCCGATCGCGGATTCCGCCGCCGCGACCGTCAGGATAAAGAACACGAACACCTGCCCGCCGAGATCGCCCAGAAAATGCGCGAAGGCGACAAAGTTCATGTTGACGGCAAGCAGCATCAGCTCGATGGCCATCAACAGCACCACGAGGTTCTTGCGATTCAGGAAGATCCCGACGACGCTTAGGGCAAACAGGATTGCCCCGAGTATCAGGTAGTGACTGAGCGGTACCATGGCCTCCTCTTGTTCTCCCCTTTCGCGTCCGCGGTCAGCTCTTCTTCTCGGCGCGCATCTTCACGAGCCGCACGCGATCGCCGCGCTGCACCTGGATCTGCTTGCCCGGATTCTGATACTTCGAGTCCTTGCGCCGGCGCATGGTGAGTGCGATCGCCGCGACGATCGCCACCAGCAGGATCAGCGCCGCAATCTCGAATGGATACAAGTACTGGGTATACAGTACCCGCCCCAGTGCCCGCGTGTTGCTGTAGTCGGCGGGCAGCGGCGCCGGCTCCGGCATCTGCTCGATTCCAAACGGCCCCGAGCCAAGCACGATCGCCATCTCCAGTACCAGCAGCACCGCAACCAGCCCGCCGATCGGCAGATACTCTCCGAAACCCTCGCGCAACCGCACGAGGTTGATATCCAGCATCATCACCACGAACAGGAACAGCACCATGACCGCGCCGACATACACCAGCACCAGCGTGATCGAGAGGAACTCGGCGTGCAGCTGCATCCATACCGCAGCCGCGCTGAAGAATGCCAGCACCAGAAACAGCGCGGCGCGCACCGGGTTGCGTACCGTGATGACCATGCTCGCGGCAAATACCAGCACCGCGGCGAAGAAGTAAAAGGCAAGCTGTTTGAAGTCCATGAACGGGTGTCCGGCCTCGCGTCAGCGAAACTTGGCGTCCGCCGCCTTCATGGCAGCGATCTGCATTTCGTACTTGTCTCCCACCGCCAGCAAGCGCTCCTTGGTGTAGTACAGGTCGCCGCGGCTCTCACCGTGGTAATCGATCACATCGGTTTCGACGATCGAATCGACCGGGCAGGCTTCCTCGCAGAAGCCACAGTAAATGCACTTGGTGAGATCGATGTCGTAGCGCGTGGTACGGCGGGTGCCATCGGCGCGCTGCTCGGACTCGATAGTAATGGCAAGCGCCGGGCACACCGCCTCGCACAGCTTGCAGGCGATGCATCGCTCCTCGCCGTTCGGGTAGCGACGCAACGCGTGCAGACCGCGAAACCGGGGCGAATATGGCGTGCGTTCCTCCGGATACTGGATCGTGATCTTGCGCGCGAACAAGTGGCGTCCCGTCACGCCCATGCCCTTCAACAGCTCGACGAGCAGGAAACTCTGGAGGAAGTTTTTCATCACGTTCATCTCCGGGAGCCTCAGTGGAACAGATAACCCCAGGGAGTAAGGAATTTCGCCACACCGATCACCACGATCCAGACCAGCGTCACCGGGATGAACACCTTCCAGCCGAGCCGCATGATCTGGTCGTAGCGGTAACGCGGGAAGGTGGCGCGGAACCACAGGAAACAGAACATCAGGAAGCTAACCTTGATCAGGAACCAGTGGATGCCATCACCAAGCCACGGCAGGCTCGCGACCACCGCGGGCGTGAAAGGCGTCGTCCAGCCGCCAAGAAACATGACCGCGGCCAGCGCGCCGATCAGGATCATATTGGCGTACTCGCCAAGAAAGAACAGCGCGAACGCCATACCGGAATACTCGACGTGGAAGCCCGCGACGATTTCCGATTCGCCTTCGGCAACATCGAACGGCGCGCGATTCGTCTCGGCGACGCCGGAGATGAAGTACACCAGAAACAGCGGGAACAGCGGCAGGATGTACCAATGATGCGCCCCGCCCGCCTGTGCCAGCGCGATCTCGCGCAGGTTGAGACTGCCGGCCGCCATCAAGACGCCAACCAGCGCAAAGCCCATGGCGATTTCGTAGGCGACAATCTGGGCCGCCGAGCGCAGGCTGCCGAGGAACGCGTACTTCGAATTGGACGCCCAGCCGGCAATGATGACGCCGTACACGCCCATCGACGTGAGCGCGAGGATGAACAGCAGGCCGGCATCGATATTGGTCAGCCACAGCGTATCGCTGAACGGGATCACCGCCCATGCCACCATGGCCGGCGCGAACGCAAGAATCGGCGCGCCGATGAACAGGAAGCGGTTGGCGTTCGTCGGAACGATGATTTCCTTGAACATCAGCTTGACCGCATCCATGATCGGTTGCAGCCAGCCCCTGGGGCCGACGCGGTTGGGGCCCACGCGCACCTGCATGTAACCGATGATCTTGCGCTCGGCGTAGGTGAGATAGGCCACCGCCAGCACTACCGGCAGTACGATAATGACAATCTTCACCAGGTTGGCGAGCAGGATCTGCAGCCAGGACGGCAACGCGAGCCAGAATCCGAGTAGCGTCTCGGTCATGCCTTGTCCCTCACAATCGAGACCGGACCGTGCGCGCCAAGCCCCGCGCTCTCCGGATATCCGGACGCGATCAGCACGCTGCCAGCAGGAACCCGCTCATCGAACATGACCGGCAACCGCGCCTCGCCGTCTTGCATGATCCAACGTGCCACCTCGCCATCGCCGAGACCGAACTCGGCTGCCTGCCGCGCATTGAGCCGCGCCGCCGGCGGCGGATTGTCCGCCGTTGCGAGAAGTGCCGGTGCGCGGCGCGTGACAGCGTCCACGGCGTACGGCGGCACATCGGCAATGCGCATAACCTGTCCGGCCACCAGTGTCATGCCATCCGGCTTGGCCGCATGCGGGTAACGTGACAACTTTGCGAGTGGCTTCACATTATCGAGAGTGACTTCCTTGCGCACCTCGGCAATCGTCATCTGGTCGAAGCCGGGCAGGTTCAAGTGGTTGGCTAGCACCCGAAGAATTTTCCAGCCGGGGCGCGCATTATCCTTCGGGTTCAGCGCGGCATTGAACGACTGCGCACGACCCTCGACGTTGACAAATGTGCCCTCGGTCTCGGTGAATGGAGCGAGCGGCAGCCAAACATCGGCATATTCGACCGCACCTGACTGGTAAAGCGACGGCTTGAAGCTGGTCAGCATTACCACGAAGTCTGCCGCATGCATGGCGCCAGTCGCGCGCGCGCCATTCAGGCAATCGAGTTCCGGCTCGACGCCGAGCAGCACATAGGCCTTCACCCCGCTGCGCAGCATGTCCAAGGCATTCTTGCCTGTGGTGACGCTCGATCCCGCCACACCGCGGTGCGGCACGCAACCGGCGAGCCACGCGCCAACCGAGTTGGCCGGTGGCAGCATGCCGAAGCTGCCGCCACAGCTCTCTGCAATAAACTGCGCAATTCCCTTCAGGATGGCCGCGTGCGGGTGCGACAGCGCGAGGCTGCCGAGCAGAATTGCGGGGCTCGTCCGGCTCGCGAGCATTTCGGCGACGGCCTTCTCATCAGAAGACGGTTCGCCCTTTCCGATCAGCGCGGACAACTCGCCCGGAACGGCCACCCCTTTCCGGGCTGCGAGAGC
>SMTZ1_10005719_pt1 | contig 12779 bp, 9 predicted proteins | sample DeeMarSWOR136_30_FD_25667 | JGI IMG/M metagenome (IMG submission 25667) | reverse complement strand
ATATGCATCGGCAAAGTTATCAGGTGCATCTTGTCCTGAATTTGCATCATTTTGTCCAACTAAGCTTACATCAAAAGAATATTCCCCAATATCAGGGCCAGAAATGAAAATAATACCTATATACCAACTACCAGTCATATCTGCTGTATATGTGATGGACTCCATTAAGCTACCACTATTTGTTGATGTAGCAACCTCAACTTCATCATCATTCCACAAACATAAATCAAAATTATACCCCGACTCTGGTGTCATTGTAACCTGAATTTGTTGACCACTGCATACAGAGAAGAAATACCAGTCCTCATCACCTGAATTTAATTTACCTGTTGTTCCTCTTCCTGGCCAATCATCTTGCATTTCTCCAGGATAAATTGCATATGCTCTGGATTGCTCATCCCCAGCATCCCTTTTATATCCTGCATCATCATTATCACCTAAATTTAAGGGTGCTGTTGGTGGTTCAAGTAAATAACTTTTATCAAGTTTAAATGGACCTGGATCCACAAATTCTTCGAAGAAATAATCTTCCAATGTATTTGATTCAACATTACTTGGTTTTTCAACATTAACCGAGCTTGCTGGAACAAAAAAAGCTGTTCCAAAAAGAATTGCTGTCAATACAATTGCTCCAATTTTGCTTATTTTAATATTCATATATTTTTACCTCCACCTATTTTATATATATTTATAAGATTTTTTAACGAGTGTTAATTTATAAATATTTTGGTGATAAAGTTAGACAAAATAAAAAAAAAAGAAAAAAAGAGGTTTATTTGTTCAATTTATAGTCCTAGTAATTGTGATAAGATTGGAAACATACTGAAATATCTTTCCAAAATTCTTAGGACTATATTGTTTGATGTTTTGCTTCTTGGTATTAATATATCATGTGTTGATGTTCCGCTTTCTGCACCGAGTGAATCTATGGCTTTTGCTGTTATTACATAACTTCCTCTTTCAGCATAGGTGTGGCTTACTTCCAAAGGTATTTCAGATGGTGTTAAATCAGTCGTTTCTTCTTGGCCATCTCCCCAATTAACAACGAATCTGATGTCATGTCCATCAGGATCAGTTGAAGTAAATTGAAAGTCAATTGGTGCGTTTGGTACTGCAACGGAAGGTCCTTGAATATCTGGATCACCAGGTGGATCGTTTGAAATAACATCTGTTATATATATATCAATATCGTCACCATTATGTATTTGGTACATTGCTTTTACTGCATTTTCACTAAGATCAGAAAACTTATATTCATCTTCAACGTCTTCTGTTGCAAGACTGAGCATGACTTCAGACCCCCATGTGGCACCAGCATCATCAGTTGTTTTGCCATATAGAGTATCTCCTTTATAATAAGTACAAAGGAAAGTATCTCCTGCTACATGTCTTATATCTGGATACATTTCGTCTTCACTGGAGGAATCAGCTACATATGTTGACATCATAGAGCCTAATGAAGTACCATAGAAACAGATTATATCTGCATTACCATTCAAATCTGTTTGAGCAACTATTATAATATTACCATTTTCAGCTGCAACTGCAGGATATTCTGTATTTCCTCCAGCATCTAGATCAAACAGCGCATCATATCCGCTCATTATTTGGTCAAAGTCATTTACTCTGCATAAAAGTCTCCAATATGCAGCATCAGGATCGTACCAATCGTATACTGCATATGAGTATATTATCGAGTTATCAATGGAAACATCTGTATGGGCACATCCATCTACATAATACCAACTTATCCAATTATTTCCTTCTTCTACTTCATCAGCATATACAATAGTTGGACCGTTAGTGTATCCACTACCATATGTGGTACTTGTAACATAAGATGATACTCCCCACTCCCATTTTTCTTGACTGTTATCACATGCGATATCTGCATCCTTCATATCACTCCAGCCATATGTTGACCAATCATTATAGACCATTTCATAAGTTGCTGTATTAGAGGGATCAGTGGTATGAAATCGATATGTAGGTCCGCCATTTAAGTCCAAATAATCTGTTACAAATGTTCCATAGAAATGATTTTGCAAATCTTCATCCTGTCCCCAATACTTAATTGAAGGATAATCTCCACCATTTGCATAGTAAACACCTCCAGAATATGGAGGACCGCCAGTGATTGAATAATCCCATATTATCTCTCCAAAATCCATGTCACGATATGCAACCATTTGTATTGGTCCAGTTAATGCAATTGCTGGATGTAATTGATCTCCAGCGCCATCAAAAGCAGGAATACCAAGACTTGGCATTTTATTTATTTCAGTTGGTTTTTGTGTCACATATGTTGTCGGTACTGCTATTTTTTGTGGTTCTAAATCTAGTGCTGTTATTGTAACACTAGGTGTTTGTTCGTTTGTTTTTTGTACAGGTACACTAGAAACGCTTGTTATCAACAGCCCCACGATAGCTATTGCTATCATACAAATTATTGCTTTTTTCATTTTGTTTTCTACCTCCCATAAAAAGGTTATTATTACTATATATGTTAATAATGGGTGATATATAAAATTTACTCTTAAAATATATGGTCTTATAAAAAATTTACTACTTAAAATTCTTCATATAAAAACCTTTTTATAAAATAGTAAATAATTTTTTTATAAAATATTGAATAAAATTATGAGATTGAAAATTTTTTATAACATTTTTTGGTATAGTTAACTTAAAGGTTTCTTCTGGTCCCTCATAACCATGTTCATCAATTGCTTTAGCAGTAATTTCAAAAAAATCTAAGGACAACAAGGTTATTGTTGATATTGGTGACGATGCAGCAGTTTTTAAAACTGAAAAGAGATTTCAAGTAATTACTACAAACACTCTTGTTTAAGGAGATCGTTTTAAAGCTAAAATTAAACAGATTTTTAAAAAAAAGAAAAGATTGTTTTTATAGAGATTGTAATATTTGTCTCAATATCGGAAATGAGTTTAAAAACCTCTGTAATAATATTTGAAAGAAGTAGTTTGCCTGTTTGCTTTTTGGAATTATCACATCATGTGATGAAAAACTACTTGAAGCACCTTGTGTATCTTCAGTTTTTGCATTTATCTGATATGAACGTGTTTTTTTCCAGGTATGACTTACAGTTACTGAATCTCCAGATGAAATATAATCGGTATATTCTATATCTCCATCATCCCACATAATATAAAATCTAATATCATCTCCGTCAGGATCTATTGATGTAAATGTGAAATCATATGATGTATCTGGCCCTCCAGTTTTAGGACCGCTAATCTCTGGTTTTCCTGGAGGTTCATTTTCATAATAACATACAAATGAATGAGCCATTGACACGCCTATAAATGGATGGTATTCACTTCTTCCTGAATCATCTTCCGCATGAATATAATAGTCAATAATAGTTCCTGTTGGTTGAGTAGGAATTGTATAGTTATATTGATTTGCTCCTAAATATTGCATTTCATAATTTTGCCAAGATCCACCATCAATTCTTATAAAAATTTCTGCTGTATTTACATCTTCCCCGCCATATGGATATATGTATGATTCAATATCATAACCATCAAGTGAAGATTGCTCTCCAGATAGTGGAGTATGTTTGATATATAGCATTTCGCTATCTGTAATTCCCATTGTTCTACAATGGAGTGCATCTGTTGAGGCCCATGACCCAGAAAAACCTAATACCTCATATCCTGGTAATGCTTCTTCATAAGAGTCAATTGCTTCATCATCCCATTGACTACCAGATATTGGAACCAATACTTTGTTATTTAAAATAAGGGAGTTTATATAGGGTTCACTTAAATGTGTATAAACACGCTCAATATTATAGGGAGTTCCATAACAACTTGTTTGATTTTCAAAATATTGAACAGCGTCTTCTATATCATCATAATGAGAGTGAGAAGGAGACGTTTCAATAATCATTATTGTATCAGGTGATAAATATTTCGCCCAGCAATCGATATGCTGTATATATTCACCCAATGCATCAGGTACTACATGGTAAGTCTCAATTCCACAATAATCATACATTAATTCGTCAATTTGTTCATGGGTATAGCCCCCATTTTCACTCCAGATTAAATCTGTAGAAACAGCGATACCTTGTCCATCAGTCATGTAGTTTCCACCGGTATGTTCTATTGGAAGAGCATAAACAGGAATACCTCTCCAATTACCAAAGGCAATAGGTATTGCATCATCATTAGGTCTTGGCCGGTTGTAAATATGATCAACTATACCTTGTTCATCATCTCCATTGAAAATGAACCAAGGTCCATAGTCACGAGTCCAATAGGAATCTGATGGTGCAATTAAAAAATCACAATTGTTAGTATTTACACCATGACTTTGATATTGAGATAATACATCGTTTTTTTCAGTTGTACTTGCTACAATTGTAACAACTTCTACATCTTCAGACATTTCTGCAATTATTTGATAAGATATTCCAAATGGATATCTTATTAATACACCTTCCATTGGTTCAAATTCAGCAGGATGTCTAACTGGATAAGGTGGATCTGAAGTAGGTTTGAAATTCATACCTATTTCATCTAATCTTTCAAGTTCATCAGATGTTAGCCAATTTGGTAAATTATCAGGATTTTTTTCAAACCAAATTTTTTCTCTTTCATTTAAAGTTTCAATACTTTTTTTTGAAGTGTGTTGCCCATTTACTAGAACTGAGCCTAAAAATAATAATGCAATTAATATAGTTAGAATTGCTGATTTTTTCCTCATATATCTTCCCCCAATTAAACGGAATGATAAGATAGTAATTTTATCAATTTTCCATTTCAATCCATATTTAAATAATTATACAAATGAAGTAAGATTTTTTTATTAATTAACGCCTTTACTATACTTTGATATATATGCCCCAAAGTTGTCCACCACGTTGTTTACTAGCTGAACATTCAGTTCCATCAATATTTACTTTTATTTCAATATCTCCAAATCCAACAATTACCTTTGATTTGAAAGTCACCATTTCCCCAGGACCTAGATAGTCAATCGTACCAGTACTTTCTCTTCCAAGCAAAACTGTTCCACCTTTAAGTGATATCTTCCAATTTATATCCTCTGCTTCTACAAGACCATCATTTAATAGAGTTATGGTTATTTTTAATAGTCCACCTTGCAATGATATTATATTTATATAGGGTACATCCATATGAATCGGATATGTTGTCCATTTACTCATTGAGTCTTCTACATCTTTGGCTCTTGCCTTTATATCATAATCACCTATTTCAGTCCACGAATGAGCAGCAATCATAGGTTCATCAGTGCCAACTGGTCCAAGCCAATCAGTTTGTGTACCATCTCCCCAATCAAACATATAATAAATTTGATCACTATCTGGATCAGTAGTTGTTACTGTATATTCATATTCTTTGTTTATTCTTCCTAATGTTGGACCTTCTATTATTGGTGGTTCAGGAGGATAGCTTGATCCGACTAGTAAGGTTGCATTATAAGGAATCTTATTATATGCTGTTACAACTAAATCTACTCCTTCTTCTATAAAATCAATAGGTTCAAAAAGGTCGATAACTACATGACCATCTGAGTCTGAATAACCATATCCAAGAAGTTTAAAATTTGATGAAATGGCACATAAGGCATTCTCAACTTCAGGAACATTTATTTCAAATATTTCTGCCTCTATTGGAATCATTTCATCATGCTCAACATTCATATCAGTTGGTGTGTCAGTTCTAACCTGTAATGATGGATCTCCAAAGATAGTCCATGAGTCAGTTTCATCGTAACAAGATGAGCCATACTCATCCATCATATGCATTGTACCTTGGAAACATAATGCTCCATAAGAATGTCGTATATTGTCAGAGTATGTTTCTATTAAGATATCTATTATTTCATCTTCTGCATCCATTGGTGGATCCCAACTTTGGCTCTGAGTTGATGCAAAAAAACCAATTGCCCCTGTTGGTTCTCCATCATTAGTTGCTCTCAACCAAGCCTCTGCAAAACAAGCATCATAATCATCAAATTGTCCATTGTTACATGCAACAGAACAGATAAAAGGTAGCATGTTATCATTTTGTAATTGATTTACGTGAGTATTACTAAAACCACTTGAACCCCAAGATGTTGGTGAGCCATGACCACAATAATTTGCAATACTTCTACCTTCATTTAATGCAGTTGAAACCATATCTGATGATGCATAGGGATCATATATCTGATCAACTTCTGTATAAGTATATCCTAAAAGGTCATCTCTAATATTGTCCATATGTTCGTCATCATATTCGCCATCGTCACCAGGGCCTTGGTTTGATGCAACTCCCATTCCTTTATGATACCAATCTTCACTTGATTGTGGGTATTTTTCGTATTCAATAGATCGTTCGACTTGAGTTTCCAAATCATCTGTGTTTTGAGCTGAAAATCTACCAATAAATATATCTTGATAATTATCATCTCCAACAATAAATGAATAACTTGGATCTGATGCTGAAGATGTGTAAGGTGAAATATAAAGTGTAGGAACCTGTGCTGCATCTCCTACTAATAACACAAATGTAAGACCAAATTCGTTAAAATAATCTGCAATATAGGTCTTTATAGCATTTGCATCACCAATCTCAGATACATTGACCATATTTGTTTGAATGCCTTTCATATTTTTCCATTCTACAAAGGGAATCATAGTATCCCAAAAGTCGTCATAAACAATTACAAGCATATTTCCTTGTTCTGAAATAGGGTCATAACGACTTGATTTTCCAAAATTAATAAAATGGTTTTCGTAAATAAATTTGAAATTACTCTCAACTTTTTCTGGAAGTGAATTTCTATTAATGATATTTATTGTGTCTTCTCCATCTTCATAAATATTTACCTTAATATTGTTATATACTCTCAAAATCCTTTCAACAGGATTATATTGAAAGGGATATATTTCAACAACTTGTCCTCTAAAATCTCTAATAATGTAGGGTTCTCTAAGTTTTGCAATATCTCCGGGGAACCATTCATCTTTATTATAAACCTCTCCAAAAACATAAGGGACATCATCAGGATTTACACTTCTGTCTAAATCCCCTTTTGAAGGGGCAATTAATACATTGTTATAATCAATGAAATCAAAACTCACTACTTCAATTTCCATTTTTGCTGTGTCAGGAATTACAATACTACGACAAATGTTAGGAATGTCGGGAACTCCTTCAAGAAGAATATTTGATTCCTTTTCAAGGAAAATTATAGAATATTCAATTTCGTTAATAATTACAGGTACTTCTTCAAAATCATTTATTTTATATGTTATTTCAATGTCAGAATCTGTTTGACCCAAAGTTATAAGCAATGATTGTTTATCACTCACATCTCCAGTAACAGATGGAATTAAAAAACTCCCTGTTAACATTAACATTATGCTTACTACTAAATATTTTTTATTTACAGTATTTTTCATGTTCATTAACCACCCCTATTAACAATTGATAATTGATAACATCTCTAACTATATAAAAATATCTGAATATAATATAATATCACAAGATAAATAAAATCGATTATAAATAAGTCACATCTCCACTTATAATTTTTACTTGACCACTATTAGTTTTCAAAAAAAGATGACCATATTCATCAATGTCAGATACAATTCCATAATATGTATTTTTTTCATCTTCAACTTTTATTTTTTTTCCAATAATGTTTGAATATGATAACCATAGTTTTCGAATATATTCATAATTTTCAGAATTTATTTTCCTATAGTTATTATCAAAACTATTTAGAATTGCTATTAGAAGTTCCTCTCTTGAAACTTCACTACCAAAAACATCTTTTAATGTAATTGCTGATTTGTGTAATTTTTTTTCTAAAATATTATTTACATTAATACCTATTCCTAAGATAACATAATTCATTTTATCTTTACGGGCTTCAATTTCAGTTAAAATACCACAAACCTTTTGTTTGTTTAATAAAATATCATTGGGCCATTTTATTTCAGGATTTAAATCTGTTAGTTCTATAATTCCTTGAGTAACTGCAATTGAACCTATCATCGTTATTAACATTCCTTGTTTTGGATGTATTTTTGGAAATAACAAAATAGAAAACCAAAGTCCACCTTTAGGGGAAGTCCATGTTCTATCTTTTCTCCCTCGACCCTTGGACTGGACATCTGCAACAACAACTATGCCTTCTTGTTTTTCTTTCTTATCCATATTTTTAATAAAAAGATTAGTAGAGTCAATTGTATTTAAATGATACAATTTTTTTCCGATAACATTTGTTTCAAGACCACTATAAACCTTATTTGCAAAAGAAGTTTGATGACATTTTATCATAAACTATCAACTTCATGACCATAAGATTTTTTTGGCGTAATAGTTGTTGCAATTGTTGCAGCAATTACTGCTTTAATAATATCTGCAGCTAAAAATGGAATTACACATAATGTCAATAATTGCAAAAATCCTATGGAACTTCCAGTCCATAAGTAGAATTGTATTAGTCCTGGTATATATATTAACACAAAAGTTGCAAATAACATTAACAAAAGCATACCAAAAAAGTTTCTTATTTGAACATATCTATCTACAATAAATCCAATAAAAAATGCAGCAAAAATAAAACCAATAATATATCCACCAGTAGGACCTACCAAATATCCCAATCCAGCATTAAATCCTGCAAACCAAGGTATTCCTGCTACTCCAATCCCAACATACAAACACTGACTAACTCCTCCCCATTTACCTAGTAAAAGGCCTGCAAGTATAACACCAAATACTTGTCCTGTAACAGGCACTGGTGTGCCTGGCAGGTAAAATCTAAATTGAGCTAATAACCCTGTTAATAACGCAAAAGAAAGAGCTAATGATATCTTATAAACAAAATCCAGTTCATACCTCCATTTAAAAAAGTTATATCTTATATTTTTATACTTTTGGATTGGTATGGTTATTTCCATTTTTTTGATACCTCCCTTATTATTAGCTGCCTATGGATAGTAAATTATTTATTTAAATTTTGCTCGAAGATTAAGTTATTGGTTGTGATATATTGAATAATTATAATTGATTTAATTTTGTTTCCTGAAAAGAGACAATCAATTTAAATGGGAGATAAAGTATCCACCAATATTCAGGCAAGTATGTTATTTTGTGATTACATGCTAAACGATCTTAAAAAAGGGAAAAAACAATGGGAGAATAATACTTTAAAAAAAGTTTTAGCTAGTCATCCTGAGAGAAAGAGCCAATTTACAACAATATCTGACATTGTCATCGATAGACTATATACTCCAGAAGATATGATTATGATTGATTATCTTTGCGACATTGGTTTCCCAGGCGAATGGCCATATACAAGAGGAGTACAACCAACAATGTATCGTGGTCGATTTTGGACCATGCGACAATATGCAGGTTTTGGTACTGCTGAGGACTCAAATATAAGATACAAATATTTACTAAAACAAGGCCAAACTGGACTGAGTGTCGCATTTGATTTGCCAACTCAAATGGGTTATGATTCTGATCATAAGATGTGTCGAGGTGAAGTTGGAAAGTGTGGAGTAGCAATATCGTCACTTAAAGACATGGAAGTACTTTTTGATGGGATACCACTTGATAAGGTTAGCACCTCAATGACAATTAATTCAACAGCAATGATTTTGCTTGCAATGTATGTTATTGTTGCAGAAAAACAAGGAGTTGCCAAGCAAGATTTAGCAGGTACCATTCAAAATGATATATTAAAAGAGTATATTGCCAGGGGAACATATATATATCCTCCAAGGGAATCGATGCGACTAATAACAGATGTTTTTGAATATTGTTCAAAAAATATGCCTAAATGGAATACAATAAACGTTAGTGGTTATCATATCCGCGAAGCTGGATCAACTGCAGTACAAGAGGTAGCATTTACTCTTGCTGATGGGATAGCTTATGTTGAAGCTGCAATAAATAAGGGATTAGATCTCGATAAATTTGCCCCTAGACTAGCATTCTTTTTTGGATCTCATAACGATTTGTTTGAAGAAATAGCAAAGTTCCGTGCTGCTCGTCGACTCTGGGCAAAAATTATGAAAGAACGTTTTAAAGCAAAATCCCCAAAATCAATGAAACTAAGATTCCACACTCAAACAGCAGGATGTTCTCTCACAGCCCAACAGCCAGAAAACAATATTGTAAGAGTTACAATTCAAGCACTTGCTGCTGTTCTTGGTGGAACACAATCCCTTCATACGAACTCTATGGACGAAGCCTATGCTTTACCTACAGAAAAAGCTGCTCGAATTGCTTTAAGAACACAGCAAATCATTGCAAATGAGTCAGGAATTACAAGTACTATTGATCCTGTTGCAGGTTCTTATTTTATTGAATCTTTGACAAAAAAGATCGAAGATGAGGCCATGGAATATATTGAAAAAATTGATGATATGGGAGGAATACTATCTGCAGTCGAAAAGGGTTTCATTCAACGTGAAATTGCCGATAGTGCTTATAAATATCAAAAAGCAGTAGATAATGGTGAGAAAATCGTTATTGGGATAAATAAATATCAAGATAAAGAAAAAACAAGCATTGAAACCTTAAAGGTAAAACAAGAAGTTGAAGATAAACAAAAAAGACAATTGAAAAAGTTGAGAAATGAAAGAGATAATGAAAAGGTAAAGAAAGCCTTAGCTGAGATAAAAAAAGTTGCATATAGTAAAGAAAACCTAATGCCTGCAGTCTTGGATGCAGTAAAAAGTTATGCAACCTTAGGTGAAATATGTGATGTTTTAAAAGAAGCATTTGGTGAATATAGACCTGTACAAATGCTTTAAAAATTAGGTGATAAAAATGATTGAGCAAATTGACCACATTGGAATTGCAGTCAAGAATTTAAAAGAGACAATGAGAATTTATAAGGATTTACTTGGTTTAGAATTAATTGAGGAAGAAACAATTGAAGAACAAAAAATAACTCTTGCAAAATTTTTAGTAGGGAAAGTAAAAATAGAACTGGTTCAATCAACTCATCCTGAAAGTGCTATAGAAAAATTTATAGAGAAAAGAGGGGAAGGCATTCATCATATAGCATTTAGTGTCGATAACATACATGAATCTTTAAAAGAGCTAAATGCAAAAGGAGTGAATTTAATTGATAAAGAGCCAAGAATTGGTGCAGGTGGGGCAAAAATAGTTTTTATTCATCCTAAAGATATGAATGGAGTTTTAATAGAACTCTTAGAAGAAAAAGAATGAAAGCAATCTCTCTTTATTATTTCCTACAAAATAATATTTATTTTTTTCTTTGATAACTTTTCCTTTTTTTCCAATTTTAAGATCATCTTCGTTTTTACATTCACACAATAGTTTTATTCCTTGTTCAAATTCGACTAAAGCCAAAAATATAGGTGAATTAAATCCTTCAGGCACCGTGTATAATTTTGTATGAGTCAAGATCTCAGCATCATTTTCAAACTCAATGGAAGTCATTTGCTTACCACAATTGGGACATATCTTTCTATACAATACAACAATTTTTCCACAATTACATTTTGATGCTTGCATTAACAACTCTCCAGTATTGTGACAATATTGTTATTCACAAATCCACCGATATTATGGCACAAACCTATCTTTGCAGGAACCTGTCTTTTTCCAGCTTCTCCTCTAAACTGCCATACTATTTCGCAAATTTGGGCAAGACCAGTGGCACCAACAGGATGTCCTCTTGCTTTCAATCCTCCAGAGGTATTAATTGGTAATTCTCCGCTTAATTGAGTTTTGCCATTAACCAGAGCTTCAATTCCCTCCCCCGGTTTAAAAAATCCTAAATCCTCAGGATTTACCATCTCAAGAATTGTAAATGCATCATGGACCTCTGCAACATCAATATCTTTAGGTCGTTTATGTGCTCTATCATATGCTCGCTTTGCAGCAACTTTTGTTGCATTAAATGATGTCAATGAATTCCTATATTGTAAAGAAAGAAAATCAGTGGCATGTCCGATACCTGCAACCTTTACATCAGTTTTTTTTGATGTCAATATTGCAGCACAAGCACCATCGCTAATTGAAGCGCAATCATATAAATGAAGAGGATCTGAAATCATCTTACTTTTTAAAACATCTTCAACTGTTATTTCCTTCTGAAATTGTGCATATGGATTTAATGTTCCATTATGGTGGTTTTTAACTGCAGCCAATGCAAGGTCTTCTCTACTAAGACCATACTCATGCATATATCTTCTAGTAACCAAAGCTGCCAAAGCAGGCATAGTAGCACCAGTACAACGTTCATAATTATCAATAAGTTTAGAAAGTATCTTAGTAACCATTGATGTAGGAAGAGTACTCATTTTTTCACCAGCTAGTACCAAAACCTTTTCATATTGACCTGAGGCTCCTGAAGCTGGTGCATTATCGATTCTAACACTTGGTGTTTGATATAAACCAAAGTAATCAACAATTAATGTAGCAAAATTACTATCACCAACAAATTCATCTGGATTCATGCAACCTATAAAGACTGCATCAAACTTTGGTTCAATGGTGGATACTGCATTTTCATAAGCTTCGTACATTAAAGTTTGCAATGGCTCTTTACGTCTACCAAATCTGGTTATCCCAACGTCGGAGATGTAAACTCCCGTCATTGCTGTCCAGGTAATTATAAACTATTTTTAAGTTTTTACATAATTAGACTGAAACTGTCAAGATAAGAATTAAATAACCCATCCCTTCTAGATTTTTTGGATATAATATATCTAGGAATGGGATGGGTTGTGTTAGACGAAATA
>SMTZ1_10005456_pt1 | contig 12782 bp, 13 predicted proteins | sample DeeMarSWOR136_30_FD_25667 | JGI IMG/M metagenome (IMG submission 25667) | reverse complement strand
ATGCGGTTAATGCCCGCTACGTCGACGATAGAGGGGATCATCGTGATATCCTTTGTTCCCACGTAAACCCCAACATCGCCCGCTGCCGTGGTCGAGACACAGACTTTTGGCACGCCAACGGGAAGGGACCGCATGGCCGAAGTAACGACCGCGGTTCCTCCAGTACCGCCCATACCGATGATGCCGTCGATCATCCGGTCATCATACAGCGACTTAATGATTGCCGGTGCACCCGCACACATAACCTTCATTGCCTCGCCACGGTCTTTGCTCTCTCGAAGTTGTTCAAGGCTGCCGCCCCCGGCCTGTGCCACATCGTAGGCCTGTACGTCCACCGGGAAGAGTTCGGTTGATCCCATTATTCCTGTGTTAACCGTGAGCACCTCATGTCCTCTGGCAAGTATTTGCTGGCGAACAAAGTCATACTCTGCACCTTTGGTGTCAAAGGCCCCAACCAAACAGATCGTTTTCATTTTCACTCCTATCTTCTTTCTTAAATGGACGTATGATGGGGACAGCCCGTTGATATTTGACAACTTCAAGATCTTGTACCTGGAAAAAATCGATTTGTTCAAAGAGTGAATAAGCTGGTGTGTCCAATGTCAATGGGCAACAGCCCGTCAAGGGCTGCCCCCCTTTCACAGCCGCGCACTTCACCGCGTGGGCTGGATTGATTTCTGAGGCCATTCCTTTCTTCTTTGTTGTCTCTCCTTTGTCTAGGGCTACCCTCTGGTTCTCTCTTCATCCATTTTTGATTGAACAGCCTTCATCACCCTTACCATCAGCCTGAACGGTTTGGACTTTGATTGTACCTGATCGATAGATCCTGCCATATAGAGATTAAGATCCTCCGAATAATAGAGGAACGAGCCGGTAGAGCCCGAATGACCCCATAGCGGCGGTACTTTCATCACCTTAGTAATGAACCTGGGCAGTTTGAAGTACATCGTTCCGTACCCATATTGAAGCGGAAATTGCAATTTATGCCAGTTGTGCATCAAGTTCAGCGCGTCCCCACTAACAATTCGCCCTTCCTTCAGGGCCTTCAGGAAAATGATCATTTCTTCCGCTGTAGAAACAATGCCTCCATCAGCCCAGTACGCCCCATTCGAACGGGTTTTGGTAATGTTCATATCTTTGTAAAATACATCCGCGGGAGCAGCATATGGAGCGAGCTGAGGTCCGGAACAGCCCACCAGCCAAGTATGCTTGAGGCCCAGAGGACGAAAGAAAAAATCTTCGTAAACCATGTGAAGCGGTTTACCGCTTATGGCCTCGATAACTTTTCCCAATAACTGGAAATTTGTATCCGAATAGGATGCATCCGTACCTGGCGGGAAATTAGGTTCCAAGTCCCGTGCCCTATCGATCGTCTCATCTGCCGTCCATGGTCGTTCCGGTTCATCCAGGAACGATTCAAAAAGGCTTTTCCCCCCCTTGGGTTTCTCGGTATAGTAATCTGCTATGCCTGAAGTGTGCGATAACAACTGCTTAATGGTAATTTCGAGGGAATAATCCTTCCCCTTATACACATGAATGCCTTGAATAAGCTCCCTTGGAAGGTATCTGGACATTGGATCATCTAAGGAGAGTGCTCCCTTTTCATACAATCCCATGATTGCCGCTGCAGTGTATAGCTTAGTGATACTGGCAATATAAATGGGAGTATCTTTGGTCATAAGCACCTGACCGTCTTGGTTGGCGATTCCGGCTGCGCCCGACCAAGAAAAGGAGTCATCACCTTTCATCACAGACAAAACACAATTCCTCACCGATTTGTCTTTCTCCACTAATCCAGAAACAAGATGTGCCATTTCCTGATTTAAATCATCAAATGATCGGGTTGTAGATCTCAACCGTGTTATGAACAACCCAACTGCAACAATCACTATAAGTACTGCAGATACTTTTATTATCCGTTTCATTCTCAGAACAACCATTCCACTATAACATCAAGATTCTTGACCATCGAACATTACTCCAGAACGCCCGTGTTGAGCGGCACAAGGGTAGCGAGACCGTGTCGGGTCGCACCCTATGTGGGGAACCTCTTCGTCTGCTGTGTAGCAAGTTCTACCAGTCAGATCAGGAGACTTGAGTATTCGGAGCTCTCACCAGGCAGTGCGTGCCATTGACGCGCTTCCTCGTTTCTTTCGATCCGGATAATATCCAAAAATATCCTCACGGCGCAACATAAACCGTCTGATCACAAACTCAAAGCGCATCGACGGGGCTGCCAACATCAGCCGGCTTGCGAATGATGCTGTTCCCGTTAGTTACCGGAAATACTCATTAATTTGAGATTACCGAGTGCCCCCTCTAAGGTTTCAAAGCCGTTTTCTTAGATTTACCTGCAGGGCGGTTAAATTCGTAACCAAGTCGTCAGTCTCTTGCAGAGCTAGGAGCGCTGCAGCAGCCACTCAAATTTTGAATCCAGCTACATCTAGACATCTGCCTCAAAAAGCTCTATCCTCATTCTGATTTCTTACAATACAGTTTTCCGGTGAAGATTCAGAATAACCCCAAACTTACGGAAATGGTTATGAACGTATGCCACTCGACTTCGCTCTGCGGGCTCCGCCGCGGTCGCCTGTCGCCATTTTATCGGGTCGAAGCCTTTGGCGGAGGCCGATATTCCCCGTGCCTCCGCACGGGGCATCCTAGCGAAGGCGCGTAAAGCCTCCAGGGGACTTGCGTACCCTTTTGGAGGTTTTTTCTTTCGGGGAGTGATCCCATGAACACACAGGATTTCAAACGTAAGCTGACTGCTGTCTTCAGCGCGGACGTAGCAGGGTATAGCCGGTTAATGGGAGAAGATGAAGCAGCCACGGTCAAGACTCTTGAGGCTTACAAGCAGGTCATGGTCTCTCTGATCAAGCAGCACCGGGGCCGTGTCGTAGATACTCCTGGTGACAACGTCCTGGCCGAGTTCGGCAGCGTAGTGCATGCGGTACAATGCGCGGTGGCGGCCCAGAACGAGTTTAAGGCCAGGAACGCCGGGCTTCCTGAGAACCGTCGTATGGAGTTCCGTATTGGGGTCAACCTTGGAGATGTAATTGAGGAGGAAGGCCGGATCTATGGAGACGGGGTTAATATCACGGCCCGACTGGAGGGACTGGCGGAGGCAGGAGGTATTTGTGTATCGGGCAGTGCTTACGAGCAGATAGAAGGCAAGGTGCCTTTCAAATTCGAGTATATGGGGGAACACACAGTTAAGAATATCACGAAACCAGTGAGGGTGTTCCGGGCCCTGATGGGGACTGAAAAAGCTGCACAAAAAAATGAAGAGCTCAAATTGCCGGACAAACCCTCAATTGCCGTGCTGCCGTTTGTCAACATGAGTGCCGACCCTGAGCACGAGTATTTTTGCGATGGTTTGAGCGAGGATATTATTACTGCTCTTTCCCAGTCACAAAACATGTTTGTGATCGCCCGCAACTCGACTTTCATTTACAAGGGCAAACCGGTGAACGTGCAACAGGTGAGTCGGGAATTAGGTGTGAAATACGTGCTGGAGGGCAGTGTCCGAAAAGTGGGGAACCGCGTGCGTATCACTGCCCAGCTCATCGATGCCACAAGAGGGCATCACCTGTGGGCGGAACGCTACGACCGACAATTAAAGGACATATTTGCGATACAAGACGAGATCACGTTGAAAATCCTGACGGCCCTTCAAGTGAAGCTCGGAGAAGGGGAACAAGCTCGGCTATACGCAAAGGGGGTTCAGAATGTCGAAGCATACTTCAAATTAGGGCAAGCACGCAGCTACTTTTACCACTTTGATAGAGGAAGTAATCTACTGGCCCGGCAAATATGTGAGGAGGTAATGGCCTTGGAGCCAAATTGGGATATGCCCTATTCTCTCCTTGGATGGACCCACTGGGGGGATGTGTGGGGGGGTTGGAGCGATTCTCCAGAGCAATCTGTCCAGAAGGCGTTTCAATTCGCACAGAAAGCCATATCCCTGAATGAATCCTCCCATGCCCACGCATTGTTGTCCAATCTATACACACTGACAAGGCAGCATGAGAAAGCTATAGAGGAAGCAAAAAAGAGCATTGCCCTTGCCCCTAATTCAGCTGATGCCCATGCATGGTGCGCCTATGCTCAGATTTTCGCTGGTGAGCCTGCAAAGGCGATTTCCCTTCTTGAAAAAGCTCTTCGCCTCAACCCTTTCCCCCCGAGTTGGTACTTTCTATCCTTGGGAACGGCCTATCGTTTCATAGGGCGTTATGATGAAGCCATCTCAGCATTTAAGAAAGCCATCTACATTGAGCCATCTAACGTATTTGGAGCCGTCGGCCTAGCTGCTGCTTATGCTCTGTCGGGACGCAAACAAGAAGCCCAAGCTCAAGCAGAAGAAGTCCTGCGGATCGATCCCTCATTCTCTCTTGAGTATTTTCTTAGAACATTGCCCTTCAAGGACCACGCGGAGAAAGAACGAGCGATTGAGGCCCTGCGCATGGCGGGGGTGAAGTGAGCGCGAATCAGAGGGGCGACCTCAAGTATTCAAATGACTCATGTCTCCAATTGATAATCCTCTTCCTTGCCTATTTTCTTTACTCGCTGAGCTGCATAACTCATCGCGGCAGGTATCAAATTTCCTCGCCAACTCCACCACAGTCTAATAGCAGAGTAAATCCCTGGCTCCTCTCCCCCTTTTTGCCACCCTCTTACAGTCTATATACTTTATCTCACATTGTTTCACTATCTAAGGTCGTACCTTTATCTACCGTCAACGACGTCCCCACTCCCTTTTTTACCGGCGTCTCCATTCCCACACTTGTTATGTGAGCCATTTTCTTTTCAATTTACCTTTTAGCAAATTGCCCGTTTTCCAATCTCTGCTGTACACGGTACCATCACTTAATAGGCAAACCTCTAAAGGCTGTTTGCCAAGTTTAGAGTAATGTGTGATTCTAAATTGCTCGGTATCAAGAGCAACGACGTCTCCGCTAAATGGTCGCGCAACAGCACATAATGTTTCATCTCTATTGAACGAATAATCTCCGGTAAATTGCATGGTGTTTTCCGCTGCATCTTGTAGTCGCAAGCTTTTCTTAACCCTCCAATCTTCTGGATCGATTGATAGAAGGGTATCATAATCGTCGGCCCAACATTCATCTACTGTGCGCCGAAATTTTAAGTGTGGATTGCCATTGCGTCCCGAAAGAGTAAGCTTTTTAATTAATTTGCGTTCTTCCAAATCATACAGTATTGGACTTGAATCCCTTTGAACACTGATAATCACTCGAGAAGATTTAGGAACCTCAACTGCGCCAATAACCCCTTGATAACCCTTATCGTAAGAATCGTTATACCAGTCCAAATCGATGACTTCTAATTGTGGTCCAATAGGATCAATTAATAACAAATAGAAATCGGACTTTGATGGGAGCTGTATATATTCAGGATATGCTTTAGGCACTTTATTCCAGATTTCATCGTCACCTTCAAAATGTGCAGTACCATCCTTGAAATGTATCTTTGACATAGCTGCATCCGGGTCTTCAAAAGTGTGGGCTGATATTTCAACCCTTTTTCCATCGTAATGGTGGACAATCGAAAAAAACTCTCCGCCTTCATAATGCAAACTAATATATTTTCCATCCGAAAGGTCACGTTTCTCAATACTATCCGATCTTGTATCGAGTACCCAAAGATTACCTTTGTCAACCCAACCCAATGAAGAGATAATCATTGTTTCATCTGGATTTGAAATCATATGTTTCTCTCATAACGATAAAGCTAAGAGGCGCGGCGGCTTCTTACCGCGTCCCTTTTGAGCGCCTTGTTATGCTCAGCTATGATCACAGGTTCTTCAAAAACTGATCTATCTCCTGTTTGTGTTTGGCTACATACTCGCAGCTCGGCTCTTCGCCGCACTTTCTACATTTCAGGTCGTAGGCAGAATTGATGCTCTGGCACTGAGGACAGGTATAATTTCCCCGAATATTCTTAAGCCAGTGTTCATAACCCATGACCCTAATCCGCTCGAGGTCATCCCAAAGCTCGATCCTATGAGGCCTTTCAGATTGAAACTGTTTTAGATCAGCACAGGGATATTCCCTGCATTCAACACAAAAATCTATTCCTCGTTCAGCAGCGCAAGAGAACATTTTGCATTTCTCGCAATAAGGCCCTCTCTTGGCCGACCGACATCCGTAACACTTAATCGCTTCCTCTGGAAGCTGGAATCGTGCCGCCAGTCCCTTGAGCCTTGCCGGATCTTCCTTTGTGGCAATGAACAAAGTGCATGCCTCACAGTAAAGGCCGCATACAGCGGCCAACTTTTTGTCTAACTCCCCAGAGTGATTTTCTATCTTTTGCATGACGACTCCTTGCCTTCACTTAATTTGATCTGTTATTTGCCTTCAGTGGCAGAACGCTCTGTTCAGGGGCCGGAGGGGGCGCAGCCCCTGGAGGTCCCTTGCGCGGCCTTGCGGCCGTTGCGGCCGGGTCGCACCAAGCTACTCGGCTGATATTCAAGGATTATCATTCCGAAAGGAACCGTTTTTTAGCCTTAGACCTTCATTTTCATGCTTCGAAATGCCCTTCTAAGATATCGCTGTGCTCCCAACTCAAGGGCTGAGTTTTTCTTAAAAGGCCCATTTTCGTGGCAAAAATGGCGTTCTAAGATCTAAGACAGCGCAATTTTCGCACCATTACTTCAGCATTTCAAGTCGTTGCCTTCGTCCGACCACGCAAGACGAAGCCGGCGTGACACAGGGGGGTAAATTTTCGATGACCATGGACACTATAGCAGCTACGGGCTGATCAGTCTGACTGACGGAAAATAGTTGCGATATCTGGATGCGTCTCGTGTGATTAACTCCATATCAAGTATGGCCGCTTGTGCTCCAATATAGAAGTCAGGTAAGGGGGAACTCTTCACTCCTCTACCGCTCCTATACTTTTGAAAGGCTTTACCAGCCAAGAACAGAGCCTCTTTGGGAATTTCCAGCATCTGGAAACCGCCTTCATTAAGAGCTGACTCCAATTCCTCTATTTTTTCAAAACCAATTGAGACTTCACTATACACAATCGAGTTGATGTAAAGATCCCTATCAACGCTATATTCGGCTAAGGCTGATTCAGACCAATCAGCCCAGTTGGGATCATCAAGGAAGATGTCGAGAATGATATTAGAGTCGACGAGAAGGCCCTTCATCTGTCTGCCCTCGTTAAGGCCATGATCTCATCTGTTGTCATTTTGACGGTCGCCACACCACGTAATTTCTTAAATTTGCGGGTTGGGGTTTTCGCCCCTCTTTTTTTCACTAAATAGACACGGCCTCCTTTCTCAACAAAATCAATTTCTGTGGACGGCGTTATACCTAATTTTTCGCGAATATGCTGGGGGATTGTGACTTGACCTTTCGTGGTTACTCTCATGATTTGACCTCCAGTATTACGTATTACTGGTAATACTATTACTTATCGGTGGTCATGTCAATACCCGTTTAAGCTATTGTGACGGTTGTGACGGGGTGTGATGTGTGACCGGTTGTAACCGGGGCCGGGCCAGGATAACTTATTGATTATTATAGATTAGGGCCTCCAAAATAGATCTCACTGCGCCCTATATGTTCTTTTTTGTCCCCAAAATGGTGATGATAAGAAATTTATCTCGCCACGTGGTCAGTTCAAGATCCGTTTTTCGACCAAAAAAACGACGATATAGCTTTGAAATTGCGGCAGATTATTGACATAATGTCCATGATTTAGGATGGTTAGCTTGGCCCGATCCCCTTTTCCACCCCTCATTCGTCCTCCTCGGACTCGCGAGGAGCAAAAAGCTCCGCTTGTTCTTTAATCTTTTGATACTCGGTTTTCACGAGCTTTTGCCAAGCAAACCATGCAGCAAAGGCAAATACCAGTAAAGAGATACTGCTAAAAATAGAAATAGACCAAATGGACGACCTGTCGCTCAAATTCATCCATAAGAATGTGTTTAGGCTAATGGCTATCAGAATTGAATTAAAAGCCCACCCTCGACAGATTCGTAACCGACTGCGTCCATATTCCAAAAGATCCGAGAGCCGCTCTGAGCGAATTAGGATCAGTCTTCGTGCGTTATAGTATTCCCTTCTATCTTGAAAGTACGGTCCTCGCAGATCATCACTCCATATCCAATCGAACACCGTATCCGCAATGCGGTCCGAGATAATGCCAAGAACATATGTGACTGCCAAGATAGCGACGGCAGCAGAGGGTGATAATAAAAGATCTATCGGCACCCAAGCGTACCCAAACACCGAAAAAATGAACAGGACGAGCCAGATAAAAGCGCTCACTCCGATGACTATCAGCTCAACGAATAGGTTGGTGGTACTCATAAGCGAAAAAAGTCTTTCTAACGTCTCACGCGCTGCGGATCAGGAGGAAGATCGGACGCAGGCTTGCTTGCTCACAGGATCGTCTGCTGCATCCGCTTGTTCTGAGGCGCTTAGCGCCGAACGGCAAGCGGATCAAAATCCGCAGCGCGTTTTTCAATCCAAATTATTCTGAGGTCCTTTGTAATCTTTCAGCGATCCAGATCTTGATAATGGATTGCCTAGGAACACCGAGCCGTTTCGCTTCCTTGTCCAAACGATGAATCATCCAGACGGGAAAATCTACATTCACTCTTTTTTGTTCTTGACCGGGTCTTGTCGCTTTTGATAAATCGAGAAACTCAGTAACGTTTTCCCCTGCATCAAATTTCTTGTCTAACTCCTTAGCTTTCATATATTTGAATCTCCTCTTTTCGGGATCGTCGCGCTGATATAATCCTGATCTTCTCGCCCCGGTAAGTGAATATAGCAGACCAATGTTTATCCGAGACCTTGCCGACTACAATAAATCTAGGTTCATCAGTGGTCTTTGCAGGGATTTCAATACGATCCGGATCTTCCCATAAAGCTTGGGCTTCAATAAAGTCGATCCCGTGTTTCTTCTTGTTAATTTGGTTTTTACGCTTATCGAATTCAAATTCCATTTCGATATAAATAATATACCAATATTATACCGAGCGTCAACCTTTTTAATATATCGTAAGAAGAGGGACCTTAAGCATTCAAATAACTCACGTCTCGAATGGATAATCTTGTTCCTTGGCTATTTTCTCTCGCCGTTGAACTGCATACCTCATCCCGGCAGGTCTCAAATTTCCTCGCCAACTCCTTCATAGGTATTCCCAATTCAACCACAGTCCAACAGCAGAGAAAATCCCTGGCCCTTTCCCGCCTTTTTGTCTGCCGCTTCCAGTCGACATACTTCATCTCACATTATTTAACTATTTAAGGTCGCGCCTCTATCTTCATTAAATTTGCAAGCAGGGCGGTTTAGAGCCAAAATTTTAGTTTGCCAAATCCGCTCACCTATACTTCCGAATTTTTCGTTTCTTGTAACGACTGAGATCAGCGGCCCTGAGCGAGCGGAGCGTGTCGGCTGCAACCGCTGGTCAGCGGCTACGGCCGCCTTTCTTTCTCTTACCTTTTCGTTTTTTCTTCCGTTTCCTTTGCGGCTCTTTCTTAGGCGCAATCAACTCGAGCTTTTCACCATACCGTGCCACTATCTCTTTCCGTAACTCTTCACGCTTCGATTCAGGACACCCATATGCCAAGGCAGAATAGTCCCAATCTCGCTGACGGATTAGATCCCGCTCCAACTTCCCTGCACATTCCTCGCACAGGCCAAAATCATTAAGCATGGAAAAGAGGTCACACCCTTGGCACTCACCTTCATAGAAACCAAAGCCATTTATCTCATCGTCTTGAGAATCAAATATATCCTCAACGTCAAGATCGAGGGTCGCTTCGGTGAGCTGGCTTTCTCCCAATTCAGTTAAAAAAACCTCATCCATTGAAAGCTGCCCGCACTCAGGACAAACTATCTCCTTTTCAAAATTCGGTCTATCGGAGTTTTCAGGAATAGTGACCGTGCCAACATCGCAATCGAAAATGCTACCGCATTATCTACATTCAAAGTTTATTAACATTTCCTTCCCTTTAATTGGATTCGGTAACGCGCTGCGGATTCCTACCTTTTGCTTTAAAGCCCAAGAGCGCTTTCACATTCTCTATAAAAGACCTGCTCCAGTTTATGGCATCGATGAGTGATTTACCCCGTTAAATTCGAAGACTATTTAACTGGGGTGTGCCAGATGTACCGCGGAATAAAATGTCGTTTTGCTCTCGCCATGATTTTCGGAAAAAACGGTCTTTTCGCCCTCGAAAAACTGAATATAGGTCTTTTTTAGGGGGTGGAATTGGCAATTATTCGTTCAATAACAGGTACTTCGCTTGGCCCGACCCCCATCACGCCCCCCATCACGCATCACGGCCATCACGACCATCAAACCCATCAAGACCATCAACGATCAACCATCACACATTCACACGTCGTTGTTTTTACATCACTTCGTTTTGACCTTACTTTCCACTTGACAGGGGGACTACAGGATGTCCCCATTGCCACAACTTTAAGACTGTTTCCCCCCAGCGTTGGCAGCACTACCAGACGGTTTCTCGGTGCCCAGCGGATCCTTTGCACGAGCCTCACTTGTTCGAAAGAAAGTGCTGAATACCTCGCCCAGTTTGTCGCTTGCAGTTCTCGAGAACATTCCGGCCAGGACTGCGAATGCATAGATGGCCATCAAATTCAAATTGGCGAGAGTTGAACCGGAGTCGGATGCACCTGAAGGATTAATAATTCCCACACGCAGGAGCATATAAACGATTGGCGCTAATCCGGCACCTGTTAAAGGCAAGGCTAAGTAATATAAAACCCAACTCCGCTTAAGCTTGCGGTTACCGATGAACTTGACCAGCGAACCAATGAGGTGAAGCGAACCACCGAGGGCCCCCAACAAAATTACCATTGTCAGGACAGAAGCCTCGCTGGCGCCATCTTTGGGAATCGCCTGGATCGCTTCCTCTGCCCTCTCTTGAGCCTCAATTTGTTTGCTTTCTAGAGCCTCTATAGTCTTTTCGGCATCTTGACTGGTCTTCTCATCCTGCGCACTGGCTGCTTTTTTCTGTGCATCCATCAAAGCTGCTTTCGCTTCGTTTGCTTTGTCCCGGGCTGTGTCACGCTCAGTAAGTGCAGATTTAGCTGCTTGAATCTTCAGAGCGTAATCCGTTCCAGTCGCCTGGTTCCACTGCAAGACAATCAAGCTCAGCAGCAAGACAAGGAGGCCAAAACTGATTATTGCCAGCGTCCAGATTGCGCTATTCGATGCGTAATCATCATACATTATGTGGTGCACATCTTTGGGACCATCGAGGCTAGCTGCAACACGCAAAGACTCACAAACTGTCGATAGCTGGTGGCACAACTCTTGCTGTTCGTCTTCATCAAGGGCGGACCACTTCGCCTCGTCTAACTTCCCATCTTGGGTACGAGGAAACTTCTGATACACCTCATCGACTGGGATGCCTTTTAGCTTGTTTCGTTCTTCTTTCCCTGCGTTCTCCATGTTCTTCTTAAACGCCTCGATCTGGTCCTCCAGTTCATGAATGACCTTTGCTTCAATGCGAGCCATAATGAACCTCCCTCCCAAAAAAGACACGATTTATTAGACTTCGCCACTTCAGATATTCCACGCCTTTGGGGAACGAGCAGTTGCCCACGATGGCTATCGACTGAATCTGAATTTTTACGCCATTATGCCCACAAATGCTCACATAGTATTTACTACGAATTGCCACCGGAAAACATACGATGCCGAATGATCTAAGCACACTTTAATCCCCAATGAGCTGCATTTCTACATCCACAATTGCTTATATTGCGTTAAAATCTCCTGCTCATATGGCTCCCGTGTGGTCTGATTTAATCCTAATTTGCAAGTCCACCTCTACTTGATCTTCCGCCACTACCGTGGTTCCTGGCGGCACGATTTTAATTGTCCAAGATTCACCCTTTTGATCCGATAAGACAAAACGGACTTTCTAATTCAACTTCGCACCGTCTTCACCTCTCCATCTAAGTAATGTGGGTATTAAAATCTCAAAGTAATCCTTCACCGATAACTTCCTGTTTCGACTGTTTCGAGGTCGTGTTTCGAGGTGGGATCAAGCCAAGTAGTTAAAATGCCGATATAAAAAACTCAAAAATAGCCTAATTTAGGACTCAGAGTGCCATTTTTGACCCCAAAATCGAACTTATAAGAAACCATGGCTTTTATACCCCGCGCCACTTACCCCTTAGAACGGCATTTTGGATACCAAAATTGAGCGTCTAAGCCCCATTGTTGCTCCTAAAACACAAACTTTTCATAGTTATTTTAAGCTCTTGGCTTGGTCTGAGCATCGACTACATCGACTACTTTTATCACGATTCCTCCGTCACCTGTTGCAAAAACTCTATGATTGTTTACTTCAGGAACCATCGTGTCACAAAACAAGGGTAAAGATGCGCCTTTTCGGCGATTTCCTGTTTTTCTCTCACAGAGATCTTTTTTTAAGGACACGAAATAGCATAATCTTTCCGACTTCTTTTTTCTTGCACATGTTTCTTGGCTTTCGGGAAAGCGTTTTCTATTTTTTTCGCAAGATCAAAATTCCTATCAACTATCGGCAGCTCCCTTATTCAAAAATCTATGGTCGTGCGGGAACATAAATCAATTAGGCTATCTTCGCTCGGGACTTCCTTTAACAGCGACCTCGCATCATCTACCACGCCGGCGGCTTTGCACATGTCGAACGCTTTTTGGTAGGCATCTCGCGCTTTAGTGAGGGCAGCACAACGCTCCCGCTCTTCGGATAACGATGCCAATCCTGCTTGGGCAAGCCCAT
>SMTZ1_10005454_pt1 | contig 12783 bp, 6 predicted proteins | sample DeeMarSWOR136_30_FD_25667 | JGI IMG/M metagenome (IMG submission 25667) | reverse complement strand
TTCAACGAAAATAACGATGAATCTGACCTTGTCCTAAATCGGACGGTTAATTTTTTGTCGTTTTTATTGCTTTCCGCAACAGATACTAAATAGCAATTAGAGAAATGAAAGCTTAGACAACGGCGAATTGCGTTTTTGCCTTTATTTTCCCGTTGAAAATTCGCGCAATACTTTGAAGTCGGTATCGGAACGGGCTGGATCAAACTGGAATGATTCCTCAAATCGAATGAGTTCACGTCGTCTATTCTCCAATTGCTTACGGATAGAAGGATCTTTTGTGGCTACATAGATGCCAACCTTGTTGATATGATCGTCAATGCCCACACCGTGATTGGTAAACTTGTAAGAGATCTCCTGGACGCCATCGGCGTCGATACGAAACACATCCACTAGCTCTCGTAGATTTGACGGCAGCTCGAAATTGAAATGAGCGGCCCTTGCCGGTCCAAATCGAAATACCTTCTCTATATGGTCCGCCTCGTAGGCAAGATCGAGCGCAAACAATAGGGCCGTTTGTGGCGCTGTGATGGAAGCCAGATCCCAGTCAGGTTTACCTTCGTTTTTAATCTGCTCATAACGGTAGGTCGTTCCCTCAAGGTAGAAACGATCTAACATCCGAATCTCCCGCCCAACTCGCGTGATCTCGTCAATCAAATCACGGAACTTTACCAGTGACTTAATACTAAGATTGAACCAGTACAGCGACGTAATCCGGCTGCTGAGAGCATGGTACGCTTGTAGCCTCAATTCGTCTGGTGTCGGTGATGTACGCATCCGACCACCATAGCTATTCCAGCCTGCATGTGCTCCCTGAGACCAATAACCAATAGATGCAGGACGATTCAGTTCTCGCAGGCTTCGAGTCATTTCTCCAATTGTTTCCAGTGGAGCCCCCCAGCGAATGCGCTCATCCCCCCAACGGTCGTACAATCTCCATGAATCTGGCGATGGTGCGCATACACGGTAAGCATCATAATGAGGATAATCAGATAATCCTGCATAAAAGCGCCATATACGTTCTTCGCTATGCGTTACAGTAGTTGGTAGTCGGGTGGGTTGGTAAGGAGTCAGTTGCCGCCATACCTCCATTGGATGTACGGGGTGGCCGCCGCCATATTGTGGCTCGCCAAGAAATTCAACGGCATGAATTTGCTTCAGCATTGAGTCGGTGTCGTAACGCTTGAAATCTGCAAGTTTGTTGAACCTCTTGAGCGGATAACGCAAATACAGTTCCGGATTGTCAGTATAACCGCTCACTTCTCCTATATGCCCTGTGTTGATGTGCATGCGTTGAAGCGTTTTTAAATAGGGCTCGAAGGTCAACGTGCTGCGGCCATTCACCTTGGAAGCTACCCATCCTCCGCTGATATCAAATACTTCCCGTTTGATACGCAAATGTGCCCAAAGTGTAACAGGCTCGTTATTGGAGTCACGCAGTCGAACTTCCAGAGCTGTGTAGGTAAGCGGCAATATACCGGCTGAAACTGTCACTCCCCCTTGCTCACCAGAGGGAATCGTTCCATCTTTGGGAAATGTCTCAAGATTTGACTTCCACGCTTGAGGCAGCAAAACACGCCAAGTGGAATTTCGCTCCGGCAACCACATCCGGCAAGATTCCAGCCGCAGCGGATTTGCTGTCTGGTTGGTGACATGAAAAATGAGATGGTCCGGAAATGGATTCTCCTCTTTGCCCAGGAACGTTATCGCAGACAACCACACTTCCGGTTTTTCAATCGGAACCTGAAATTGCGTCGCGGTTTCCTCTTTCTCCGATAATCTAACGCTCATATCCGCACTCGTGCCTACTCCCCATTGCTGGTGCTTGCCATTCCAGGTCCAGACAGTCATCGCTTGAGGTGGAAGCACGAGCGTCTGGTCTTGCCATACATCAGGAAAATCATACCATGCCCATTCGTCTGCCTCTAACAATTCTTTTGGTGTCCTGCCCCGCAGACGAATATCGGTATCAGGTTCTAACGATAGTGGTGAAGCGGACACGTTTTGAATGAATAACTGTATTCTTGCGCCAAAGCTGAAATCTGTCGTCTGTCTGTAACGCATTTCACGAGATTGCACATGAGGCGTGACTGTCATACCTTCAAGACTAAGCGTTTCACATCGACTCGTTTCCATCCCGGTGACAGCCGAGATGATTGTGACAAATAATATAATTTTTATTCTATTCATCTGACCTGTAATTCCCACTTAATTTAATGAACATGGCTTCTGCAAATTCAGAACATCATAATAGCACAGACATGGCTCGATTTCAATATTCCCGACCATCAATGTAAGGCAGGAAGATTTACTGACTTGCGAGCGAATGGAAAGTCAATATCTCAGGGATCAGTTCCCAGCATGTATCAGGGCAGCCTTTAGGTCTGCGTTTGCACTGGTTGGTCATCCGGTCATAAACTGTGCTTCATATGATTCTGACTTGTGTTCCGCTGATTCAATCGATTCCAAAAACAGGTAGAAAATCAAACGGAATCTGTACATTCTTGGTATAATTAGCCTCTCCGTTTTGCAACGCGATCATGAATTCTCGGAATTCGTGCGTAAGGATCAATCACCCATACTTTGCGCCCATTACGGATTTTAGATTTAACAGGCATTTCATCTCCGTTGATGGTGGCTGTGATATGATTTGCATTAGTATAGATCAGAATATCGCTGGGATGAGTGCCGAGTTTTTTCCAGACCTCGGCGCGCCAGTGTACACTGCTCCAGAAGGGCCGGAAGCTAGCATCTATTTTAATCTCCAACTGTTCATCTCCGGTTTTTCGAGCTATGAGTTTCCCAAAGGGGAAACGTTCACTCTCAATGCGAGCGATGGGTGAGTCCAGTTCAAGAGAGAGTTGGCGATGCGGGTGCGGCTGGTAAGCAACGTAGGTCTGTGATGGCGTGCAGGAGAGTAGCCAGAGAGTTTCATTCGACGTCGTTTTCAATACAGCATCGTGTGTGCGGAGTTCACCTCTATTGCTGACAACAAATTCAGGTGAATACAGGTACTCCACCCACGGATCATCCCTGCCATTGATTCTGCGTAGCAGATACTTCTCTTCGTAACTATGCCACTTCATTTCCATGCTCAGGCCGGGACGCTCGTATTTGATATGCCGGATAAATCCGTCGGCGCTTTCGTTAACCTTGGCCTTGATTATTGTTTTCTGAAAGTTATCGAATGATCCGTACTCATCGGCGTCGCCCATTTCCACAATGAATCCGCTACGCGCCTGAACCCACTGCTCGTCGGTGATTCCTTCGATAGTTTCGCCAACGTCATTATCCTGGTAAAGCACGATATGATGTGTGCGTTGTTCGAGCGTATTCTTACAGGGGCCGCGCAAGTGTGTGGCCTTTAGAGGTCTAACGGCGACATATGTATCACCATCATGGATTAACCACCAGTCTCCAGGCTGGAATTCTGCCGGTAGACTTTTTACTGGTTCTCGGTTGATAAACAGTCCCTCCAAGCCGGGCCGCCAGCGGAACAGGAACATCCCGGCCGAAATCCGGCTGGCTTTGTCCATGACGAGGTTATTGCCGCTATGGTCTCCCTTGCGACCGGAATATGTGAAGATCGCAGTGTTTTTGTGCTGTAGAGAACCGGCTCGTCCATACTCGGCGAATTCACGAGTATAGGGACCAGGCAGCCTCGACCACTCATCCTTCACCGGCTCATTTGGATTATTATCGAAATACATTTCCGTACGGTCAAGAAAACTCGCGCCATTGAATATATAATGAGGATATAACATACAGAAATGCTTTGGACTTCCCAGCGGTGAGTTCTCTTCATGACGGCTGTCGTTCCACCATGCGGACATGTACACCATGCATGCAGATGCATCCCATGCGTGCGTAATAGAACCGATGGCATATTGTTTGGTCTGGTAGTTTATATATTTAGCGAGTACAGGTTCTGGTCGAGCATTTGAAATACCCGCCAGCTTCGGATACTGGTCCATCCAAGGCACAAGTTGCACCGAACATTGTAGTTCGTTAGGATATTGTTTGCGCCATGCGGTATCCTGCAAGTAAGAGGGTAGATCGGGGACCATACCCTGAACATCATCCAGGGGCCAGCGTCCCCCACGTTGTATTTTCTGCCATGGGCCCCAGATGAAATTATGATTTACCCAGATCGGCTTTTCCACGCCTGTCGCAAACTGCATTCTATCGCCGCTGCAGCCGATCCAGGCGCCCGGGGCCATTCGGCTGCCTGGCCCAGTGTTGCGCTCAACCACCGCAGACCAGGTAAGAAACCGGTTGATCCAAATACGTTCGGCAATAATGTAGGCCATCCGTGCCAATTCGGGATCGCTTATATAAGCCTTCATGGCGTCATATCCATTTGTACTGCACCAATGGCCTTCAAGCAGATTGAATTCCTGCATATCACCGCTAAGGCTGAGGTTTTCGAGCTCGCTGCGAAGACCCCAGTAGGTGGCGTCTTTCATATTAGGATCGCCCGTGACTTCCGCCGACAGGGCCAGCATACTTAGATAATCATGGGCATTACCACCGTTGTAGCCGGGGGCATGCATATACATGGCCGGCACCACATCTGCCACTTCCGGGCGAAATGCCAGCAATACATCTTTAATGGCCTGATGGGTCTGGGGCGTGAGTTGGTCTTTTACACGTAATGCAATAATTGCCAAAGGAATCAGTTCCGTCTGGTAGTTGCAAACCTCAAAGGCTGGATGACGGCGATTGGGCTCGGTCCATGCCTTCTCGATAGCTGCCTGTTTCTTTTTACAAAAAGCAATGATTTCTTCATTCACCTTCTTCACATCTTCCGGATCTCCGACTAATAGCCGTTCGAATTGTGTTAAATATATATTGTCTAACCGGCCGATACTGGAGCGATAAATGTTGTCTCTCATCCTGTAACGAAGCGCATCCCATCCGCTGACGATGACACCGTTAAGAAAATCTTCGTCAAATGGCTCGCTACACATTTCTTGGACGTCCGGATAGGGTGGATTTGCTTTAGCTGCTTGTACAGGATAGGTCGATCCTGTAACTATCATGATCATTCCTATAAAGCCCCATAATATGCTCCTGACATATCCGTGTTTTAGAATGACAGTCGACTTCTCTTTATTAGTTTCCTTTGTCAATATCCTACACCTTAACAAAACTTCTCTTTTCCATTTAACTTCAAAAACAGTGCTCCTAAATATTGCTAGTTCAATAATATCAGAACAAAAAGCCAAATTCCAGCTTTCAGCCATTTTCAATCGTGGAAGATTTCAAACACAATAGGTATAAAGACACCAGCCAAACGGCTCACTTGTCGAATGTCTCTCGGTCATCAGGTTCTATATACTCATTTTGCTTATCGGCATAACAATCCCTCGCTGGTGAAGCTTGGCTGGGCGACTTGAGCCTTTCGTGATGAGTACGTGTGCACTGTACCTTTAAGTGGAAAAAGCCGAAGAGTGGCGAGCAAAACTACCGCAAACAGAAAGTAAAATAGAGTGACATAATATACGAAAATTACCTCTTTCAGGAGCTCAACAACACCGCCAAGACAAGGGGACATCGTGTCACCAAAATGTTACTACAAATGTCTAATTTGACGATTGATTGAAGGATCGAATCTCAAATTTTAGCAAAAAAGTGGATATTTTTTCGGAATTTTAGGTGTTCTATCGGATTAAGTATATGGCGAGACAGAGATACCAAAACCGGCTTTCAGTCATAACTTGATCGTGCCTCTAATACCTGGTTTTCTAATACTTTGTTTACAATGCTTACTACTTGTTTTGGATATTCATGTAAAGTTGTGGTATCATATCATAAGTGGATCCTCAAAATTAATAGTGAAAATTGATTGAATAGTAAAATGAACCGCAGAATATTCCTAAAAACTGTACCAGCAATCACTGTGCTTGCAGGTACAACGTCCGGCTTTGCCAAGGACCTGCAATCGATCACACTTCTAAGACCACAGACTGAAGGTGGCAAGTCCGTGTTGGCGGCCCTGTGGGAGAGAAAGATCAACCGCAATATCAGTGCTCGACAACTTCCTCCACTGGTACTGTCTAACCTTCTCTGGGCAGCGTTTGGTGTGAACCGGGAGAAGGCATCATTTGGAAAGTCGGGAAGGACAGCTGCATCGGCGAGTAACTCTCAGGAAATCGATCTTTATGTTGCCCTGCCCGAAGGAATCTACCTTTACGAAGCAGTTCCTCATCGTCTGAAACCCATTGTCGCTGGTGACTTTCGGGGAAGGTCCGGTAGACGGTCTACGGCGACGGCTCCCGTAAATGTCTTCTGTGTTGTCGATACGACCCGATACGATCAGGGCCCGGGACAGCCGGACCGGAACATTGGAGATCCCGAAGTCCAGAAGTCATACTACTATGTTGCTACAGGTCTCATTGCTGCGAACGTCTTTTTGTTTGCTGCCTCACAAGGCCTGGCTGCCTGGTTTCATAATTGCAACAGGCGAAACACCGCCAAGGTATTGAAGCTACGGTCTGAACAGCATGTACTTTTCGCACAGACTGTTGGTTATCCGGCTTAGAGAAACAACAAGAAAGAAAACAAGTCAGATTTGACATTTACGTAGTGATACGGATTATTTTTTCAAAGCAGCTGCAAATTATCGTAATTCAAAGAATATTTTAAGGTTATGTTGGAAACAAAAGACGAAAAAGCTTTTCAGAAAGGTGCAAATAAGAAGTATCAAGATATAGTCTGGTCCCTGCTGTTTATGATTATATTTTTGTCTTTTTATTTTATTTATTTACTATTACGGATAAAACCAGAACTAATCTACCAGGCCCAGGAACCCGTCTTTTTCTTTGACAAATATTTCGTAAATGAATTTTTCAGCTACCCCGGCGGCGTAAATGAGCTTATCTCTTGTTTGCTTTCACAGTTTTTTTATTATTCATGGACAGGCGCATTGATGCTTGTTCTTATCTCCGCATTCTTTGCTTGGAACACAAAGCTTTTCATAAAATTTATCAGGCCAAATGCACCGATTCTTTATCTGCATTGGTTACCAACAGTTATCCTTCTGGCCTTACATAGTAATTACAGATTTCCACTTGCTTTGACTCTGGGGCTACTATGGATTTTACTTGGTGTCAATGCCTATGTCCGCCTTGCTCCTTCTAAGAGTATCAAGCGATTTTTGTTCTACGTCATAATTCATGCATTATTATATTATATCACTGCAGGTCAGGTCTTTATCTTTTCAATCACAATCGTACTCTATGACATTTTATATCGTCGCAGGATTGTACTGCCTTTACTTTATATCATTTTTGCAGGATTGCTGCCTTATGTAGGTGCCTTAACTTTATTCGTTACAAATATTCAAGACGCATATTTACAGTACTTAACATCATATAATATCTACAAGCTGACCTGGCTGTCGTGGATATTGTACGCAATCTTTCCACTTACCCTTCTTCTGATGTTTGTTAAAGAAAAACACGTCAAGATTAGCCAAAAACTCACAAATAATCTTTTTGGCAAGTTGTTATTTGGCCATTCTGTTCCAATGCGGCTGATTCAGTGCATTCTTTTCTTCTTCATTGTCATAGTGGCAACCAAGTATTCATTCAACAAAAACGCAAAGGCTTTTTTCCTAATCGATCGCTATGCTCGTTTCGAAGAATGGGAAAAAGTGATCGATATTGCACAAAAGGGCCTTCCGATTAGCAATATTGTTCAGTGTCAGGTTAATAGAGCACTATATCATACTGGCAATCTTCCTGACAAAATGTTCAGCATGACTCAACTTTTCGGTAGTGACGGCCTTTTTATGGTTGAGAGTATGCGTGGTCATTTTGCGCTTCAACATAGTGATTTATTCTTTGATCTAGGTCTTATAAACGAATCTGAACACTGGGCTTATGAAGCCGTAACTGCGAACGGAGACACACCCTGGAATCTCCAGCGGCTTATATTGATATATCTGATGGAAGAAAAGCGAGAGATTGTAGAAAAATATTTAAAAATGCTGCAAAAAACCATCTGGCATAAGAATTGGGCCAAACAATTTCATTCGTACCTCTCCGACAGTAATGATTTTTGGGCACACTCGCAAATTCGATATCTGAAAAACGCTGTGCCACAGTCCGATTTCCTTGTCTCGCCTACCCAACCAGAGTTATGTCTGGAGAGGCTTTTAGAGAATACAAAGAATAAAATGGCATTTGAATATTATATGGCATACTGCCTATTGGAAGGACAGGTCGGTCGCTTTATTAAGCATCTACACAGATTGAATTATTTTGATTATCCTAAAATTCCACGTCATTTTGAAGAAGCTATTCTTATCTATAACCAGCTTACAGACGGCAAGGGCATTTCTTTGCCGGTGAAAGACATATCCGAGGAAACAATCAGAAAGTTCAATGATTTCAATAGGATTATGACAAAATATAATAAGAATAAACAAGAGGCACGTAGAGAACTCAACAAATATAGAGATACTTACTGGTTTTACGGATTATACTACTACAAACCAAGGGGATATTGATATGCACCAATTGAAAGTTCTCCATATTTTACTTTTTATTTGCATAACAGTTTTGATAGCATGCCCCAGCTGTACAAACAGAAAGCCAGAACCTGAAGATTGTAAATCCGTCGATAGGCAGCCGACCATATTTCCGGATTACACTGAAACAATCCTCCCTCCGAATATTGCACCTACCAACTTTATCATCAAAGAAAAGGGCAAGGCATATTATGTTCAAATTTCATCTTCAAAAGGCCACGATATTAAAATATTCAGCAAATCGCCAAATATAAAAATTCCAATTAAAACCTGGAAGGATCTGTTGAAACAGAATCTTGAACAACCTTTGCTTATCACTATTTTCGTCAACAATGAAAAGGACAAATGGAGTCGTTACACTCCGATCAAAAACAAAATTTCAAAAGAACAAATCAACACACATTTGGTTTACCGCTTTATGAAGCCACTGTATCAATATTGGGATAAGCTGGGCATATATCAGCGCGATTTAAGAAGCTATGACGAACGTCCCATTGTCCTGAACAGCACAATGGGAAAGAATTGTGTTAATTGCCATTCTTTTCATAATTTCAATCCGGACAGGATGATATTTCATATGCGAGCTGGAGCAGTAGGCACCTCAATGATACTTGCATATGATAACGAAATCCACAAAATCGATACATCCACACCATTTAATCACGCCACATCATACCGGTCATGGCACCCGAACGGAAAAGTGATTGCATTTGCTTTCAATACAGTAAAACAGGTTTTTCATGCACAGGGTAAAAACCTCGACGTTTACGATAGGGTCTCTGATCTTCTCCTTTATAACGTTCAGACCAACACCATTACGACAACGCCGAAAATATCTACTTCCGAGCATATAGAGACACACCCCGAATGGTCACCTGATGGTAAATACCTATATTTTTGCAGTTCACCCGCCCTGGATATTTATAGCTTGTACGATGAACCTATAAAAAAAATGAAATATGATTTGATGCGCATTCGATACGATGTGGAGAAAGATTTATGGGGTGAAATCGAACCTGTCCTAAAAGCAAGTGAATTGGGTTTGAGTATTGCTCATCCAAAGCCATCGCCCGATGGTAAACATATCTTGTTCTGCATGTCACAGTACAGTTATTTTCCACTCTATATGCCCGATTCAGACCTGTATATTCTTGATACTCAAACAAAAGAATTTCATAAAGCAGAAAACATTAACAGTAACCGAGCAGAAAGTTACCACTGTTGGTCCAGCAATTGTCGTTGGATTGTTTTCAGTAGTAAACGTCAGGATGGAATATGTACTCATCCATATTTCAGCTATTTCAATTCTGACGGAAAATTCAGCAAGCCATTTCTTTTACCGCAGGAAGACCCGGGATATTATCAATCACGTGTTGTTGTCTACAATATCCCGGAATTTATAAACGGCCCCATCAAAATACCACGTCAAAAGATAATCAAAACAGCCTGGTCCAAACAGATAACCAAAGCCAAACTTGATTCTAAGGTTGAGAAAAAATCGAATAATCAAACTGAAGAAATGCCTTATAAAACCACTCCTTAACATTTGTGACAGATCACGGCGACCATATAGAATAGACGCCTAGATTCATTAAATAAATAATTAAAAAGGGGCTTATACCTAATCGAATAAGTATAAGCCCTAATTCTACAAATCTACAGCACCATTTTATTCAACGGTCGATCCATGCTTATGGTGCTGGCGGATACAGACGAATATCATCGAAGTACATTGTACCTGTACTGCCAGCAACAGAGCCGAGGCCAAGAGTAATCGAATTGACATTAGAAAGGTTGACACCTTTGTCTGCAAATGATTGCAGGTCGATATTCCATGCAGTCCAACTATTCGCCAGTGGTGCATCAGGATTGTCATTGTCCACCCTTGCGGTACCATTAAGAGTAACATACATCGTCTCGGCGGTATTAGACGAATTACCTCTGAACCAAATCGTTAGAGTATCAACACCTTTTACGGTCCAATCACGATTTGAAGTTAATGTTAAAGTCGCCTCGGATTTGCCTACGGAGTTGTCGTACGCGAACGGCATCGATTGGTTACCACTGTGGACGATATTCTGCTCAGCGAACGGAGGATTCTCATAACCAACAACAGAACCATTGGTCGGGTCACCATATCCGTCGATCCAGGCATTGAATATCCTGTTGCTGGCCGGATCGGCAGGATCAAGGTCATTGTATGCCTCCATATCGTCTATAATAAGGAAGTTGGCGGTAGTGAAGCTCCATAGAGGTCCTGTCCACGGGCTGTCTGCATTGGCGCTATTGGCCTCATCAACTCTCCAATAGTAGGTAGTATTCCACTCAAGCCGTCCGGGCTCATAGCTTTCTGAGCCAAGGCTACCGGAGCCTTTTTTGTCAAGCGCACTTGCATCAGTGCCAAAGTAAATATCATATGTAGCACCTAAGCCCGGTGTCCAAGTCAGGACAGGTATCTGTGTTACATCCACGGTGCCTTTAGCAGGACTCGGATCAGCAACAGCACCCACAGTCGTAAAGCTCCAGATATCGCCTTTATGGGTTTCGACAACGTCAAACTCATCTACACGCCAGTAGTAAGTCTTTGCCATTTTAAGCGTGCCGGGAGTATAGTTTGTAGTTCCCTGAGCTGATCCACCTGTTGCATTGTCCACTTCATCGAATGTTTCATCGAAGTACACGTAATGCAATTTAGCCCCGAAGCCTGGTGTCCAGCTAAGCCGAGGATCGATACTTACACCCTCGTCTTCGTCAGCTGGGTCTGGAAGATATGCTGTCTTTGGAGGAATCATAAAGCTCCAGATTTCACCCTTCCAGGGACTGTTCGGCTCGGCTTCATTTACCTCGTCAATTCGCCAGTAATAGGTAGTGCCCGGAACAAGGCCATCAGGAATAGGAAATCCCGGGAAGCCTACAACCAAAAATGTGTCTGTCTGGTTGCCCACAAATGTGCCTTCGGTACCTTCATTCACAGCATCAAAATCATCACCGAAATACACGTCATGTGAAACTGCATGGTCACCAGCCGACCAGGAAATGTTTGCCCACGTTTCCGGATGTATGGAACCATCCTTAGGGATTGGTCCAAAGGCAAAGGGGAATCCTTCACCTGCCATCTCACCTTTTATCTGTCCTTCAGAAAGTGCTTCGTTAAAAATCTTGATATCGTCAATTTTTCCGAGGAGATCGCGGCCGTTATATGTTCCTATAGTCAACGAGCCACCGAGTCTGTGTTCCAGTCCAGTCGTGAGTTCCATTTCTCCTTCGACTTCACCATTCAGGTAGATAAGGAACATTTGAGTGCCCGAGTCGTAAGTCAAAGTGGTGTGATACCATGTATCAGGTTCCACCAAGGTAGTACCAGGCAGTACGGTCCAGCCACCGGCGCTTGTGACAATAGCACTGATCTTTCCCTCGGCTTCGGTACTGTCACGATATCCCCACTCGTGAAGCGAGAAGGCATAATCGTCACCTCGTGAGAGATAATCCTGTCGTTCCATATCGGCACCATCGACCGTGCTGAAATTGACCCAGGTCATCAATGTGATGGACTCCGGATTTATCTCGGAAGCACCCGGGACATCCACATAGTCGCCACCATCCATTTCTAGTGCTCCACCTACTTTCCCGTCTACCCATTTTGGATCTCCATTAATTGTGCCGTCGTTGCCGGTTCCACTCGAGTCAATAGCTGTGGTCCCGGAACCATCATCCAGTCTCCACCAGCCAACGAGGTCTGCCGAAACGCTGCCGACCAGTCCCAGAACCAAAACAATAGAAACTAAATAAATCAATTTTTTGTACATAATAGTCCTCCTTCAATAGAACAAATCAATGCAATTATGGATTATATTTTAGTAACACGACAAAATACTTTTTTCACAGGATGATTCTTTATTGAAATACGAAAACCAACCTCCGAGATACTAAGCCATTGTCGTGACGAACTATGTCCCGCGAATAAAATCCTCCTTTTTAAAGGCCGTTAAGTATCGAAACTTCAACAGGCCAACGTCCGAGTAAATATAACAACGGATACGCACTTCACCTATGCTGTTTATACCAAATTCAATGCTTTTCTGTCAAGGGAAATCCCTTGATTTTAAATGGGCAAAGTTCTTGATAAGACTGAGCAAAAAAATGCCTCGTTTTTCAAGATTTGTAAAATACCAGACTTCTCCACAAAGTCGCTTCCTTCAGAAGCTGAAAAACACCAAAATTTTCAGGTGACATCTTGTCACCATTTTGTC
>SMTZ1_10014009_pt1 | contig 12787 bp, 7 predicted proteins | sample DeeMarSWOR136_30_FD_25667 | JGI IMG/M metagenome (IMG submission 25667) | reverse complement strand
CTGAAAACTCCTGTTCCAGAATCTTGAACCTGCGGGGAGAGCTGAGCTCCACAAATTCAGGCGAAAATTTGCCTTTCTCGTTAACTTTGACGTGATAGAACCCTTTTTTCTGTTTAGCCTCGTCGTAGCTGACGGTTTCAGTTGAACCACTGTAAACTAAAAGCCCCGTTTTAAACGTGCCCACGAAACACTTGTGTACATGACCAGCGGCGTAATAATCGAAGCCTTCAGGAAGGAGTTCAGGTGGAGCTTCCGCTTCAACATAAGGTGGCTTCACGCTCGGCAGATCCACGGCCATGTGGAAAGCGAAGATTTTGCTGACCTGTGCATCAAGCGCAGGTGGGTGGCTCGCCATAAACGCTGGAAGCGCCTCTTCCGTCTTGAGTCGGGTTCGGAAGTTAGGCACGCCGTAAACGTAGCAGCAGTTGGGTTTCCGCCAGCATGCGCCTTCATGTCTGGGCAGGTGGTAGATTAAGCCTGCGCTGTCCAGCGGATGTAAGATTGTCCCTGTTATAGTATTGGGGGCAGAGTCGTGAGAACCGTCCACGGTTAACACGGGAATTCCCGTGTCTCTTAGTCGTTTAAAGCTTCGAATAGAGCTCTCTAATGTGACGTTGGATGGGCGTGCATGGTGAAATAGGTCTCCAGCGATGATCATGAAATCAGGTTTCAACATGATAGTTTTTTCGACGATTTCGGCGAAGGCGTTGTCGAAGTCTTGTCGTCTGTCTTCTAAACCATACTGTGAGTATCCCAGATGTAGATCTGATGTGTGGACGAAGCTAAAAGCCTTCAAACTGTTGGTAGGCTCTCCTGTAAATTTTATTTTCTGGATTTAGTTCTGAGTTGACTGTTTTAAGCGTTTGGCACAAACCCATGATTTATCTATCATTTTTAGGAGGGAAACATATAAGGACCTATTTGCCTTTTACCATGAAAATGGATGGACGTGATTCATGAACTGCCGAATGTGTGGACAGGAAACCTTTCTTCCTTTTCGTTGTCCTTACTGCGGAGACATGTTCTGCATTGAGCATCGTCTACCTGAAAACCACAGCTGTCCCCGAATGGACCTTGCACGCGCGCAAAGACAAGAAGAGGCAGTGTTGAAGCAGGCAGCTAACTCGTACGAGTTCAAGGTTACCTACGGGATGCCCCGTATAACTCGGGGACGAGTTTATTTTAGTCCTAAAGAGCTTCGGCACTTAGCAGTTGCCATGTTGCTTGTTATAGGCGTCGGTTTCTCACTTGGATACTACTATTTTGCGTCATTAGGTTGGATCTGGCTTTCGCTCTTCGCTGTTATATTAACCGCGTCTTTCTTGATACACGAGATTGCCCACAAAGTAACAGCGCAGATATATGGCTTGTGGGCGGAATTCCGTCTAGTAATGATAGGTGTTGTTTTGACTTTGATTTCCGTCCTTCCTTTCTTTTTCAAGATTATTTCTCCTGGTGCAGTTATGATTTCTGGCCCGGCTCAAAAGGATGAAATAGGCAAAATTTCAGTTATTGGACCAGTGACCAACATGATTTTGTCAGCAATTCTTTTAGGTTTAGCGTTTGCCCTCGGACCCTACTCTTTTGTGTTCTTTTTTTCTGCCTACATTAACGCTATTATTGCGGTGTTTAACCTAATTCCTATTGGAATTCTTGACGGCTACAAAATTTTCAGTTGGAACAAAATTTTATGGGCTTTAGCTTTTGTTTTCAGCGTAGTTTTGCTGATAGTCTCAAGTCTATTTGTATTCTGAATTAGTTAGGAAATTTAGATTAGTTCTATTGTTATGTGAACTTCTTCAGGGACGCGAATGCGCATGATTCGTCGCATAACCCGTTCCTCCGAGTCGATGTCAATTAGTCGTTTGTGAATACGCATTTCCCACCTGTCCCACGTGGCTGTTCCTTCCCCAGACGGGGCCTTTAACACGGGAACTTTCAATCGTTTTGTGGGAAGCGGAACTGGACCGTTGATTTTGGCGCCAGTTTTGTGAGCTATCGCTTTCAGTTCTTCGCATATTTCTTCCAGCTTATGATAATCGGTGCTTGTTAAGCGGATTCGCGCTTTTCGTACCATTTAACTGATCATTACAAAACCCCTTCCGTTATCTTCTTACTATATCTTAAAGAGGTGTGTTTTCAGCTGAAGAAATCATTAAAATAAATCGCTTTTAATATCAAGTTTTTAAGCAATTAACAACGGCAGCAGTTTCTATAACAACGAGCAGGTTGATAGCATTCATTGTCACAGCAATTTTGGCTTTCAGCGTGATTTCAGTTGGAGCTTCCATGATGTTAGTTGTTGGACCGCAGGGTCCAGAAGGACCTGCAGGACCGAGGGTCCCTTTTGAATAAAGCGAAAGAAGAAAAGACGAAGTACGCTTTGATTATTTTTGAGAGTTCACTTTTTTTCGCAAAGTTTTTAGGTAGGCTGTCAAGCTTTCTATACATTGGATGTCTTTTCTCACCAAAGTTGAAAGCTCGCGCCAGAATTTGACGTTAGGCTTTATTTTCGTTCTTTCAAGGCTGTACTTGAGGCGTTTTGTTCCTTCTCTTCCGCGCCTGTCAAAATCTAGAAGTAGAATTACTTCGGGCACGTCCAACTTCCCTATTTCCGATACAACATTTAGAAAGGATTTGCCGCCGGTCTTTACCGTTAGAATCTTGCCAATTGCGCCTAAGGCTTGAAGCGCTTCAACGTCTTTTTTCCCTTCTACAACAATTAGCGTTCCCTTAGCAGAGGCTTCAGACAATGTCTCAAGAACTGCAAGAATTTTTTCCTCTTTTTCTTTTAGCCGCGTAGACAAACTGAGTTTACCTTGTTATCTTGGTTTTTTGCACAATTTCCAAGCATTCTTGGGCTTCCGAGTTGCTGGCGAAGTAGCGTCTTACAGGCTCAAGTATTTCGGCGAGTTCTTCTGCTACGCCATTTTTGAGATCCTGCGGGTGAAGGTTGCCCTGAGCATATGCAGTTTCTAGCTGGGTGAAGCTTTGGAATTCTATGGTGTCACCGAATTTGACTGGACGCTCTATGGTGAACACGGGTTTTTCCCTGAAAATTATGTGTTTGCAGATGTCTATTACAGGGTTGAACTCAACGGTTCTCTCGGGGCAGAAAGCTCGCATCATTTTCTGTTTTATCTCAGCAGGTGTATCATAAATGAAGATGCAGGTTTCCGGCTTGCTTTTGGACATCTTCGCGGAAGCTATGGCTTCTTTCTCTTGCCCCTTGAGAATAGGCCATACGCTTGGTTTCTCCAGTCCCTGCAGTAGGTGATGGTGAACGCAGACAGGTTTCCAGTACCCGGTTTTGTCGCCGATTTCTCGGGCGACCACGTTAGCTTTCCGTTGGTCCATGCCCAACTGACAAATTTTCACGCCTAAATGAAATATGTCAGCGACTTGCATGGGCGTGTACAGGAAATCAGAGACGTATCGGGCATCAGTTTCTTTTCTTCCTGCAATTTCTAAGGTCCGCCTTGTTCTGGCTATGGTAAGGTTTTTGGCGATCATCACGGTTTTCGCCCAGTAATCTATATCATCGTAAAGCTTGTCGGAATAGATGAACTCCACCTTGTCATCAGGCACGCCAAGCGCAATCCATGAGTGGCGGAAAAGGTCAGCTGCTTTTCGGATAAGCATCAAATCTCCGCCTAGCTTGTTGTTGAGCCATCCGTGCCATGTGGCCAAGAAGGCTTTGAAGCGCATGCCTGCCTCGGCGAAGTCCTTCATCTTGTAGGCGCATATAACACCTGTTCCCAAGTGTACTAAGCCCGAAGGTTCCCAACCGTTATAGGCTATGGGATGATCTTCCGTTTCCAAGAGCTGATGCAGATCATGGGGCGTCAGGACCTCTTCTGTTGGCGGTCTGCAAATTAATTCAATTTTTCTTTCTAAATCCAAGTTGCATTTCCCAGCTTGGTTGTATTTACCTAGCTTTTAATGTAAACGCTAAACTTAAAAACCTAATCCGCGGCAAAACCTGCTTTTCAGTACCAATTTGAAATCTGGATGGGCTACCTTGCACAATACGGTAGTTCGTCATTTGCCTTGTGATGTTTCACGCATTCTTCGCAATAGCTGTGGCGGTCACAGTCTTTTTTAGGACATGGACAATTCGGAGCTGACATACAGCATGCTTGCGTCCGCAGCAATATAATTCTTTAGTTAAAATAAAAGCAAAAAAATACATGCCTTCGCTTTGAATACATGCCTTCGCTTTGTCGCGGGCGGTTGTTTCCCACGTAACCTAACACTTAACCTCACAGCGGAGCGGTGCGCTCCTCTCAGCAAAGCTCTCTCAGCATGGGATATTGTGCCCGCGCCCACTGTGTCCCATGTTTGGGTAAACTCTTTGTCATAGGTGCAAGGTTTGTTTTACTTGCTCCTCTGTTGAGTCCGTCGGCATGGATTTACCAGTGGGATAAGATTATAGACAAAACTGAGGAGTTAAACGTTACTATCTTGAACTAACAAAGCGTTGAAATCTGAATTGGAAATTAACAAAAAGCAACTAGCCAAAGTCAGAAAGCGATTCAGATAGTTTGTGAAGAGTGGACAGTTTAATTTCGGCTACATAGGGAAATATTGCTGAAATAATGACATTTGAGGGGCCGAAGCTGGGATTTGAACCCAGGCAAAAGGCTCCACAGGCCTCTAGGCTACCAGGCTACCTCACCTCGGCCGCAACTTGGAATAACAGAGTTACCTGTAGATATTCTTACTCATTTAAGTTTCCATAGGAAAAAGAGCGAAATTGGCAGGGCTAATCCCAGGGTCCAGGCCAGTCCGGATAAGTGTAGGTTACTCCTGCCTCCTCCATAATCTTCTTGGGATAAACTGGCACTTGCTCTTCATCTATCCACTGGAATAAAATAACTAGCGAAAGCTTTGATTACTGCGTCAACATCAAGTGTTCCAGCCCTTCCAACAGCATCAGGCAGTATGAAACGTAACACATCATAAGCTCTACATGCAAACATATCTGGAATTTCACCCCATCTATCTATGTATGAATTTCTAAACGGCAAAGTCACGCTAGTTAAAGGGTAACCTGCAATTGCAGGGAGTGAAGCTGAAGCTGTGTATTCACATTTACCATCTGTGATTTCCCAGCCTTCCGGTCCTGAAACCCCTACTCCAAGAACCCCACCGTAAATGAGCATTGGTGACTGCCGAGTATTGTACTCTTTTACAAATGGTATTGCCGTATCAAGAGCAATTAGAGGCATGAGTATTTCCACTCCTGCTGCTTCAGCAGCAGCAAAGTAACTTGAAAAATCAACCGTGTCAGGAGGAAAAGATCCTTTATGGATCAGGTCAAACCCATATACTTCAGGCAAAACATAATCTAAACCTTCCATGATTCCTTTTGTCCACGGTAAGTCTTCACCTAAATAGCCAACCTTATTGAAGTCTGTCTCTTCCCTGAAAAACAACAAGTTGTCTGTTATCCCCAGAAAAGTTGATGTGTTATTTAATCCAACTCTGAAATAGTACTTGTAGCTGTCATAGTCATCCAGCACCCGCTGAGTATATTCATCCTCAGGGGAAGCTAATTCAAAGAAGATTATTTTATGTTCATAAATTACATCTTGAACCGAGTGTCCCAATCCTGATGATGAACCAATAATGAAGTCGACATCATGATATGTTATTAGTCTGGCTAAGGCTAAAATGAATTGGTTAGCATCCACACCTGCTGTCGAGTCCTCACTTACTACTTCAACCTCTCTTCCCAGAATTCCACCTTCAAGGTTTAGCTGTTCAGCAGCCAGCACAAGCCCCTGCCAGGCACTCTTTCCCCAAGCGGAATTCATATTAAAAAAGAGGCCAATCTTGATGGTTTCAGAAGTTGCTTGTCTACTTAACAAGAAATAGACAACTGTTCCTCCTACTGCTGCAACAAAAATTATAGCAATGAGAAATATTGATTGGATCTTCGTTAAAGCTTTGAAATCTAACAATATTATCTCTTTTTTCATCTTTAGATACTCAACTAGAAATGTTTATAATTTTTTCTCACAAAAGATGTTGTAACAAGTTATTTCAATACTATCAATGATAATATGGGCTTGTTGATAGCATTGGGAAATGTTAGCTTGGAGTCTCTTTTGGATGAAGCTCAGGCTTTGGAGAAAAAGTATGAATGGCTCCAAGCAGCAGAAATTTACGAGAAAGCTTCTGGTTTAGTTCTTAATAAGAAAGATGTTTTAAAAGCGGTTAATTTGAATGAAAGAACTGGATTCTGTTATTATAGGGCTGCTTTTCAGGTAAAGACTAATCTTGATTTTACAAAACGATCGAAACTCGCTATTGAAGCCTACAAAAAAGAAATCCACATTTTAGAGGAATCTACACAAATCAATAAACAAGTGCAAATCAACCAAGCTAAAGCCATAATTGTTTATATTCAAGCGAGAATTGAAACGAGTCCTCAAAAAAAGAAAGAACTGCTTGAAAAATGGTTGGTTCTTGACCGTCAGGTACTAGAAGCCTATGAGAAGGCTGGTGATTTCCATTCTTTCTGCAAAGTGTGCAATGACAGACTAGATAATTCAAGATTTGAATTGGGATGGCTTACAAGAGAAGAATCAGAACTCAAAAAACGCAGTAAAGAAGAAATGGGACTACTTAAAAAAGCCATCCAATTTGCAGAAAAACTGGATGACAATAATACACTAGCCAGAACATACATTAATGCCACAGAAATGCAAAGTTGGGCAGAATGGGTTACGGAATCCCCCGATGAGATCGTTCAAATCAAGCAAGAATGCCAACAATATTTGAAGAAGGCTTTGGAACTATCTAAGAAAACAGGAGATGCTTGGCTAATCAGCCGGGCATATAATAGTGCAATAGGCGCAATGTTACTCTCTGATATGAATCCCAAGTTGGCCATAGAATATGGAGAAAAAAGCTTAAAATATGCTAGAATTTCCAAAGACATTCTTTTGATAACAGGGGCGAATGCATTAACAGCTTGGGCACTTGTTAATTCCATTTGGAATTTAGAGGATCCAGACAAACAAAGAGAAAATCTAAAAAAAGCAATTGAAATGGAAAAGAAAGCCATAGAAAACAATGCCATTATGAATTATGTAGTGGGAATAGGGCATTCGATTAACTGGCAAAATTACGCTTATATGTTATTAGCAGCACTTGAGTCTGATCATAAAACAAAGCAAGACCTTCTTGAAAATGTAGTCCAAAAAGCACGCGAAGCCATGGAAAAATTAAGAGGTTATGAAAGAGCAGCTGGAGGTTATTTTTTGTCTTTATGTAATGGCTTAAGTTTACTTGCAGAAACAAAAAGTGAAATTGAAGAAAAAAGAAAGCTACTAAACGAAGCTCTCTCCCAAAACAAAAAATACATCTCTTACCTAAAAGAACTGGTTCCTCATCAACTTCTAAGTGTTAATGTTGGTTTTAATCAATTGGCCTTAATTTATGAAGGATTAGCCCAAATAGCTACATCCCAGCCAGAAAAGGTCCAAATGTTAAATGATGCAGTGGTTGCTCTTGAGAAAAGTGTTGGCGTTATAGCTGAAAAGAGGAAATATCTGAAGACGGGTTATGCAGTTGGATACTATTTTGGGAATCGATATTTAAATTTAGGTGAAATCTTACAAAAATTGTATTTTTTGACCAAGGACGTGAAAAAGCGGGATAAAGCTATTGAGGCGTATAAGCAAGCAGCATCTGATTATGAGAAAGCAGAGATGCCGACACATGTTGCAGAAACTTATTGGCATACTGCTCAACTTACTGACGAACTGGGTAGGTATCAAGAAACCGCAGAATATTATGAATTGGCATCTGAAGCATACAAGATAGCCGCAAAGAAGATTCCCCAACTCAATGACTTCTATACTGAATATTCTTTGTATATGCAGGCTTGGAAGCAAATTGAACAAGCAAAATATTCTCATTCTACAGAGGAGTACGATAACGCCAAAGAACACTCCAGGAAATCCGCAGAGCTTCATGAATCAACTGAGCACTGGAGTTATCTTGCTGCAAACTACTTGGCTTGGGCTAATATGGAAGAAGCCGAAGGCCTAAGCCGAAGTGAGAACACTCAACAAGCAAAACAAATATTCCAAGAAGCACTGCAACAATTCACTTTAGCAGAGGAATCTATCAAACAGAAACTTGGGGAAATCACTGCTTCTGACGAAAAAGAAATGATTCAGAAGCTATTCAACACTTCTGATCTTAGACGCAAATATTGCCAGGCCCGAATCCTTCTAGAAGACGCCAAACTGTTAGACAGGGAAGGTAAGTATCTTCAGAGCTCAAAAAGCTATAGAGAGGCATCACAAAACATCGAAAGAATTATTGAGAAGATAGAGTCTGAAGCTGAACGAAAAGAACTGGAACTGTTAACGGTTCTCTGTCAAGCATGGGAGAAGATGGCATTGGCTGAAGAAGCAACCTCCTCCAAATTCTATCTTGAAGCTGCAGCACTCTTTGAAAATGCAAAAGATCGCTGTTTCACCAGAAAGGCGAGTCTTTGGGCACTAGGAAACAGCAACTTTTGTAAGGGCTTGGCTGCTGGAATAGACTATCAAAGCAGCTTAGACTTGCAGGATCATGCGAGGGCTAAAAGGTACATGAAGGGTGCTGCAACAGGCTATTTGCAGGCGGGATTTAAGCATGCTTCCGAATACGCTAAAGCTACGCAGAGGTTGTTTGATGCTTACATGTATATGAGTAGGGCTGAGGAGGAGGCAGATCCGGAGCAGACTATGAAGTATTATTCGATGGCTGAGAAGGTTCTGCAGGTTTCTGCTGGGTCCTTCATGAGGGCTAAGCAGCCTGAGAAGACCGCTCAAGTGCAACAGATGCTCGAGACGGTTAGAGAAGAGAAGGCACTTGCTGTATCATTGAATGAGGTTTTACATGCACCCACAGTAACCTCAAGCACCATATCTTTTACAGCTCCATCTCCTACTAATGAAGCCTCAGTTGGCTTAGAACGGTTTGAGCATGCAAATGTTCAGGCGAACCTTGTGGTTGGTTTGAGGGAAGTTAGGGTTGGTGAATCCTTCTGTTTATCGGTTGAGTTTGTCAACGCTGGTAGGGAACCTGCATTGCTGATGAGGGTTGAAGATTTTGTTCCCCCAGACTTCATCGTAGCGAAGAAACCTGAAATCTACCGCCTAGAAGAAACCTGCCTTAACATGAAGGGCAAACAGATTGCTCCATTAAAGCTGGTAGAAGCTAAGCTTACTCTTCAACCCTCAAAGAAAGGAATCTATCCACTACAGCCCAAGGTTCACTATTTGGATGAGCTCGGACAAAACAGGGTGCTTCACCTGAAGCCTATTGTGATCAGGGTTGAAAAGGTAGTTCTAGCTGGTAGAGTCTCCACTGGTACTGAGGAGTTAGACTCTCTGTTGTTAGGAGGTCTTCCTAAAGAGTACGCTGTTGTTTTGACTGGTTCTCCCAGTGACGAGAGAGAGTTGTTGATTAGGAATTTCTTGGAGGCTGGAGCAGCAGAAGGTGGAACCAGCTTTTACGTTGCTACAGAGGCAGGTAGCTTAGAGAAGCTCCTGCAGAAACCAGACTTTTACTTGTTTTTGTGCAATCCTAGACCTAAAGTCAAAGTTCCAGACCTGCCAAATGTCCACAAGCTCCATAGCAAAGCAGACATTAACAACCTTAACATCGCACTTGCACAAGCACACCGAACAGTCCAGCAATCCTTAAGCAAAAGAATCTGCATAAACATCGTCTCAGACGTACTGGCAAACTACACAGTGAAAACCACGAGAAAGTGGATCGCTGAATTAACCACGGACCTCATCTCAAAAGGCTTCACAATCCTAGCAATAATCAACCCATTAATTCACACACCAGAAGAACTAAACAATCTACTAGAACTGTTTGATGGAGAAATCATCTTAACCCAAACCGAAGATCCGTTGGAGTGCGGAAAGTCTGTTGTTGTTAAGAAGTTGAGGAATCAGGACTACATTAAGAACTCTATATGCTTGACTAAGCAGAAATAGAATGTGGAAAAAGAAAATTGGTTGTGGGAGACGTCTCCACTGGTCTGGTGTTCGAGTCCCATAAGTAATCGGATTGGTTCGTCTATTCAAACTCTATCAGAGATTTGAATGCATGAAGATAGGCTTGCTAGTGTTCCGGACGATAGGCTTGAAGGAGAAAATAGCATGTGCCACTGAAGAACCTATTATTATTGAAATTCTTCTTTCATTTTCATTTGCCGTCTCTTGCGATTGTAGCTGATTGAATAGTTGTGAGTTGCATCTCGAATCTGCCTAAGCAGGAGCATTATGCGACTATTCTTGGCGAACCGTATTGGTGTCAAGTTGTTTGGCAGAAAAATCTCTTCATATTTCTTTGCTAAACCTATGAGCGGAAGCTGTAATCCTAGCGACCTAGTGGCTGATAGTGCTGCATTGATCTGCCCAGGACCTCCATCAACAACGACTAAGTCAGGCATCTGTTTATTCTCCGCTAATAGCCGCTTGTACCTTCTCGTTACTACTTCCTTCATTGCAGCAAAATCATCTTGACTATCAACGTCAAGTTTGAATCTTCGATAATTTCTCTTGTCAGGCTTTGCATCCGTGAACCGAACCATACCAGAGACAATGTGTTCTTGCCCCAAGTTAGATACATCAAAACACTCTATAACACGCGGAAAAGTTGGCAGATTGAGAGCACACTGTAGATCACCGAGTACATTGCCTTTTTTCAACGCATATTCGATATTTTTTTCTGCTAACCTTATCAAACCAAGTTTTTCGCCTCTTCTCGGCATGACGAGAGTAACTGGAGCCCCCCTTCTTGAGGCGAGGAACGCTTCCAAAGCCTTTTTCTCTGAAATGTTCGCCCAACAGGACTTATTTAGCAAAATCTCTCGCGGAATTAAACTGATCGAATAAAAAGCTTTTAGAAATTCTTGTTCTCCAAAAGGAGAATAGTCCATAGAGAAATCTCTTTTACCCAACAACACTCCTTTTCGCACTCCCATTTGAACCACAAACAACCTCTCACTGGCACGTCTAAACACCATTAGATCTTGATCAAAACGCCTCTCGTTGTCAACAATTTGACGCTCCCTAAGTATTCTTATAGAAGCAAGTTGATTCCGCAGCTCCAAAGCAAGTTCATAATTCATTTCTTTAGAAGCAGCTTTCATCTTAGCGACCAGCATCTCACTCGTTTTTTCGTAGTTTCCATTCAGAAAAGAACGTGCTTGTTCGACTTGTCTCGTGTACTGCTCAGCTGACACATTACCTATGCACGGCGCTGTGCAAAGGCCAATGTGGAAGTTGAGGCAGGCTCGCTTAGGAAAGCGTTTACAGATTCGAAGTTTAAATAATCTCACTGCGAGCCTTTGCAGGTCCTGCCTTGCAAAACCGTCGGTGTATGGTCCAAAAGACTCGAGTTTATGTGAGGTCTTTCTAGATGTAAAGATTCTAGGAAAGGGCTCCCTGGTGAGGGCAATGTAGGCGTAGGTCTTGGCATCTTTTAGATTAATGTTGTACTTGGGCGTGTGCTGTTTAACAAGCTTGTTTTCTAGGAGAAGAGCTTCAACTTCGTTGTTAACTATAATCCAGTCTATGTTTCTTATTTGAGTAATCAATTTTCGAGTTTTAGGTGGTTTATCGTTATTTGTGAAATAACTTTGAACTCGCAGACGAAGATTTCTGGCTTTTCCGATATAAAGAATATCTCCCGCTTCATCTTTAAACAAGTAGACTCCTGGTTCTCTGGGAACATCTGAAGCCTTGAAATCAGAAGGAGCAGTGATCGCTATCATTGAAAATAATTCGCCACCTAACTCTTTGAATTATTCTTTGAAAGCATTCTTTTTAGGAATTTGCCTGTGAACGACTTGTCATTTTTCGAGATTTCTTCCGGAGTGCCTTCGGCAATAATCTCCCCGCCATCCTCACCACCCTCTGGACCTAAATCAATCAAATAATCGCAGCTCTTCACCACGTCTAAGTTGTGTTCGATAACAAAGACTGTGTTTCCCTTCTTCACTAACCTGTTTAAAACTCTGATAAGTCGTTTTGTATCATCAAAATGCAACCCGGTTGTAGGCTCGTCTAGCATGTAGACAATATGACCTGACTTGCGTTTGCTGAGTTCACGGGTAATTTTGATTCGCTGGCTTTCTCCACCAGAAAGCGTAGTAGAACTTTGCCCTAACTTGATATACCCCAAACCGACATCCATCAATGTCTGCAGCTTGTGTGAAACAATTGGAATATTTTTGAAGAAAGCTGATGCTTCTTCCACTGTCATATCCAAAACTTCTGCTATGTTCTTGCCCTTGTAAAGTACTTTGAGTGTTTCTTTGTTGTATCGTTTTCCATGGCACTCATCACACTGGACATAGACGTCGGGTAAAAAGTTCATACTGATGCGCAAAACTCCGTCACCATGGCAGGTTTCACATCGCCCCCCCTTCACGTTAAATGAGAATCGTCCCGGAGCGTACCCATGAGCCCTGGCCTCCTTAGTGGACGCAAAAAGCTTCCTCACTTGATCAAAAAGTTTAGTGTAAGTAGCAGGATTGCTTCTGGGAGTCCTTCCTATGGGATCCTGATCTATGACTATAACATTCTTAATGAAAGAAGGAAACTCTATAGAACTATGCTTTCCGACTTTTTCAACACGTTCACCAAACATCTGCTTCAAAGCGGGCATGACTGTTAGGTTCATGAGCGTGCTTTTTCCTGAACCTGATACCCCCGTAATTCCACATAAAACTCCAAGAGGCAACCACGCCTCAAGCTTT
>SMTZ1_10005450_pt1 | contig 12788 bp, 13 predicted proteins | sample DeeMarSWOR136_30_FD_25667 | JGI IMG/M metagenome (IMG submission 25667) | reverse complement strand
AGAAAATTTTTTGCTGTATTTCCTTTTGAAATCTTCAAATTTTTGGTTTGCTAAAGCTACCAAGGGGACTAAAAACAGAAATTTCTTTTTGTTATAAACAGATTTTAACCCAGCTAGTTCTGCTATCAACGTTTTTCCAGAAGCTGTGGCAGATACTACCAACAAGTTCTTTTTATGTAACAACCCTGCTTCTACTGCTTTTTGCTGTATTGGTAGTAGGTGGGTAACCTCCTTTTTTAAGAGAGTCTTTAGCTCTGAAGGTATATCCAGCTCATCAATGCTCGTTAACGTTTCTGGCAACTTTCCCTCCACAATATCGTATAAGGTGTCCTGGGTTTGTGCGTACTTGGGATCGAACAGCTTGATTATGTGGTCTACATTTTTGAGGCGCTTCAAAATAGGTTTTACAGGCACAGATACTTTTCTGTACCGTAATTCTTTTTTCAGTTCAGTGAGAGCACAGTCCTCACAGATTTTTTCTCCGTGGTATGTGTACTGTGGATTTTGAGTGATTTTTCCTTCTATAAAACAGTGGCGGCACAGATCAATCCATTGGTAGGTAGTTTGAAGGTAGTCGAAGAGTTCTTCTAGCTCTTTTTTGATGGACAAGGTTTCATCATCAGAAGATAGGTATATTTTTTCTCTTTTGAAGAGCTGTACTACTCTTTTGGGTTGATATAATTGATCTTGAGAGCGAAATTTGCGAGGTCTCAACGTGTTCTGTTCCCTTCTCAACGTTAAGTAATAGATTTTCTTACCACCATTTATTCTGTAGATTTCCAGTTCAGGTTTTTTGCGTGTTGTTTTCCTGATAATGAGCATGGCATGAGGTGGTCACAGTAGTTTAAATAGTTTGTAGAAGATAAAATCATGAATACAAAAAATTGTTCAATGTCTCATTAAGTTTGAATTTCCCTAAATCTGTACGTTTCCAAAAACTAATATTGTTAGATATTTTATACATTAATTTACAAAATGGAAAGAATTATTGCCAAAACGAAAACTGAATTATAAATTGGATTATTCGATTGTGAAGATCTCAGCTGAGATATGCTCTTTATAATTCTCTGCTGTTATGTGCACATCAAGATATTATAATTTTCTTTCTTTTTATAAAATTTTCTGGTTATTAATGATTTAAAATATAAATTTATTTTGAAATAAAAATACAGCATATTCATTAAGATCTGATGAATCTAAAAATCGTTCTGTCCATTCATCTAACATGATTAGATTGCTATTTTGTTACTTTGTGAAAATACAAGAATAAAACATATTTTACGATTTAGACCTCCTTTTGATAACAAATTTGATAACATGGTTTAGTAACATAAAAATAATCAATTCATCTGTATTAGTAGAATCATTAAGGAAAGGCAATTAGAATTAAAAACTCAAAATATCTCAGTATTGAGATGCTCATTCTAGCCTGAATTCTGAAATTGTCAGATACTATGATATTAGGAATTTTTTGATTTTATAATTGTTTTTTTCCAACTTTAGATTAGATATGGATAATAAATGTGATTTAACTGCCTTTAAATAGGAGAAATCCATATTTTTCGATAATCTAGCATTTTATCACTTTGGAAACATAATGAAAAATCTCCAAAGGTACTCATCATTAATCTATCCTAGAATTGGAAATCTCTTCATGTTGTTATCTAGCATTGCTATTTTCATCGAAACCTTTATAAATGCCGGCCCCATATGCTATGTATGCAAGAAAACAAAAACAAGTCAGGGGAGAAAACCCCCCTCGACGAACTGTTCATTGGCAGACAAGAAGTCGATGAAAAGCTTCTTCGGGATATCCTCATCAGATTTGTGAGGATAGAGAAGGAATCCGCGTCTATAGTTCCCACTCCCGAATATTACGGATTAAAAGAAAAAGAAAAGATTTTGGTCTATCTGCTTTCTAGAAAGGCCATGAAAATTCGTCAGTTCATTGAAAACGAATCTGAAAACCCTTCAGATATTAGCAGGATGAGTGGAGTAAAAGAAGGAACAGTTTTCCCCGCAGTCAGGGAATATCTCAAGGAAGGAATACTTTCGAAAGACGAGAATGGATATTACATTCCTAATTTTGCCATCGGGAAGGTAGAGGAGGTGCTTAGATCTTGACAGAGCGCTGTACTATCAGAGTTAAGAAAGGAGATTCCGAAGTAGAAGTAACAGGTGAAAAAGCTTTTGTCATTGAACAGATAGACAAATTCATAGAATTACTCAGAATTACTGAAAGTGCCAATTTTGAAGAAAACAAGAAAAGAATTTCGCTTGGGGAACTTTTGAGTAAAAAATCTCCTCAAAAGCACACCGAAACAATAACCCTTTTTGCTTATTATATAGAGAAAATACTTCAAGAACCTTATTTCAATGTAAACGACATAAACAAGCTGTTTCTGAAATCAAAAACTAAGAAGCCCGCGAATATTAACGATACCATCAATTCATTAGTGAGAAAGGACTTTCTCATGGAAGTTGATGAAGAAAAGGAAAACTTAAAATGCTGGACAATAACGAGGTCCGGAATTGAGGTTATAGAATCCAAGATGGGTGCGGAGTGATCAAATGGAAAGCGAAAGCATATCGAGATTTCATGTGGAAGACTCTTTGCTGAAATCCTTCATGGGTGGTGTTGTATGATGACTTCTATGATTCAGAAAGTTGCAGCTGACAAGATCATTGAACTAGTGGAAGGTATCTACTACAAGACGGACAAGGGTGGAATGAACATTGAGGAAGCCATGGAGTATATTGAAAAAAGCAATTCATACACAAATAGAGCATTGAACATGGCATGTCAATTTGGATTTGCAGAAAAAAAAGGGAGCAAATACTATGCAAATGGCAATTCTGTCGAGTTGATAAAAACAAAGAAATCTGAAAGATATATTGTATTTAGGAAATATCTACAACGTTTCGAACCCTTTGTTATATTCTTGGCTCTTGTAAACAAAGGAAATACGATCAATGAGTCCATTAGGAAGTTAAGAGTCATCTATTCCATCAACTTAAATCAGAAAGAAATTCGGGCATCTCTATTGAACTGGGGACAATATTCCCAGATTTTCAATTACAATATTTCTACCGATGAAATAACACTGAATATAGATTTGGACGATTTAGAAGTACAATATCTCAAAGAGCTCCTTGAATCATTAGATGCAGAGATTAAGACAAAGATTTACTTGGCAAATAAACTGACCGAGTATGTTTATGGTTATCTGGGACATGATGAAATCGAACACTTAGCGAGAGCTCTAATGAGACATGAGAGAAATCCAAGGAACTCCATAGCGGATTCAGGAAGAGCGCTTGAAGACTTCTTGAGAAGGATTTCATTTGAAAGCGGTCATGATGTCTCTGCTCTCCAAGGAATAACGAGCATTACTGAGTACATTGGTTCAAAAGACCGAAAATTAATTCATGAGAAGCAGAAAAAGATTTTGATTGGATTAGCAGCTATTAGAAACTTAGCTTCACACAGCAAAGACAGTAAAACGCTTGAAAGTTGGAGGATTTCACCTGATTTTGCTATCGAGGTAATCTTAGTCACAGTGAGTTTAATAAGGAGTCTGTACTACTACATAAAGAAGGGTGAGTTATTGATGTAATAGGAGGTGATCTAATGACAGAAGAAAAAGAAGAATATGTGCTCCCATATCAGGGGCCTCGGATGTCCAAACAGGTGGAAATCCTGAGGGCTTACTACATACTGAGTAAACAAAGAAAAGATCCAATAGGGTACAAGGAGGTGGCAGATCTAACCAAGATCTCGGAAATCTCAATCAGTGGCAACAATAAGTTTTTTGTCTACTGTGGTTTCTTGGAAGAAGTTGACAGGAAGTATATACCTTCTGAACAACTAATAGAATTCATAAACAGATTAGAATGGAAAAAAGAAGCTGAAGCGAAAGTAATACTAAGACAAATGCTAGCAAGAACATGGTTCTTCAAAAGTCTCTTGGAGTTGATGCAACTCAAAAGGGAGATGTCAAAAGATGAGATAATCAATGACCTAGGTGCTAAGGCGGGAGTAAGGAGATCTAGGAGTAATATGTGGAGATTGAATAGGCTTTTTGAATGGATAGACTATGCTGGTATTTTGTTAGAATCTAATGATGGCGCTTACAGGGTGGCTCAAATTACCCGAAATGAAGCTACCAAAGAACTGCCAGCAAGATTGCCAAAACAGTCCGAGGAGATTTTTCTTACAAAGCCGGGAACTCTAATAGAAGTTGAACCTTCGATAGTTTTTGCCATTAATGTAACACCAAATACTACTGAAGAGGAGCTCAAACAAATGCTCGAATTAACAAGGGAATATATTAGAAAGGAGTCAAACGATTCAAGAAAGGTGAATAGATGAAAAAGAGTAAATCTGAATACAAGATTCCGAACTGTACTCCGAATCAACTGATGAAGCTTCTGAAGTCCTTGAAGGATGGTGGAGCGAGTCCGCATCTAGTCAATGTGCTAGTGAGAGATAAGGATGCTCATCATCAGCGAGGGATGGCTATGAGATTCGGGCTTGTGAAGAAAACAGATACGGAATATGATTTGACAGATCTTGGAAAGAAAATGATCTCGCTCTATGAAACCGATGAATTTACTAAAGCTTTCAGAGAAAAGTGTATTCCTAAAGTTCCGCTATTTCGGGATATGCTGCGCGTTGTTAAATCTGGAAAGCAGATCACAAGAAAAGAATTCCAGAAGGCAATAAAGGATTTGGCTAGACCTGATCCGGATTGGAGTTCTGCAACTTCAAACGCATATGTGAAGCTAGTAATTGGATACCTAAAATTGGGTGGAGCAATTGAATATGGTAAAATACAAAAGATGATCAAGTATATTCTCTAGCAGATTTCTTGCTATTCAAAAGGTCTAATCAGCTTAATAGTCTCTCTCCTTAAAACAGACTTCATTATCACAAAAATGAATGTTATATACGAATCGACTGCATTCCTCAAAAGGTTCACCAAACAGTTGACTGGAATCGTAATCTTGGGAACAACACTCTTAGTTTCAAATATACTGTTATTGTTTCATAATTGTGGCATTCTATACACACAAACTGCACCTTCTTCTATAAAATCAAAAGTTAGATTCTCATTCTCTAGAACACCTCTTTTCTTTACGTTGTCCAATACATCGCTAAATATTTTCCCATGAGCTACCACTTCGCCATCAAGAAAAGCCACGAATCCACCACCATACTTTTTTTGTAATTCACTATAATTCATAGGTTCACCATTCATCATTCTACTACTCATTCTTAAATACTTTTGGGAGGTAATTGATAATAGACAATAGCACATCCGTCAATTCATCCATCAACTTGCTTTAATTCCAGAGTTTGATTCTGATTTCAACACCAGATTCACTTATAGGCCACAAAGCAGTAGCAGGATTCTTCTATTGCTTCATTAATCTCTGGTGCATCCTCAGGCAGTCCCCAATATAGGCCCGGCACCAGTCCTAGATCTGTCAATTTCCAAGGTCCTACCAGATCCAAGATCTCCTGGGCAGATCGAGCAAAGAACTGGATTCCAAGTTTCCTAGATGCCTTTTTCATCCCTTTAACCTTTCCCAGCTGCCTACTAGCAACTGTGGCTGCAATATAGCTGCCCTCATCCACCCAATTGTACATGGTGGTAAAGAATTGAGCCAGGGGCTCATCAGGGACCACAACAGCCACACCCACAAGCCCAATACCCACCCTCTTTCTATTACCAAACAGCTCAGAAATAACTGGCGAGTCCAAGAGGGTGCTGATCCCTGCAACATCGCAGTGAACATAACGCACATGAGGTGCTTCACCAAGGGCCTCCTGCCCGAATGTCACAGTAATAGGGTCACTGTCTGAGTAGATCACTCGTGCTTCTGGATTGATGGCCTGAACAATCTCGTGCACATTACCCCGGGTTGGCAATCCTGAACCAAAATCCAAAAATCTATCCAATCCTTTCTCTTCAACCATATATGTTATAGCTCGCTGCAGAAAGCGCCTCTGTTCTCGCAGAGATTCTTCATATATGGGGTAGATCTTTCGTACCAGCTTGACAGTAGCACGGTCTATAGCAAAATTGTGGCTTCCACCCATGACATAATCCCACATGCGAGCTGCATTGGGTTTCATCTCGCTCATTATTTGCATTATTACTCCTCCTCTCAGTTTAGTCTGCAATCATTACACTAAACGTGAATTCCTCTGGTTCTGTATTTTTTCAAAGCGCATAATGTGTTTATGTCCTTTCGTTGATAAGGGGTTCATGAGATGCTGATTCCAACTTTGCCTCATCAAATCACTGTTCCTTCTAATTAATGAATTGTCAGATAGAAGCTTATATAATTTTCTATAGAAGATCTACTCCCCCTATTTCAGACTTGTTCTCACTGTTTTCCCTCTGAAATGGAGAATTTTTTTGATTACATCCTGAACAATCCACGTCTACTCCAAAATATCAATGCATAGGCATATCACTCGCTGTCTTTTTCCATTTTATTTCAAGTTTTCTGTTTTTCACATCTTTTGGCATGACCACATTCCTGAAATATTAAAATTCCTGAAAATCATGCACCAAAATAGACAGAAAATCCTAGAAACCCATTTTTAATTACTATTTTGAATATTTTTCCAGTGCTCGGGCAAACCTTATATATATCTATGTCTCACGTGTGACATGGGTGGTAGTATAGAAAAGGGAATGTATCTGGTGGATTATGATCTCCCTGCTGGTAACAGAAGAAGACAATTCTACAGGTACGTGGACAAAATTTTAAAGGGCTGCTGCTGAACAAAGAGCAGCAACAGTGTCATCTTAGTGGATAACCTTGTGACAGCGCAAGCTATAGCAGAGGTAGCCAAAGCTTTCAATGCGTGTTCTGCAAATGTGTACAAAGTCATACCGTTGTGATTTGTCTACCTTGCATTTTGAATGAACCCGAAATAGTGAAAAATCTGGCTCAGTAAAATGAATTTGAATAAATGATCCATTTAGAGAACTAAAATACTAGTATCTAATCCTCGGGTCCAAGTGCACATACAGAATATCTGCTACCAAAACTGCTACCAGTACTACCCCAGACAGCACCAGAAATGCTCCCTGTGCTAAAGGGTAGTCATTGTTGTTCACAGCTTCTACTAAAACAGAACCTAACCCTGGCCAGGAGAATATAGCCTCTGTTACTACATTTCCATTTAGAGAAAATGCCATGTTCAAAGCTAAAGCTGTCACCACCGGGAGCATAGCATTGCGGGCAGCGTGGTGGTCACGGACTCTGTGCTCAGGTACTCCCTTGGCTTTAGCAGTGGTAATGTAGTCTTCCCCTAAAGTACCAAGCATGCTGTTCTTCATCAACAACATGTTCCCGGTAAATATCCACACAGTTAACACAGTCAAGGGTAAAAACAGATGATGCAGCACATCTACTACTTTGACAAAAAAGGTTAACTGCATACTACTGGTCCACAGTTCTGGAGTCTTCATACCACCCACAGGGAACAGATCAAGCCTCCAGGAAAATATCCAGATAGATAACAACCCCAACCAGAATATGGGCATAGTATAAAAGAACAATCCTCCCACAGTGAACCCGTACTCTAATTTGCTTCCTCTCTTCCAGGCAATAACCCGCCCAAGATTTATACCCATAGCAAAAGCCAGCATATTCCCCAGGGAAAACAACAAAAGTGTGGGCAGCAGCCTCACTTTGAGCAAATCCCACACATCCATCCCCCAGTAAAAGGATACACCAAAATCAGCACGAAGCACATTTCTCATGTACATGATGTACTGTTCCCACAGCGGCTTGTCCAGTCCGAATCGTTCCCGTAGTAAAGCTTTCAATTCAGGGGTCATTCGAGGACTCAAGACTGAATAATACATCCTGTCTGGCGAGTCCACTGTTGTAGGGCCTCCAGGCATCATTCTGAACAGGAAAAAGATCAAAGTAGCAATGATGAGGAGGGTTATCACAATCTGGAATATTCTTCGCACGACGAACTTTAACATAGACGTTGTAACACTTCCCTTTCAGGTTGTTTGACTTGAAAGATATGATAATCTCTATTTTCTGTCAACTACTGCAGATTGTTCAGCATAAACTTCCACCCTCCTCTACCTACTAGTGGTGATAACATCTATATATACTTTTTTACCTGTGGACTGTCCAGACTTTTGAGAACCTTCATATCTATTTCTGTGAAAACTGAAAACCAGCAGATCCAGCTCAAATGACAATAGGGTTACTTAATCATGATTCCAGTGCTCTTTTTAGGAGCAGATATTCTTCTCTTGTAATTTCTCCCTTAGCAAGTCTCACTTTCAAAATCTCTAGAGGATCTTCTGTAACCCGAGAATCCTCAAATAAATGTGGACTAACAGCGCGCGCAATTCTTTCCTGGATCGTCCTGAAGATGCGAGCTGCACTCTTGTTGGGAATTCCCCGCAGCACACATTCTTCTGAAAGAAACCGCATATCTATGAAAATGCTTGAATTTATTAATCCCTTCTCAATCCGCGTGTTAGCCATGTCAGTATATCTGTAATCAGTAATATTTCTGCGTAACCCAAGTGTGGTAGGTCTCCGAACAATAATTCTGTGTGTAGTTACAAAAATGGAATCAGGCGTTAAAGCCTGCTCTAGTCTGGCCTGTCTTACTGAATGGAGGACCTTTTCGCCAGAGATTAACAATTCTTTTATATCTCTGGGAACTTCTATTTCTAGCCCCCTGAAGATTCCCCCCGCAAGTGATTTTTTCGTCTCTTTATTTTCCATCAGTATCTCTCTTGGTTAATCCATATAAATGTTTTGAATTTTGTGTTGTTAATCCTGTGTGAGAATCTGGTCTCTGTGTTATTGCCAGATCTATCTTGTGTAACCTATTTACAACCTTTTTAATGGGGTTGGTTCAGGTGATCACATTATTCTAAAATATCCACAATATGTTCAATAGAATCGCAGATAAAATCTGGATTAATACCCGAATCTAGATCTTTTTCAGTAAATTCTCCAGTTCTCACTAATATCGATTTTATACCCACATTTTGTGCACCCTGTATATCTGTGGACACTTTGTCGCCTACCATGGCCACTTCATTTTTGTCAAGCTTCATACTCTTTAATGCTAACTCAAACATGTATGGGCTGGGCTTTCCAATATACACAGCTTGGGCACGAGATGCTCTCTCCAGTATTTTCGCCCATGAACCCACGTTTAACTCGAAATCCCCCATACTGGCATCAATCAATTCCGGTGACATACCAATTAATTTTGCACCTCTTAAAAGCAATCTTAACGCTTTATTCATGGTTTTAAAGGTAAACTTGTCCCTGTAATCACCTACCACCACATATTCGGGGTTCTCACTGTCGTGATTAAATTCTTTGAATTCTGCAAATCCTTCTCTTTCCAAAAGAACCCAACAAGATCTGGGGTTCACTTCTTTGAGGTACACTGCAGTAGCATAAGAAGCAGTTATGACCTCTTCTTTTACTATGGAGAATCCTTTTTTCTGCAATCGTTCAGCACAGGATTTGCGGCTCTTCAAAGTACTGTTTGTTACAAATCTGAGAATCATTCCTTTTTCTCTGAGCACATTAATTGTCTCAACAGCTCCAGGGTATATCTTCCCCTGGAATGTTAATACACCATCCACATCAAAGATGACACCTTTGATCATGGAGTAGGTTCTTCTCAGAGTTTAAAAATGTGAGCAGTTGCCCAATTTACTGAATTACCAGTCCTCAAAAGCAACATCTTACAATGAGTGAACTGAAAATTGAGAGAAAAGTTTAAATTTGCTGGAGCATTCACTGTACTATGGAGGAAACCACATCTGAGGTAATCGGTGATCTTTTGCACTTTTTAAAAATAATGGCTCTTATCTGTGGCGTGTCTGTGGTTTTTGCTCTGGGAATTGCCTATGGGTTACATGTCATAAAGGACTCCCCTCTTTCTGAGACATTTATTGCAGTACTGGGAGGGCTGAGCATATTACTGATGATTACTGGGGCCCTGGGTGCAGCCAATGCGCCAGCCAAGACACTTTCAAGAGGTGAAACCAGCCGCACCCACATACAGGAGATGAAAAAGATGAGAAGTTTAAGCAATCCATTGTTTGCACCTGGATTATCAGTGTTTCTTTCTGGGGGCTATTTTGGGTTCTCTTGCGTATTTTTTGAGGTGATGAGGGAATCTAAGAGACTCAAACCAAAAAGGTATAACCTCCTGAATCACAATGGAAACAAATTCAAATTCCTAGAAAATGTAAATATGAACAATAACCTTTTGAATATTCAAAAATAAACAAAAAAAGAAAATAGAGACTACATGATCTTGTCTCCCTTTTCGTACCGTTTTTTCTTCTCAGCCAATGATTCCCAGGTAATATCGTAGATCCTCTCCAAGTCCATGTACGCGCCCTTTTCCTCGTACATCTTTCGTATGACATCTCGCATAGCTTTAGTCTTTATGTCCCCGATAGCTACAGCTCCAAACAGGTGCTTCCCGTCGACCTCTTTCCCGTTATCTTGTGCATCTACACCTTCAATGCCAGCAGGTGGGTACGCATTGACATCTGCTAAAACCTTTATGGAAGGAACCTGGCTCCATACTTCCTTTGACATCAACTGGATACCTGCTTTCCCTGTAGCTACCACAACTTCTGCACCTTTTACTGCTTCCAAACACTCTGCATCGTTGGAAACCTGCATGGGCGTAACGTCCCTGTCGTACTTCTCCTTTATCTTGTTACACACCTTTTCTGCTTTCTCCTGCTTTCGTGAAGTTAATATAACATCAGCTCCCTCCCTGTGCATGAGGACTGACACTCTCTCACCTACTGGACCTGTTCCTGCCAACACTACAATTTTCACTCCGTTCAAATCCTCCATGTAGTCTTTGATCTTTGCCACAGTAGCAGCAGAGGTGGTGGAATTTCCATTGGGATCTGCCATAATAGAAACCTTGAAATCACCGAAAAAGGTCTTTTTGGCTTTCTTCATCATTTTGTCTGCTAGATCTGAATCATTGCCACCGATTAAGATTGCTGTATTAATCAGCTTCTTCGGTCTCCTCGTGAAGATGCATCCATAAACCATGTCTGTAATATCGTCTTTGGAAATGTTCCCGTAGGGAATTACTGCATCTACGTCAGAGTCGTAGGCGACAATCAAATCAAAGAGACTTGGCTGGTTTTCATTACTCAGATAGACCAGGATTTTCTTCATAAGTTCACCCGAACACACTTGAACATTCTACTTAAACGTTTTTCTGTTTACATACGTAAAGTGGGCGCTGGATAGTACATTGATCTGGTTAACCCAATGGAGTTGACAGGGAATTGAAAGACTGTTACCTTTCTGGTCTCTGGAAGGGAGTACACACGAACCCATACTTTTCATTGTACAGATCGCAGGCTTGTCTGCGGAGGTCCATGTTACCAGCCAGAAAGATCATGACATACTCAGAACTGATGACCTGGTCTGCATCACCCTCGAAGATGTAGGGTTTATACGGTTGTACTCCTCCTAGGTAGTAGTAGATCCAGATTTCACCGATTTTTCGCCCATCCTCTCTGTATATGATGTGGCACATGTGATAGTCTTCTTCTATAGTACACTCCAAAACTTCTCCACCAAGTTCATTCAGCATGTAGTCTTTGGCATAGTTTTTCTTTATCAGCGTGTCTGATCCGAAGAATATAACCACCAAAGCAATAACAGCCAGGATAACGCACACGACTACGACAATTGCAGCTTTTGTTTTTCTTTCCATAGAGTCAAAGAAAAAAAGAAGTTAATAAACTTTTCTCATAGAGTGAGTCAGGGAATGCAGTAAATAATTAGCAGGTTTCTGGTGCACGCAGGTCGTTGTCAGAATAATTTAGAATTTATCTTTAAATATCTTAATTTCATAGGAAAATAAGATATATAAAAATTTGAGAAAGTTACAGATAGTGTGACACACATGTAGCATCTGCTTTGAAATGTAGAAAAATATTCACACAGTTTTTTGTAATCAAGAAGAATTTGGTGGTAGTACTGGTTCGTGAAGAGCAGCCTTCAATCATGGCTCAATAGCTGCACGTTCTAAGGATGCAAAGAACTTGTAAAAGAGTACACTCGAAACCCCGTAGAGTATACAGGTGACCAAAAAAGGGAGTTCATATAAATTCTTACTCATTAAAATACCTGCTGCAATGTTTGAACACGCCCAGGAACCATTCCATCCCCCTGTGAGAATGCCGTTGACAGTGGCTCTCTCTTTTTCTTTGAGACTTTCCATGGTGAAAGCAGAAACTATTGGACCCCCCATGTTCATGAGCGCTTCTCTTGCAATATATCCCAAAGTTACAAAATACAACTGAGGACCATACCCTATCATCAGTAAGAACGGAAGTGAACCCAGTTCTGTCATGACAACAGAACGCACCTTACCCCACCGTGAAGCAATAGGAGCTGCCAGGACAGTGGCTACCCCTGTTGTAATACTTCCCAGAGAGAAGATAACACCAATAGTTTCTATGCTCGCCTGTAGTTTTATTCTGAAAAAGATGTTGAAAAATGGGACGATCAATCCTGCACCGAACCCGACCAGGATTTGAATGAACAAAAATTTCCCCATCAAAGATGTGCTTTCTACAATCTGTTTTGAAAAAAGGACTTTTTTCTTCTCTTCAGTTAAAAACAGTAGGGGGAAAACGGCTGCTAAGGATAAAACTACTGAGATGACGAGGGTAGCCCTCAGAGCATCTGATTGTGGCATTTCAAAGAGGAGA
>SMTZ1_10005449_pt1 | contig 12790 bp, 11 predicted proteins | sample DeeMarSWOR136_30_FD_25667 | JGI IMG/M metagenome (IMG submission 25667) | reverse complement strand
AGAACCAATTTTTTCTACAAGAAATCGCAACCCGTCAAGTTCACATCCAGAATATGTTGAGATTAATGGTGGGATATCATTTTCATACGAATGGCATAATGTAATTCTTTCTGAAATGCAGGTTGGGGTTAGATATTCAAGAGAGGTTAGCCAGTACGAGATTTTAATAGAGTATATTTTGTATTACATTTCCCCCTTTATTGGAATAACTACTATATTTATTATTATCATTATAAAAAGAAAAAAAAGAAAAAATAAATTAAGTAATTCATCAAAAAGAGAAGTTATGTAAATTTAATGTAATTTATATAAGAATTGGAATAAGATGTCGAGAATAAATTTAAGTATCGTTTTAATTGGTGGAATATGGGCTCTTATAATTTCAATTTATTCAATATTAAGTAGGTGGTATTTTTTCAATTATTTTAATTATTCATATTTAATAATATCTGGAGGTTCAATTGTAGGAACAATAGTTTATTTACGCTATAATGAAAAAACTGGCAACCTTATTTGCCTTTGGTCATGTATAGGGTTTATTGTTTTTCAAATGATTATCAGTTGGGGTTATTTTCTTCTTTACTGGGTATTTATATACAATGATGGTAATTTTGCACCACTAGTTTTAACATTAATTGGAAGTGTATTTATTTACATTGATTCACGTAAATTGGAAAAAAACCTTGATATTAGAAAACAACGCAAAAAAATACTAGATAAAGGTTCTATTTTAATCTTGATTGGAGGAATTCTGTCTTGGCAAATGATTCTTAATATCTATCCGATTTATTATTATACAAAACCTGTAGCTTCCTCTTATTTAATCCTTACCTGGGGAGGGATAATTGGGGTGGGAGTTAATCTACTATATAATAAAAAAATTGGAAGTATCATTAGTATTGGGTCAGGAATTTTATATATTTTATATTCTGCTTTCATTACGAGGGGAATTTTTTTTCTATACATCATCGAGCCACTTAGCTATAATTTAACTCCATTCTTATTATTGTTAATTGGTGGTATAATCAGTTATTTAGAATTACATGAAGATCAGAAAGGTTCAGAAATTCAATAGATTTAGTAAATTATACTTTGATGGATTCCTTCGATGAATCAATAAAAATTTAATTATTTTTTTACTTTATTTTTTATTTCTATTTTTCTTTTAACTTTTTAGCAATATTTTGGCTTAGTTCAAACCCAAATATCCCATTATCATTAAATGTAACCTATCATAACGATTTAGTTTAAACGAAATATCCAGAAGGATGGAAAGATTTTTAATCAGAAAGTTCTTCTTTTTTTAAATGAAAAACTATGAATTTGGAAGATTTTAAAAAAGTATTTCCCTATATTTGCGAATCTTGTAGGGTATTTACTCATTCTCTTGTAGAATATTGTGAACATTGTGGAAAAAAAGGGGTTGTAAGAAAGGCAAATGAATTCGATTATGAAGAAATTAGTTTTAGGCAAAAGATACCAGTTATATCAGAAGAAAAAAGTTTTAACCAAAAGATACCTGTCATATCAGAAGAAGAAGTTAAGAAATGCTTACTATATAGCATTTTAATAATTGCTGGAGCGTTTTTACTGGGGGTAATAGTATTATACTTTGCTTTTCACACTACATCTGGAATCTATTTGTTCCTTCTTTCACTTATTTGGATGCAAATTGGGGTAATTTCATTGCTCTTCTATTTTATTAATCCCGAAATTAGTTATGGGATGTTGATGAGTCGAAAGAAGGTTAGAAAAATTAATAGTCATCATATGATAATTGGAAGAAGAATTCTTATGGTAATTATGATTATAGGATTAGGTTTATCGATCTTGGTTTTTTTGCTATAATAAATGCAATCTAACATATTCATATTCATAGATATCTTAAAAGATAATTTAGGTTTAATGTAATTAAATAAAGTAGTGTTATCAAAGTTTCAATTATATTTTAATTTATTTTTCTTTCTGTTTTTCATTTAATTTTTTAGCAATATTTTGGGGGCTAGTTCACAACCAGCTATATCGATTCCATTTACTTCCTAAATTTGTCTTTTTAGTTAGAAATAAAAATTAAAAATGTGTAAATAAAAATATATCAATATTTACAAATTTGGATAAAAAATTTAGTGTGATAATATGGAAGAAAAGCTTAATATGATATATAAAACAGTCCAAGGCGTAATAGGTGACATTATTCCTACAAAAACCACTTTGATTATCGTTGATATGCAAAAATATCAAGTAAAGAAAGATTATGCTCCATATAAATCGTTTAACAAAATTGCACCAGGAGTTTTAGATTATTTTGTGGGTGAAGTAGAAAATAAGGTTATTCCAAATCTACAAAAATTAATAAGTTTTTGTCATGAGGTTGGAATTGCAGTAATATATACAAAATATTCAAGTTTTATGCCAGACGGAAGTGACCTTCCAAAAAATCAGAAAATTTTAAATCAGACTGCTAAAAGTCTCGTAGGAGAAGTTGCATTTCCTTATATATTTCACCCTAGTTCTGACATAATTGATGAACTAAAGCCCAAAGATGGAGATTTTGTACTACAAAAGAACACGAGTGGAACTTTTATTTCAACAAGGCTTGACAGCCTACTAAGAAATATGGAAATTGAAACCGTTTTAGTCTCTGGAGTTGTAACGAATTTTTGCGTCCATGCAACAGCTCGAGAAGCAAATGATTATGGATTTCAAACGATTATTGTGGAAGATTGCTGTGCAGCTTGGTCTGAAGATATTCATTTATCAATATTGAAATCTTTTGGATTAATTTATGGATTTATATTACCGTATGAAAAAGTTATAAAAAAAATTTCAAGAACAATAAAAAAAGCTAAAAAGCAATTATTAACTCATTGAATCTATCGGTGCGGTGATTCCAACAACTCCAGAAGTGTTATCAATTTTAACTTTTTTCACTAAATTTTCATTGGATTCAAACTCAGAATTTACCTTTCCATCCATTTTCCTTTGAAATTGGTACAAAAAAATTTGTTCTTATCTTTTTATTAAAAAAGAACTATAAAAGTAACATGACCTTATTTAATTCCTTATATTCTAAACATACAAAAAAGGTGGCTCAATTGAAAAAACTAGTCTATAAAGACTGCAACTATCGGTTCTCTATTCATGATCCAAGTTTAGATAAATGTCCCAAATGTGGCTCTACTAATTTAATTTGGATAAATGCCTTTAAATCATCTGCCTTTAAATCAATAAGTCCACAAACTCTTAGGAGATTAGGTACTATATTCATCATCGGTTTAGCATTAATTCTTTCACTCGGGCAATTTACACCCTATATGTTAAACCCACCCTTTGTTATTGGAATATATCTGCTGGTCTTTGGAATTATCTTTGTAACATACATCATTATGAATACAAGTCTAGTTTTGATAGTAAATGGACAAATTCTCTTTATAATAGGTTTATTACTGTTTTTTAGCCCAGGTCTGTTTGGCTATAATTCTAATTATCACACCATAAGTTTGCGAATAACTTATGCATATGCTGGGATTACACTCGTGACTGTGGGAGGAATTTTATGTTTGATTGGAGTACCTAAATTCTTAGTCCAGCGATCACAATTTTTGAAAAACCAAAAAGAAAGGCTTCGAAAAGATTCAGAATGATTGATTTTTAAAACATTTCATTTTATTTACTTTTCAAAGGAATTTTCATTGAAATCAGACTCTGAATTTACCTTCCCAGCAAAATGAATATTTAAGGACAATTATTCCAAAATCTCCTAAATTCACTAATTTCTTAAGGAGCTTAATTATTGTTGCTTAAATTTTCTAAATAATTTTGTTAATATCATAATTATATGAAGCATAACTTTATATAGTTAGGACCCTAATTATCATCATCTTAACAAATAATTAAATTATATTTTATTATAATAAAAAAGTCATTATTGAAGGGTTAAAAAGAATGAATGTCATTGGTATATCAGGAACTCCCAGGAAGAATGGGAATAGTGAACTACTCTTAAGATATGCTCTAAAACCTTTTGAACAGAATGGATGGAATGTTAAAATTTTCCTTTTAAGCGAATTAGAAATTGAACCTTGTAATGCCTGCGACTTATGCAGGGAAACTGGCACTTGTGTTATTAATGATGACATGGAAATGATTTATAATGCATTTCGATGGTGTAATGCGATTATAATCTCAAGTCCTGTTTATTATCTAAATGTTAGTGCTCAATTACTCGCCTTGCTTGATAGACATTATGCTGTAGATATCGAAAAGCCTTTAGAAGGGAAAATAGGTGGAGCTATTGCAGTTGGTCTTGGAACATCTGGAGGTCAATCACTAACAATTAATGCAATTCATGCATGGATGCTCTCATGCGGAATTATATGTGTTTCTGGTGAATTACATGGGGTAAAAGCTGTAGCTGACAAGCCAGGCGATATTTTAAGCCAAGAAAACCGACTAAAACAAGCAGAAATTCTTGGATTCAATATTCTAAAAGCCACAAAACTACTACAAATATAATTGAAAATGAAGTCAACAATACCTAGGCGTAATAATAATTCAGATATAGAAATTTTAGTATATAGCATTCGCCAATAGTCATGTATTTTGGACATTTAATTTCTTTTTTTTTTTTGGTTCATTTTTTGTTATTCTAAATTACATATATATGTAATATTTAGTGTGTTCAATATTAAACCACTTCCTTTTCTCTACACAAATGTATAAAAATGAATTTTGCTTAATGTTAAAGAATTAATTCAGTCTTAAAAACTAAGGTTAGAACTATTACACGAATAAAATATTGGTTACCTCGCATTGTCGCTTTAATCATAGTTTCAAATCTAATAAGCGGATTTATCCTTTTTCCTTATGCTATAACTGGCTCATGTGTTGTACCGGCTCCAATTGATTGGGCAAAAACCTGGGGCGGAAAACATCAAGAAATTATGTATGATATGGTTGTAGATTCTTCGAAAGATATTTTTATCACAGGTGAAATATGGAATTTAAATGAAAGCAATAGAGATATCTTCATTCTCAAGATTAATGAGAGTTTGAATTGTAGTAGCACATGGGGAGAGCAATTACAAGAAGAATATTGCGGAATGGTTTTAGACACAGAAGATAATGTGTTCATAGCTGGGACCTCAACAGAAAATTTATCAAGAACAAAGGAAGTGTTCTTATTGAAATATAGTAATAATCTTACATTAGAGTGGGATAAAATTTGGGATGGACGTGGAAATGACTCTTGCCGTTCAATAAAAATTGACTCTCAAGATAATATATATATTACGGGATTGACAAATTATCCAAATACTGACATTTTTTTGGTAAAGTATAATAACTCTGGAATAATACAATGGAACCGCACTTGGACTTCAGGTTTTCATAATATTTCCGAGGAGGCTCTGTCATTAGTGATAGATTCTACAGATCAGATTTTTCTTGGCGTGAAGACAAATATTACAGGATCAGAATGGTTTTTATTGAAATACGATTATTATGGAAATTTGCTGTCAAATACTTCATATAATAAATACATTCCACTAGAACAATTGATGCTAGATTCCACTGGCAATATATATGCAGTAGGTTCACTGAATGATATGTATCTTACTAAATTTGATAATAATGGCAATTTAGAATGGAACATTTCATGTATACAAGAAATTTTACTTGGCACTGAAAGCATAGGAATTGATTATTCTGATAATATATATATTGCAGGAAATGAACTTATTAATGCTTCAGCAGTTCTTTATGGGTACAATATGACTGATTATGATACCTACTTAATGAAATTGAACAATACAGGTGCTTTACAGTGGAATAAGACAATTTCTTATGGCAATAATTTGTATCTTGAAATATTAGCTTTTGATCCTTTAGGAAATATTTATCTTGGAGGATCACTTGAGATGATTGCGCCGGGAGATTTAATATATACAATGAGTATTTATGATCATTTAGGTAATCGGAAAAGAAGTGAGGGAGGAGGAGGGGGTTATGGTGACGCAGTTTGTAAAGGAATTAATGCTGAATCTGCAAATAATTTTATTGTAGTAATGAATTCGCCGTATTATCAAGAAGATAATTATGATATAAGGGTAATTAAATATACTGAATATGATTATAGTCATTGCCCTCCTATTCCTAATCCATGGCTTTTGCTTACACTCCACATAGGTTTAAGCGCACTTTTCACACTTATTGGGATTTCATACTTAATAATTAAAGAGAAAAAAAGGAAGATAAATGCAGTTGGCTTGAATAAGTAATTTATAAAATTTTTAATCATACTTTCTATTTTTCTTTTAATTTTTTTACAATAATTTTCGGAATATATATAGTTTTCAAATACTTAGATTGTTTTATGGAGTATGAACGCTTAAGGTCAATTCGAGTAACTCCTAATAATGAAACTTTATTCTATGAATACATTAAAAATAATTTCGGTGAGTATTTTTTTTTTCATGTTGATTATGCTCAATATCCAGAAAGCACTGAAATATATATGGCGTTAGATGTTGAAGAGAAAATTCAAGGCATGGTCTTAATCTGGAAAGATCGCAGAATCCAATTGAGAGGATCTGTCGAAAGTCTTGAGTTTTTATTAAATGGAAAGGATTATAAACCGATATCGATTACCGGATTTGAAAACCATAGGGAATTGATTTCAAGTTTTTTTCCGGATTATAAAAAAGAAATTGCATTGTATCGAATGGGCTTGAAAAAAGGAGATCAAAAGAATTTTGAGAAATATACATCTGATATACTTTCTGAGTCTCACAAAGAAGAGATAGTATCCTTAATGAGAATTGCCGATCCTATTTTCTGGGGCTCACGGGAGCCAGTGGATATCATGATTGATGAGAATAATATATGGTATGGTATAGTGGAAAAAAAAGAGTTAGTAAGTATAATTGGGGCATGGAAATATCATAGGATAGGATATATAACAATTGTTGCGACTCATCCAGACTATTGGACCCAAGGATATGCAAGTTCGTTAATCTCATCTGCCCTAAAAGATTTATTTCAAGAAAAAGAACAATGTTTCATTACGGTAAGGGTGGCCAATGCTCCTGCAATCCACACCTATAAAAAATTAGGATTTTCAATTTGCAATACTCATTATTCTTATGAGAAATTGTAATCTTCTTTTAAAATTTTGATTGAAGTTTCATTGAAATCAGACTCTGAATGTACTAGTCAGGAAATTTTGGATAGTCCCATATATCTAAATTAAAAATAACAATATAATTTGTAGATATTACTGATTCAAATATAAAAACAACGAGATAGTTTATCAATAGTTAATATTCAATATAATTTTTGAGGATAAGTTGTACCTTTATAGCTATGTTGAGTTTAAATTTTAAACTTAGATGTTTTAGGAAGAGTTTTTTACTGTATTTTAACTCTCTATTTTTTAAAGTCTTTTTTCTAAATATTATCTTATTCTAATGTGATTACTCTTTTGAATTTTAAGTTCTTTTGAAACCTTAGCAACATTCAACCGCAAATTTATTTAGAAAAATTAGCAATTAATTATATATGAAAAATTCCTATCCAATTTTATCAAATTTAGCGCCAATCATTAAAGAATGTCTCATTTAGAATCTAATGAATTAATTAGAGCAGAAGAATTTATTGAAAAGGGTCAACTAGAAGGAGCCCTTCAACTCCTGAAGGTATTTAAGACAAAAAAAGATCTTTCTCTGAATGAACAAATCTCATATTATGTTCTTAAAAGTTCAATAGCAGATTACCATCATAAAATAAGTAATTACCTTAAGTATGTGGAAAATGCTTATCAGTTGAGTCAAGATCTGAATGATAATGTTCTATTATTTGATGTTTACATCAAAAAGGCTCAGGCTTATATATGGGATTATAAATTTGAGCAGGCTCTTGATTTAATGAGGAAATGTGAAAACTTTTTTACGAGCCTTAATCAAGAAGCAAAAATGAAGCGTACAAAAAGAGAAGCAGATATAGCCGATCTAAAGAAGTTATTATATTATATGAAAGAGGAAAATTTTGATGAAGCTCTAAGATATGCGGAATATGCTCTTGTATTGAGAAAGAATCTTGACCATAAAGCAGATATCTTTAAATCACTTCGGAGTATTTCAAGTATACACTCCTCTAGAGGTGATTTAAATCAAGCTTTAAACTATGCTAAGCAATGCTTAACACTCGCAAAAGAAATAGATGATATAATTGGGATTCAAATAAGTTATGTGTTGTTAGGGATAACATATGTGGACAAGGGTGAGTTAGCACAGGGAATAGATTTTCAAAAACAAGCGTTAAGTATTGCAGAGGAAATTAATGATGATTATGGAATAGCAGCATGCCTTAATAATCTTGGAATTGCTTACAGGGAAATGGGTGATTTTGAGCAAGCTCAAAAAAGTTTAGAACAAAGTTTGAAAATTTTTCAAAAAGTTGGATCCCCTGGATTTAGTTCTCTTGATAATCTATTGGATTTAACTTTTGATAAGGGTGATCTTAAATTAGCACAAAAATATCTTGAAAATTTGAAACAGATTAAAAATCAATATAAAACAAAAAAAATCAAGGATTTATATCGTGTAAATAAGGCTAGATTCCTCAAAACAAGCTCTCGAGCTCTTAATCGTGGTAAAGCAGAAGAAATGTTGAAAGAATTAGTCGAAGAAGAGGATATTGATTACTATATAACCATAACTGCTCTTTTAAATCTTTGTGAATTACTTTTGGGTGAACTACGTAATACTGGAAATCTTGAAATAATTGAAGAATTAAATACATATACCAAAAAGTTACTCCTTATCTCTGAAAAAACCCATTCTTACTTAGTATTAGCTGAAACTAACCTGTTACTATCAAAATTAGCTTTATTAACATTTGATTTGAAATACGCTCGTAAGTTATTGACTGACGCTCAAAAAATAGCTGAAGTTTATGGTCTAAAACGGTTAGCTATGAAAATTTCTTATGAACATGATCAGTTGCTTAAACAATTAACCATTTGGGAGAACTTTAAAGCATCAAAAGCATCAATTAAAGAACGATTGGACTTATCTCGCTTAAATGAACAAATAGAGAACATGGTTCATAATCGTGTAGTTGATGTTCCTGAAATTTCTAATGAAGAACCAGTTGCAATCTTAATCATAGATGAGGGTGGGAATCCTATTTTCTCTCAATCATTTTTAAAGGAGTGGTCTTTCGAAGACCATCTCTTTGGAGGATTTTTATCAGCTATTAATTCCTTCAGCCATGAAATGTTTTCCGAAGGGCTTGATCGAGCTAATTTTGGTAAGTATACGATTCTTATGATTGCTGATCCACCTTTCTTAATATGCTACCTATTTAAAGGGCAATCATATCTCGCTCAACAACGAATAAGATTTTTTTGTGAAAAAATCAAAAAAGATAAAAATATTTGGATAACTTTTAACAAATTTCGTCAGACAAATCGATTGGTTCAATTGAAAGATATACCTACAATTAATCCTCTAATAACTGATATTTTTATCAATCATTCAACAGATATTTTTATCAATCATTCAACCAATTGATAGAAACTATATTGGCTTTAAAAAAACCTTTTTATTCCCAGATATAGCTATGTCAAATCATCTATTATGGATAGTCGATTATTTGAACAGATTGTAAAACTAAAAAAGGAGGTAAAAAAAGGAATATTAATTCTCCTTATGAATACAATTACAGAACTAAGAATATCCAGAATGGGAAATTAAAAAAAAAATAATTTTTATTGGGTAGTGCTAAAATGATTTGTTACAGTGAATTGGAGGTTTTCGATCAGCCCAAGGTCTCTCTTGCTCCAGTTGGGCTGCTAAACGGAAAAGAGTGGCTTCATCACCAAAACGAGCTGCGAATTGAATACCTATTGGAACATTATCTGCAGTCCAATATAACGGTACTGACATAGCGGGTTGTCCTGTCACATTATAGACAAAAGTAAAAGCAACAAGATTATTCATTAATTGGATAGTTTTGCCCGCTTTCTTCGGGCTTTCTGGTGAGAAAGAGCCAATCTTAGGAGTGGGAACTGTCATGGTTGGAGTGAGAAGTAGATCATAGCCACCATTATGAAACCATTGTGCTACTTTCCGTGAAAAACGCTGACATTCTTCTATAGCACTTAAATACTCAGCTCCAGTTCGAGTCGCGGCGTTTTGATAAACTAACCAGGTTACAAGCTCCACTTGATCCTCTGTAATCTTTTTCCCTAATTCTTTTTCCCAGTATGCGAACATATGGCCAGTTGTACTAGCAAATACGATACCAAAATGCATGAAAAGATTCGTATAACTCAATTCTTCTGCATTTATCTCCTCAACATTATGTCCTAAACTTTCAGATAACTTGGCGGCATCTCTGACCGCTTTTTCACATTCTGGATGGATTTTGGGCCCAAAGCTCCACCCATTAGGAATAGATGTTAAAAAACCAATGTTTAGGCGTCCTGCTTCTTGTTCAACTTCTTCTAAGAAAGGGCGTTTCTTTGGTGGGGCATAATAAGGATCCCCGATATCTGGTCCTGAGGTTGCATCCAAAAGAGCGGCTGAATCTCTAACCGTTCGAGTGATAGCATGTTCTATTGCAACTCCGCTCCCTATATCACCTAAAACTGGACCTAGAGGGTTTCGTGCTCGAGTTGGTTTCATTCCGAAGACTCCACAACATGAGGCAGGGATGCGAATTGAGCCTCCTCCATCATTTCCATGAGCCATTGGGACAATACCAGTAGCTACAGCTACTGCTGAACCGCCACTAGAGCCTCCTGGTATAATCTCCTGATTCCAAGGATTAATTGTCGGTCCATATATTATGGGTTCTGTACTGGGAACACATCCAAACTCAGGGGTATTAGTTTTACCAACAATGATCAATCCGGCAGCTTTTTGCCGTTTCACGAGCTCTGAATCGAATTTCGATATATATCCCTTAACAACTCCAGAACCTTCACTAAGAGGAGCTCCTTCATACTCAGCAACTAAATCTTTTAAGAGAAAGGGCACGCCAGCAAAAGTGGCATCAGTACGTCTACCTGAACTAATTTCCTTATCCCATTTTTCTGCTGTTTTACGCGCTTCATCATACATCTTATGAATGACAGCATTAAGTTTGGGATTAACACGCTCAATTCGATCAATAGTCATCTCAACTAATTCAGATGGCTTAATTTCTCCTTCACGTACCATTTCTCCCAAACTAATAGCATCATACTCCATTAATTCAACTTTCAAGATTTTACACCTTTTTATTTGTAGTTGGATTAAAATTTATTATTAAGTAGTAACAAATTAAGTAAAAAAAATTTATATACATTTGTGTAGAAATGAATAAGTCAATGGAGAAGTAAATGAGCGCTTTTCTAGTAAAATCTTTGGAAAATGTTAAAAATCTTTTTGACAAGCAGAATGATTATACTTTTTTAGTGGGAGCGGGTATTTCCATGGATGAACCTTCAAATCTCCCTCATGCTAGAGAATTTATAAAAGTATTCATAGAAAAATTTGCTCCAGAAGAAGAAAAGGATTATTTACTGAATTTGAAAGATTTAAGATATGAAATGATCGTTGAAAGACTGGTTGAATTTATCGATAAAGATCTCTTATTTCTTGATTATTTCGATTTAGTCATATTTCCTAATATCAACCATCTCTTCTTGGCTGCATCTATCATCAATGGTTTTAATGTTATTACAACTAATTTTGATTATTTAATTGAGTATGCACTGATTCAGTTATTAGGAGAAGAACTTAAAGAGAAGATCCTTTTAATCATAACCAAGGGGGATTTTGAAAATTATGCTGATCCATTAGAAGTTCTTGAATTAGACTTTTTTCCTTTATATAAAATTCATGGTTCAAAGAAAAACATCATTAAAGGGCATTTAACTTCCAATTCTCTAATTACAACAATGAATTCATATGGGAAAAATCGAGAACCTGGCCAAACATTTGCATTGGAGCCGTATAAAATTCCAACAGTACAAAATCTCATGAATAGTAAAACTTTAGTAGTTATGGGATATTCAGGGCGCGACGACTTCGATATTGGCCCAATTCTGAAAACCTTAAAGGAAATATCCTCAATTATTTGGATTGACCATGCCAATACATCAGATCATGATATTTTTGAAATTCAAGATATTAATAACGAGGAGATTTCAAATATAGAAAACAGATCAAACGTTTATTAGCAGAGATTAAGTTATTAAACAATATCAAAATCAATTATATTCGCACTAACACTTCCCAATTCGTAGAAGAAATATTATGGAATCACCTTATAAAAGAAATAACTATAGAAAAACCTATTATTGTAAATAAGCGAAATGTACCTATCTTTAAAGTATGGGTTGAAGAGAAATTTCTGAAGGTAGCTGATTTAAATAAATATATGTTTGTGGGAAATTTGTATTACGATGTAGGAGATATCGAAGCTCTTATGCGGATCTCTAAGAGAGGTTTAAAGAGAAGTGAAGAAACTAAGGATCAGGAATTAAAAGCATTCTCTTACATGAACTTAGGAGTTTCACAATATTATAAAAGTGATTACAAAAACGCATTAAAAAGTTATGAAAAATCTCTTGAACTATACAAAATATTAGAAAGAGCCCAAGAAATATCGTACAACTTAAATAATATTGCGGTGATTTATTGAATTATTAATGACTACGAAAAAGAATTAAACTATCTTTTAGAAAGGATAGAACTCGCTCAAATGATCCAGGATTTACACCATGAAGGAACATGTTTAG
>SMTZ1_10006659_pt1 | contig 12791 bp, 10 predicted proteins | sample DeeMarSWOR136_30_FD_25667 | JGI IMG/M metagenome (IMG submission 25667) | reverse complement strand
AGAGAGCTCTGTCGAATCTTCTGTACTTATTCTTAATTCTCTTCTTTTTGGGAGGCAGGCTTTTCCTTCTACCATGGTTATTTTTCATGGGAAGAGGGGGCTTTTGGGGTAGAGGGGGAGGAGGATTTGGAGGAGGATTTGGAGGATTTGGCGGAGGACTCTCAGGCGGCGGAGGAGCTACGGGAAGATGGTAATAGAGTTCAAAAATAGTTTGTTCATCGCTTAGGTATGCTCGGGATTTGGTTCACTCGCTGACAATTTTTTGCTCTTTGAGCACCGCCAAAAATCTCAGGAGTTTACCGAAATTCCCTGCGGTCAGTTTCGGATAAACTCTAATCTTCGATTTTTGGCTAAAAATTCTAATGCTCGCTTCACCAAATGCCCTCGCATTAGAATTGCTTTTCACAAACTATTTTTAGGTGAGAGGGAGCACGGGATGATTCACAAAAGGAGGAGATGATGAAAAAGGCGTGGATTTTTCTGGCTATTCTTGTTTTTCTAATTTTTGTGGGGGTTTCCTGGTACATTTCTGGCCTTAATCGTGTAGTGAGAATGGATGAAGAGGTGAATGAGTCTTGGGCTCAGATTGATACACAGCTCAAAAGGAGAAGCGAATTAATTCCCGACCTGGTGGCTACGGCTAAAGGATATATGAAACATGAGAGGGCGATATTTACTCACATAGCCGATGCGCGCGCAGCTCTTGCCGGAGCGAAGACGGTTGCCGAAAAGGTTAATGCAGCCAGGGAACTGGACGGCGCTTTAGGTCGCCTTCTTGTAGTCGTTGAGCGGTATCCTGATTTGAAAGCCAATCAGACCTTCATCAGGCTAATGGACGAACTGGCGGGAACTGCAAACAGGATCGCTGTGGCCAGGGTGAGGTATAATCGGGCGGTCAAGACCTTTAATGCCCACATCAGAGAAGTCTTTGGGCGCTTCTTTGCCAAAAGAAGGGGTCTGGATGAGCCAAGAACTTATTTTGAGGTTGAAGAGGAAGAAGCTGAAATCCCACCGGTTGAATTTTAGCAGGAACGCAACCGAAGGATAGAATGGTAGTCGCAGGCTTCAGCCTGCGAGAATTAACGCAACCTAAACGTTGCGGGTACCGAAAACAGGAAGAAGAGGCTGAAGAGAAATGGGAAAATTAAAGAACGAATTCTCCTGGTCAAATTATTCTGGGGAAACTGAAGAACAGATTTATGTGGGCAGGGGGAGTAGTTCATGAGGTTATCAAGAATGTCCTGGAGGAGACGAAGTCTGGCAGAGTGCCACTGATGAATCGCCTCATCGAAATAACCAAAGAGCAAATGCGGCACGATTTCGAATCCTCGAAGAACAAAACGTACTGGCAAGACCCTAAAAGCTGTGCCCTGTTTGAGCACGAATACGATGTAGAAGTGAAAGATGAGCAATGGAAAAACCTGTGGAACCACGTAGAGACATGTATTCAGAATTTCTATAGTTCGGATATTTTTGACGGGGTTAAGAATATTGACTTCTCACTCTGGTTGCCCATAGAGGAGTTTCAGGCTTTCCTCTTTGAAGATACCAAAATCAATGTTAAGTTAGATTTTGCTTACAGAGATACAAATGGTAGTATTATCATAGTAGACTGGAAAACCGGTAAATCTGAACGCGCGGGAAGCGACGTCCAACTTGGCTGTTATACTCTATTTGCGATTGACCACTGGAATGTGGATTCGGAAAAAGTCAAAACGATTGAGTACAATTTACACCATAAGAGGGGCATTACAAATAGGTTGAATGCCGGGGACATAGAAGAGATTAAGGGATATATAAGAAAGAGTATAAGCGAAATGAAGGCATTACTGGTGGACCCTGTTCAGAACATAGCTTCCCAGGATGATTTTGCCAGGACACTCAATAGGGAACTCTGTAAGACCTGTAATTTCAAGAGAGTTTGCCTGAATGGAGTTTAAAGTAGGAGTAGCTCCGATTCATCGGAGCGTTGGGAAAGGTTATTAGAGATGAATAATAAGATGAATTTCTTGAAAGTTGTGGAAGAAATTGTGGCTAAGGACCCTCGCTATAAGGCGGAGGCTTACGATTTCGTTATGGGAGCTTTAAATTACACGCAGAGTAAATTAGATAAGCCGAGACACGTTAGTGGTCAAAAACTCCTTAAGGGTATTAAGGAATACGGTCTGGAATGTTTCGGGCTGATGGCGCGCACGGTTTTTGAGAATTGGGGAGTGAGAAGGACAGAAGATTTTGGCAATATAGTTTTCAATATGGTGGATGCTGGAGTTTTGTCCAAGACAGAAGAAGATAATATTGAAGATTTCAAGCAAGGATACGATTTCAAGGAAGCCTTTGATAAAGGTTATAAATATTGATTTTTTTCAAAGTTTTAGCTGTCCCGATGAATCGGGACGATAGCTCTGCATTGGAAAGGAGGGGTGAAGCGGGAGCTTCGCGTACCATTACAAGATGACTGAGCCGAAAAAATATCAGAAGGGTCGCCACGTTTATACTAAGTGGGGAGGACAAGTCAAGGAGGTTAAAGTTATGCCTGAAGAACAGGAAAAACAGGTACAGATTCGAATCGAATTGGACGACGCTATGGCTCAGGGGGCATATGCCAATCTGGCTTTCATAAGACACAGTGAGACTGAGTTTACAATCGATTTCATTTACGTTCAGCCCCAGGAGCCGAAAGCGAAAGTGAGGGCGAGAGTAATTTCGAGTCCCGGCCATACCAAGAGGCTCCTCCTTGCCCTACAAGAGAATATCAAAAGGTATGAAGAGAAATTTGGAGAAATAAAAGCAGCGGGTGAGCCGTCTAAAAAAATCGGCTTCTAAAGAGGGATTAGCGTAGGGGTCCCGATGAATCGGGATGGTCGCCCGAATGAAGGGACGGCACAGAGTCCGTCCCCTACAAGAACAAAAGTAGATAAAAATTGGTGAAGGAGACATAAATGAGGGAATGTAACGAAAACAAGAATCAGAAGAATTGTAATTGTACTTATGAGCCTTGCTCCAGAAAAGGGATTTGTTGCGAGTGCATAGCGTACCACTGGAGGTCGAAAGAACTGCCGGCATGTTTTTTCCCGCCCAAGGTAGAGAGGACTTACGACAGGTCTCTGGAAAGATTTATTGAATGTTACAAGGTGGAGTAGCGAAACTTGTTTCGCGATTAGTGATGTTAAAGGCGAAGAGAGATGAAGAAATTTTTTCTATTTTTGAAGTTATGGCTACCGGTGGGGTTGTGGTGTGCTACCATTTTCTATCTTTCCAGCCTTCCTAATCTGGCAACGGCCTGGGGAGCCTGGGATATAGTCCTCAGGAAAATTGCCCATATTACTGAATACGGAATACTCGCCTTTGTCGTGTGGAGAGCGATTTTTCACTCGGTTGAGATTAACCTGACAAGAACTTATGCTTACTCCGGGGCGCTTTCCCTGCTTTACGCAATATCCGACGAAATCCATCAAAGTTTTGTTCCCACCAGGAATGGTTCTGTTTTCGATGTTCTGATAGATGCATTGGGGATAGGGTTGATGCTCTGTTTTTTGATAGTTAGGAAGAAAAATGTTAATCGCTGATTTTCATATTCATTCTCGATATTCAAGAGCTACCTCGGGCGAGATGAACGTACGGGAGATAAGCCAGTATGCTAAGGTTAAGGGGATTGATATTTTAGGAACAGGGGACTTTACTCATCCTCACTGGCTGGATGAACTGGAAGAATATCTTAAGCCGGTGAGCTATGGTGTTTATGAGTACGGGGGAGTCCATTTTTTTCTCACCGGGGAGATAAGTTGTATCTATTCCCAGGGAGGAAAAGTAAGAAAGATTCATATTCTCATTTTTGCTCCCGGTTTTGATGTAGTCAATAAGTTGAATAGGGAACTCTCAAGAATCGGTAATTTGCATTCTGATGGAAGACCTATTCTGGGACTTTCGGCAAAAGAGTTAGCGAAGATTGTGTTGGAAGCTTCCAGTGAATGTTTTATTGTGCCGGCACATATCTGGACTCCCTGGTTTTCTCTCTTTGGAGCAAATTCCGGGTTTGACGATATAGAAGAATGTTTTGGAGAATTGACTTCACAAATTTATGCTCTGGAGACAGGATTGTCCAGCGACCCGGAAATGAACTGGGCTCTGTCGAACCTGGACAGGTTTACTTTAATTTCCAATAGTGATGCCCATTCTCCTGCCAATCTGGGAAGGGAAGCCAATATGTTTAATTGCAAAATTGACTATAAAGAGATAATTTCTGCAATCAAAAATAAGGATAATGATAAATTCTTAGGTACGGTAGAGTTCTTTCCCCAGGAGGGGAAGTACCATTACGACGGTCACAGGAATTGTAACGTATGTCTTTCTCCCAAAGAAACAAAGAGTCACAATAATATATGTCCCCGTTGTGGCAAACGTCTCACTATAGGAGTTATGCATCGCGTGTATGAACTTGCCGACAGGGAAATTGGCTTCAAACCCCAGGGCGCAATTCCTTTTAAGAGCCTGGTTCCTTTGAAGGAAGTAATCGGCGATGCGATGGGAAAAACTTCCAAATCATCAGAAGTGGATAAATTATACCATTACCTGGTTGAAAAATTTGGCAGTGAATTCAAAATTATGTTAGAAGTTTCTTTTGATGAACTTCATAAAGTTCATCCTAAAATCGCCGAAGGTATTGCCAGGGTAAGGGAAAGGAAAGTGAAGGTTTCTCCAGGATATGACGGGGTCTACGGGAAAGTAAAGATATTTGAAGAGGAAAAGGGGATAGAGCCGGAACAGATGAGCCTTTTGTGAATCTTGATAAAGGAAGATAGAAATGGGAAAGAATCCGGTTTATCAGATTAAGAATTTTGGCCAGAGTATCTGGTATGACAACATTGAGAGGTCAATTCTCACCTCGGGAAAGCTGGAAAAGATGGTAGAAGAGGATGGCGTATGTGGAGTTACGTCCAATCCCACGATATTTGAAAAAGCAATTACTCAGAGTAAGGAGTACGACTCTGAAATTGAAGAGTTGGCTCGGAAAAACAAGACTGCCGAAGAGGTTTATGAGAGCCTGACAGTAAGGGATGTGACTCTGGCAGCAGATATTCTTTATAAAATATATAAGGAAACAGAAAGAAAAGACGGATATGTGAGTATTGAAGTTCCTCCTAAATATGCGTACGATATTGAAAAGACTATCAGTGAGGCTCAAAAATTGTTTATGAGAATAGGAAGGGAAAACATTATGATAAAAGTCCCGGCAACAAAAGAAGGGGCTGTGGCAATAGAGCGCCTGATATCGAAAGGCATCAATATAAATGCTACTCTCATCTTCTCCTTGGCCCATTACGAAAACGTTGCCCGGGCATACATCAAGGGACTGGAAGGGTTTTCCCGGGAGGGAGGAGATTTAAAGAGAGTGGCTTCGGTTGCCAGTCTATTTGTGAGCAGGATAGACACACTGGCGGATGAAGAGATTTCTTCACTGATAGAATCGGAGAAAGACTCTGAAAGGAAGAGAGATTTACAGGGGCTTTTGGGAAAAGCAGCAGTAGCCAATTCCCAGAAGGTTTATCAAAAGTTTAAGGAGATTTTCTCTCAACAAAAGTTCAAAGACCTGGAAAAAAGAGGCGCCAGAGTTCAAAGACCGCTCTGGGCAAGCACCTCCACTAAAAACCCTGCTTATAGTGACGTGAAATACGTGGCGGAATTGATTGGCCCGGATACAATAAATACTATTCCACAGGTGACGCTCGATGCCTTTAGAGACCATGGAAAGCCAAGGTTATCTTTGGAAGAGAATTTGAGTGGAGCGAAAGAAGTTCTATCCCGGATGAAAAGAGCGGGAATCGATTTAGACGAGGTCTGTGAGACCCTGCAAAGAAAAGGAGTAAAGGCATTCGCAAAGAATTATGGGGACACAATACTTAATTGTTTAAAAAGGGGTCAGAGTCAATTTTCCTGACCCTATTTTACTAATGGGGTGTGTAAAGTGGATACTCTGAAAGATTTGAATAGAGAACAGGGGGAGGTGGTGGCCCATCGAGGCAGGCCGCTTCTTCTTTTGGGTCGAGCCGGATCGGGCAAGACCGAAGTTTTAAAGAGAAGAATTGAAAATCTCATATCTTCGGGAATTGCTCCACCGGAAAGGATACTTGTGTTTACTGACCAAGAGGAGATGGTGGGGGCTTTGAGGCCGCATCTTCAGCCGGGATATGGAGAGTTCTGGGTCAATAGTTTCACTGCGTTCTGCAAGAGAGTTCTCCGGCAAAATTATAACAGGGTTCCTGGCATCTATCCCAACTTTCAGGTGCTCGACGGATTAGAAGAAAGGTTGGTGTTGAGTAAGATTCTTAAAAGTTTGAAGCTAGACTACTATCGGAACGTCAAGCATACTTCGGGTTTCTTAGACGAGGTGGTCGACTTCATTGACCTTTGGAAACTTAATCCCCGGGTTAGCCTGCCCGACTACGGGAAATTCGGGGATTTGAAAAGAATTTATATACGGTACCGGGATTACCTGCACAAAGAGAATCGTTTAGATTTCAGGGACCTGGTGTTAAAGACCATTCAACTTTTTAAGAGCCATCGGGATATCCTTAAGAATTACAGGGAGAGATTCAGTCATATTCTTCTCGACGACTTTCAGAACATCGATTTGAATGAGTACGAACTCTTCTCTCTTTTAGCCTCAGGGAATCAGGAGGTACTGTTTTCCGGTAATGAGGAAGAGAGCGTCTTTCGTTTTCGTGGAGCCCTACCCCAGGAGGTGAAAAGAAGATTCCTAACTGATTTTGAGCCCCGCATAATTTCGCTTTCCGAAGTAGTTACCTCTTCCCCGCAGATAATACTGGTGAAATGTGGCAGTGGAAGCGAAGAGGCTCTGTTCATTGCCCGCAAGGTTTACGGTTTGACTCGCCAGGGTTACCACTATCGTGATATCGCTATTCTCTGCCGCGGCGTCTCCAGAGAGATAAAGAATTTAGAAGATGCCATGAAAATTTATGGTATCGATTATACGGTAATGGGAGGCATAGCATTCTTCAAGCAGCCAGAAATTGTCCAGATTATCTCCATCTTAAAATGCGTCTGGGGGCAGGAAGAAGGGATGAACACGCATCTCTTGAGAGCTCTGTCAGCCCCTGAGTTCAATATTGATCCTGTTGATATTCAGAGGCTCGTGACCTATAGTGAAAGGAAAGGTTTGCCTTTCTTGGCGGTCATAAAAATGGTGGTGAAGAAATTACCCCAGGACTTTTCCGAGGCTGGGTCCAGCACAAGCTATCCCGGATTGGGTTTAAATGAGGAGACTATCTTCTCTCTTCAGGAATTCCTGGGAGCGTTAGGAGAGATGGGGAGAGAGGCTAAAAAAGAATCTCTGGAAAGGCTTATTTACAGAGTTTTCTTGAGGTTTGGATATCTGGAGGCAGGGACGAAGAGTAAGAGATTGGCTCAAAACTTGAGCTATTTTCTGGAAGTGGTGAAGAAATTCCAGAAGATTGAAAACAATTTGTCTTTCTTTGATTTTATGAGTTATCTTGACGAGATGCTTACTTCTTATGGCCGGGAGGAAGCAATTACATTTATTCCCCGGGAGGATAGCGTCCAGATTATGACTGTGCAGAGGGCAAGCGGGAACTTCTTCCCTGTAGTTTTCGTAACTGGCCTTGTGGAAGGAAAGTTTCCCCGGGATTTGCCCGAATCATCACTCTTAAACCTTCGGGAAAAGAAGAGATTGAGACTGAAACCCCTTCCCGAACTTTCCGAACACCTGAATGAAGAAGAGAGAATCTTCAATTTGGCTGTAAGTAGAGCGAAGAAGAAGCTCTATTTAACTTATGGAAGAACCTACGAGTCTAATCGCGATTCTCTTGTATCTTCTTTAGTTCTGAAATTCGTGGGGGCAGAAAGGGAAGACGAACTACTGGAGAAATGCAGGGATAAGGGGATAGAATTTCTCGATAAGCCACCGGTTCTCGGCCCTGAGGAGAAGGATGAAATTTTAACCCGGGAGGATTTAGTTAACTTCTGGCTCACCACAGGAAATAAAGATTTGGAGGGTCTTCTGGAAAAGATTGATAGAGAGAAATATAATGAGATAATGAGAATCAAGGGAGAGTTCGATCAGGAGACTCTCTGGGATAGAGTGAGGATTTCTCCCGATTATAGGTTCTCTGGCTATAAGCTCGAATCATATAGCGAATGTCCGGCAAAGTTCTTCTTCTCTTTCCTCTTAAAAATCTGGATTAAGCCAAGACCTGCTTTGATTTTTGGAAGACTCCTCCACAGTATTCTTGCATCCTTTCACGAGAAATACAATAGTAAAGATGCTCTCCATTCTTCCCAGGCAAGAACGGATATGCAGAAAGAGATTAAAAAAGTCTTCTCCCGGGAGGGGGGAAGTTTTTCTACCCTGTTTGAGAAAGATGTTTATCAAAGATTGGCTGCAAAAATTCTTCTCAGGTACCTGGAGAAGGAGAGGGAAAGAGAGAATTTTTCCATTGAGGAGATAGAGAGAGAGTTCACCTGGCAGATAGATGGGTTGACTCTTTCTGGAAGAATAGACCGCCTGGATCGGCTTGAAGGGGGAGTTGAGGAAGTTATCGATTATAAGACCGGTAAGAGTCCGTTTATGGAGTTTCGCCTCTGTCGGAAAATGAACGAAGGAGAAAGTTTCCAGTTACCCGTCTATTTTTTTGGTGCCAGAGAAGACCTGAAGAGGCCCGTAGAAAGGCTCTCTATATACTGGCTGCGTAAACAGCTCCAGAATCCTAAGGCAAATATCAAAGCAACGGTCGAGGCGGGTAAACAATACTCTGCTGGGGGAGTGGTCTTATCTACCAAAGATTCTCTTGAGGAAGCGCTAAAACATCTCAGGGAAAAGGCAAAGGAGATTCTCCAGGGATACTATCCCCAGAAGTCAAGAAACTGCTGGAATTGTGACTTCTACTTCCTTTGCGACAAGAAAATAAGAGAAGAAAATGGGAAAAAGTGACAGGTACAATATTTCAGGGAAAAGGGGACTGTCCCTTTTTTGGAAAAGTAGCCTGTCCCCTTTTTTGGAGAAAAAAGTATTGTGTCCCCTTTTTTAACTTTAGAACAGAAGAGAGCAGTTGATGAGATTGCAGGTACTGTCTGCCTGAAGGCAGGAGCAGGAACAGGGAAGACTTCGGTTCTGGTAAGCAGGTACCTGAAGATATTTTCCAGTCTCCTGGACAAGGGAGTATCTCCCGAAGAGGCTATAGAGAGTATTCTGGCGGTTACATTCACCAATAAGGCTGCGGGAGAGATGAGGGAAAGATTGGAAAAAGAGTTACAGAATATGTCTCTTCCCAGGGAAGTTCTATCAAGAAAAGCCTACATCAGTACCATCGATTCTTTCTGTACCCGGCTTCTCAGAGAGAATGGACTGGAAATAGGTCTGGAGCCGAATTTCAGAGTGATTAATGAGATTGAGGCTAAAATCCTTTTCTGCAAGGTAGGTGAAGCATTACTTGAGGAAGGGAAGTTGCCCCGGGTCATAATAGACCAGTGGCTGGATGAGTTTCTTGCCGGGATTTATGAATACGTTCAGGAAATAAGAAACAGGGCGATGTCTCCTGCGGAATTTCTCCGCGAGATTTCCAAAGTGGAAGATGAAGAGAAGAGAAATTTAACACATCTCATTGCCAAGATTTATGCTTCCTATGAAAAGGAACTTAAAAAGCGGCACTACTTCGATTTTTCCGGAATTCTCCTGGAGACATTGCATCTTCTCCAGAATAATAGGAAGATAAGAGAGAAGTACCGAAAACAGTTTAGGTATGTCCTGGTTGATGAGTACCAGGACACCACGCCTCTTCAGGATAAACTCTTACGCCAGTTCTCCCATAACTACTTCGTGGTAGGTGATATCAAACAGTCCATCTATGCTTTTAGAGGAGCTAAGCCCGAGAATATTGAAGATTTCAGCGAGGAATCTGAATTGAGCCTTTCCTTGACTAAGAATTTCCGTTCCTTCAATAAGATTCTAAAAGTAATCAATAAGGCGCTGGAGACGGAAATTCCTGATTATGAACCTATAAGTTCAGAAAAAGAAGGAGAGGAATGTGGCGTGGAGACATTTCTGGCAGAATCCCAGGAAGAAGAAGCTGAATTTATTGCCCAGAAAATTCTCCAGTTGCTGAGAGACTATTGCATAAAAAATCCAATAAGAGAAGAAGACAGGGGAAGGAGCTTGCAGCTTGAGGATATATCGATACTGTTGAGAGCGATCAGGACTCCCGTAGGAATATATGAGGAAGCTTTGAGGAGACACGGGATTCCTTTTGTTACTACGGGCGGGACAGGTTACTATGAAAGGCCGGAAATAAGAGATCTGGTAGCATTACTGGGCGCAATCAATAATCCTTTCGATGACATTTCTCTGGTGAGACTATTGAGGTCGCCCGTTTTCAGAATTAAGAATTCCAGTCTCTCTTCTCTGGCGAGCGTCTTTCCTGAGCGAGAAATAGAAGACGAGGAGAAGATGGTGAGGAAGCGTTATCCCATTTACGACGCCCTGGGAAAGTTGGATAATCTTGACATTCGAGAGGAGGATAAGAAGGCGCTCAGGAATTGCAAAGCCTTGTTGGAGAGGTTCTTCCTGGAGAAGAGTAATTACAGTTTAGGCGAGCTGGTATATAAAGTGATTAGCCAGAGCAACTATTTCCATTATGCCCAGAGTTTGCCTCCCACTGAAAGGAGGAGAACCCTGGCAAATATTAAGAAATTTTTCAGCCTCGTGGAGGAATTTGAGGAGAGAAATATCTTCTCCACACTGGAAGATTTCATCGCTTATGTAAAGGAAGTTACGCAACAGGGAGTAGTGGAGAGTGAAGCTAAACCCGGTGAAGAGAACGCTGTACGTATAATGTCGATTCACCAGGCAAAAGGATTGGAATTTCCTATCGTTTTCTTAGCTAACGTTAAGGATAAGACTTTCCCTTTCGTGGGAGGAGCTACTCCATTTTATGCCTATGATGAACAGTCGATTATATCTACCAGAGAAGAGAGAAAAAGAAAGAAAAAAGAGACCGACGTGGAGGAAAAGAGACTTCTCTATGTCAGCCTGACCAGACCCCGAGAGAAATTGATAATTTCCGGCACCGGGAACACGCAAGGGAAGTTGAGTCCGTTTATGTCTTATTTTCTCGACGAGAGGGGAGAAATAAAAGAAGAATTCTCTCCCTTAATTGAGAATAGGAGGGAGAAGTTTTTGCAGGAGAAGGAAATCCGGGAGAAAGAAATATATCCGGCAGGCCGAAGAGAGAAGGGGATTGAGGGGCTGGCGTTGGAAGAGATAGAAAATATAGTATTTTCTTCCTATAAGTCGCTTCCTTCCTATGAGATTTCTCTTCCTTCTTTTACGGTTACCCAGCTTGCCACTTTTGACCAGTGTCCCTTAAGGTATAAATATCTTTACTTATTCAATCTCCCTCCCGACCCGGGATTGGAAAGAGAGAAAGAAGAGGAAATGATTGAAGAGTCGACGTTCGGGACAGTAATTCACAAGACTCTGGAAGAATACATTTTATCGAGAAAAGAAGGAAAAGAATGGAGAGAGTCGAAATTGATGAGTAAGTTCCGTTCACTGGCGAAGGCTCATGGAATTGGTGACAGGGAGATTAGAAATATCTATGGGAAAGAAGCTAAACAGATCCTTGTGAAATTTCTGGATAATTCAGAGAATCAGATTGATAATGTCGTTAGAGTAGAAGAGCCGTTCCATCTTTTTATTGAAGACTGCGAAATCAGGGGAATAATCGACCGAATTGATAGACCTTGCGGGAAGGGATACCATATTATCGATTATAAGACTAATCGGCAGAAGAATGAGGAGCCTTACGTTTTGCCAATGCTCCTTTACAAATGGGGGGCAGAGAAGGTGTTAGGATACAGTCCTGTGGAAAAGTTGAGCTTATACTGGCTGAGGCATAATCGACTGAGCAGCGTAAAGATTGGAAAGGATACGGAGCACGATTTGGAAAAGAGAATAAAAACAATCATAAAGAAAATTCGGGAAGAAAATTTCGCACCGGTCGGTCGGCGCAAAAAGTGTGAATTTTGCGATTATAAGCCGGTTTGTGAAATAAAATCTCTCTCTCCCCATAAGGGAGAAGGTTAGGGTGAGGGTTCCCCTCTCCCTTTGGGGGAGAGGATTGAGGTGAGGGGGAGAAGGAGGTAAAATATGGAATCTGTTTTCTATTCTCCAACAAGAATCATATTTGGCGAAGGAAGTCTGAAAAGAGTGGGTGAAGAAGCTAAGAAATTTGGCAAGAAGGTTTTGATAGTTACAGGTAAGTCCTCGGCAAAGAAGTCGGGTAGCCTGGATGATGTGGTAAATTCGCTTGCTTCCCATAATCTTCAAGTAGAGGTATTTAATAAGGTGGAACCCGACCCGAGTGTGGAGATAGTTGAAGAAGGAGCAAAATTTGCCAAGAAATGCGCGGTGGAGCTAGTAATTGGTCTTGGCGGAGGAAGCTCAATGGACGCAGCAAAGGGAATCGCCCTGCTTATGACCAACAAGGGCAGTATTACTGATTATTTCGGGACGGACAAAGTAAAAAAACCGGCTGTTCCCATTATCGCTGTCCCTACTACAGCGGGAACGGGGAGTGAAGTTACAAAATACGCAGTGGTTACCGAGCGAAAGAAAATGTTAAAACAGATAATCGGTAGCTCCCACATTAGCCCCAGGCTTGCTATCCTCGACCCGATGTTAACTTTGAGCATGCCTGCCTCTCTTACTGCCAATACAGGAGCGGATGCTCTAAGTCATGCCATTGAAGGATATGTCTCCA
>SMTZ1_10005630_pt1 | contig 12791 bp, 11 predicted proteins | sample DeeMarSWOR136_30_FD_25667 | JGI IMG/M metagenome (IMG submission 25667) | reverse complement strand
CTGGAACAAGCGTCAGAAACAACGAGCTAAAGTTCCTCGCAGACTCCAACGTAACCGTGAACGTTGATTCCCTGTCTCAATTAGATAGGCTATTAAAAATTACAGTGCCCAACGTTCAGTCTGTTAGGGTAAATCCCGAGATAGGCGCAGGCCACCATGACCACTGCATCACAGCAGGCAAAAACACGAAGTGGAACGGTTCGGCATACAAATGCACGTGGGCTCCGGCGTTCTCGACGTTGAACCTTTCGTTTTGGCACTTGATAACCTTCTGAACGTAGCTAAAAAGGTTCACGATGAAATCGGAGTAAGCTTCGAGTTTGTTGACATGGGCGGCGGGCTTGGAGTGCCCTACAAACCAGAGGACCAAGAGTTAGACTTGGCTCTTTTCTTTAAGGAAGTGCTTTCCCTGTTCAAACGCAGGATTGACGAGTACGACTTTGGAAAGCCGTTCTTCTGTGTGGAGCCTGGACGCTACTTAGTCTGCGACGCAAGCATCCTGTTGACCACAGTGAACACGGTGAAAGTTACACCGTTCAAGAAGTTTGTCGGCGTCGATGCGGGATTCAACACTCTAGTGAGACCCGCCATGTATGGTTCATACCATCACGTGCTCGTCGTGAATAAGCTGGCTTCTCCAGAGGAAGAGACATACGATGTTGTTGGACCGATCTGCGAATCAGCCGACGTGCTGGCTAAGGACAGGCGGTTGCCGAAGATTCAGGAAGACGATTTACTTGCGGTTCTGAATGCAGGAGCATACGGCTACTCCATGAGCTCACAATACAACGCTAGACCACGGGCAGCGGAAGTTCTGGTTAAAAATGGCAAGTACACCTTAATCAGAGAACGCGAGACGCTGGATGATTTGATGTCTGGGCAGCGAATGGCAGAGTGAACTGAGATGAAGTTTTGGAAGATGCACGGCTTAGGCAACGACTACATCGTAATCGATAACAGAGACGAAAAAATAGGCGACACAGAAGCAGCTGAGCTGGCGCTCAAACTTTGTAAGCGGAGACTCTCAGTTGGCGCGGATGGTATTCTCTTTGCATCAAACTCGGCCTCAGCAGATGTGAAAATGCGGATTTTCAACGCGGACGGAAGCGAAGCCGAGATGTGCGGCAACGGCATCCGGTGCTTCGCCAAGTACTGCTACGAAAACAACATTGCACGAAAGAGCGAGTTGACTGTGGAAACGTTAGATGGGAATAAACGGGCTTGGTTAGCTGTTGAAAACGGCTTGGTCCACTCAGTTACGGTTGACATGGGCACGCCTGTGCTGGAGAGAAGCAAGATTCCGATGCTTAGTCAAGGTACGTGCGTAAACGAAGATTTACAGATCAACGGCAAAGCCTACAAGGTAACCTGCCTTTCGGTTGGAAATCCCCACTGCGTCATATTCGTTGATGCCGTAGACGATTTTCCAGTGCAGAGTGTCGGTCCGAAAATTGAGAACCACCGCTTTTTCCCGAAGAGAACAAACGTGGAGTTCGCTCAAGTTTTGAGTGAAAAAGAGGTGAAAGCGCGTGTATGGGAGCGAGGCTGCGGAGAAACCCTAGCGTGCGGTACAGGCGCCTGCGCAACAGTAGTCGCTGGAAACTTGCTTAAAAAGCTCGGCGGCAAAGTTCGTGTTCACCTGCTGGGCGGCAATTTGGAAATTGAATACGCAGAATGCCTGCTTTTGAATGGTCCCGCAGAGAAAGTTTTTGAGGGAACACTATTTAAGAGGATGTAAAAACAAAATGTTTGATGTTGCTGACAGAGTAAAAAGGCTTCCGCCATATCTTTTCGCCGAAATAGAGAAGGTTATGAAAGAAAAAAAGGCGCAAGGAATCGACCTGATTTCCCTCAGTATAGGCGACCCTGACCTTCCACCACCACCTGTGGTAGTAGCCGCGTTTAAAGAGGAAGTGGCGAACCTGAAGAATCACAATTACTCCCTTAGCCAAGGCGAACCTGATTTCAGGCAAGCAGTGGCAACTTGGTGCAAAAAACGGTTCCATGTCGACGTGAATCAAGATGAGGTTATTGCTCTTTTAGGCTCGAAGGAAGGCTTAGCGAACATCGCGAGAGCCTTTGTGAACGCGGGCGACTGCGTTATTGTGCCTGACCCCGGCTACCCCGTTTACAACAACGCCAGCGCCATACTTAACGACGGCATTCCCATTCAAATGCCGCTGCTTCAGGAAAACGGCTTCAAACCAGATTTCGAAGCTTTAAACCCAGAGAAAGTCAAGATGATGTTTCTGAACTATCCGAACAACCCAACAGGCACCACAGCGGACAAGAATTTTCTCAAGCAAGCTGTTGAGTTTGCAAGGGAAAACAACATAATCTTGTGCTACGACAACGCGTATTCGGAAATAAGTTTTGACGGGTACAGGGCGCCCAGTATTCTTGAAATTGACAGCGCCATGGACGTAGCTGTGGAGTTTCACTCATGTTCAAAGACATTTAACATGACTGGTGACCGGATAGGTTTCGCTGTGGGAAACAAGCAACTGATAAATGGGCTTACAAAAGTCAAGTCGCAAATCGACTCTGGACCGCCTGTTTACATCCAAAAGGTAGCTGCCAAAGCCTTGGAAAGCTACAAGAGCGATAAACAACCCGATTTCCTAAAAGAAAACAATAGGCTTTACGCTGAAAGGCGCGATGTGGTGGTTGACTGCCTATGTTCCATGGGTTTTGAGTGTGACAAGCCGGAAGCCACCTTTTACGTTTGGCTAAACTGCAAGTCCAGCTCAATAGAGTTCGCCACTAAACTGCTCACCGCTGGGGTGGCGGTTACGCCTGGCATAGGCTTCGGAGAACACGGAGAAAGCTATGTGCGATTCTCTTTAACTCAAGCGAAAGATCGGATAATTGAAGCTTGTGAAAGAATCGCCACGCTTGTCGAGTGTGACGATACCCTGTAGAATAGTTTCCATGACCGCCCTTGATAGGGTACGGTTAGTTTTCCTATTGAAAATTCAATGAATAGAAGAGAGTATGCGAGTTTAAGCTACTTCTAACATTGTTGCGATTGAGGCGCGGGTTGCACTTGCACATCTTGCAGTATAGGTGCAAAGTTTTTTGTGGCACGTTTTTTCTTTAAAATAGACAGTTTTGTAACCTCTTCTTTGTTGACATCTCCTTTGGCTAAATTAAGCTTCTCCAGAAGCCTTTTCCCTGCATCTGAGCGCACTATGACTGTTGAATATCCATCTGGGCTACCTACTGAACCAATAGAAATATCCGCGAGTTTAGCGGTGAAGTCATCACAGTAAACGCATCCTTTTTCAACGGCGTTGTGCAGGTCCTTTACTTTGCATGAGTATTCTTTTCCATCAACCAGCACGATGTATTTCCCTTTGTGTATCTGGGTTTTCTCTGCCTTGTCTAAATCAACTCCCAGAAGCCTTTGTGTCTCTTCCTTCAGCTTTTCGTAGTCGAAGGCTTCAAAACAGAATAAACCAATTATTGTGATTTTTACTTCTGGGAATTCCTTAAGCATAATTTGCTGTATTTTCCTTACTGCTCGAACCTCGCAAGCGGTGCCGACAACAACAATCTTTTTCTTTCCTTCATTTATTAGATCCCCGAGCTTCGACATCATTTTAACCCTTAGATACTTTGTGCCCTTAGCCTTCATTATTTCATCGACGTTTTCTGCTATAATTGCCTCCGAGTTGTAACCATTTGTTCTCTGGACGACTATGATAGCATCAAACAAGCCTTTTTGCAAGCCTGAAATAAGAAGCGCAGTAGCAACTCCGCCGTCTTGCCCCTCTACCAAGCTTTTTGCAGCAAATATGTCATTATGGACACCGAAATTTTCATCCTTTGTTCCTTTCAAAAACTGTTGCTCAATTTTTTCAATATCTTCTGGTAGGGTAGGATACGTGTTTATCTGTATCCTTTTTGAGTTTGTTGGGCAAACAAGGGCGCAGGCTCCGCAACCAATGCAATCATCAGAAAAACTATGATACGGAGCAGTAACTTCTCGCTCCACACCTCGCTTTGCAAAGTTGATGGCATATACGCCGATTTGCTCTTCGCAAACACGAGTGCATAAGCCGCAAAGGATGCAGTCTTCCTCTATGTTTTCTATCCAGAATCGCGATTTTTCAACTCCATATTCTCGGGCTAAATCCTGTATCTTCTTCACTTTTGGACAGCGAGCCAATAACAATTCAAGAAGCAACTTGCGAGTTTTCAGAACTTTCTCAGACTTGGTGGAAACCACGAGTCCCTCTCTTACAGGGTAATTGCAAGAAGTTACCACCTTCTTTCTTCCCCGATGGTCCGTTATTTCCACAGAACACACGCGGCAGGAACCAAAAGGCGAAAGAGAGCTAATGTAGCATAGTGTAGGAATGTTAATGCCAATATTTTTTGCTGCTTCTAAAATCGTGGCTCCTTCGTTGACTTTCACTTCTTTGTCATCTATTCTTAACATTACCTCTTTTGCTTCCATCTAATTCCCAACTCCTTTGGCACTGTCCGTTTTTCCACCTTTCTTTATCCATCGCTTATCCTCTGGAATTGGCGGCGGAACTGGCTCTCCAGACATCTTTTCCACCGCCCTGAACGCAGGCGGACAAACCTCAAAACAAGTTCCACATTTCGTGCATTTTGCTTGGTCAATTGTATGAATTTTGCCTCTCTCGCCCTCAACAGCGCCTACTGGACAGTTTCTGAAGCAAAGCGTGCACGCAGCGCACTTCGCCGGGTCAATATAATATGATACTAGGTTTTTGCATACTAATGCCGGACACCGCTTCTCCTTTATGTGCGCTTCGTATTCATCCTTGAAATAGCGAAGTGTGGTAAGCATAGGATTCGCAGCTGTTTGCCCTAAAGCGCAAAGAGAAGCCGCGCTCGTTGCCTCCGCAATCTCCCTGAGCTTTTCCATATCTCCTTCTTTGCCTTCACCCGCAACAATATCGTCCAATATCTTTCTCGCCTGCTTCAGTCCTTCTCTGCAAGGTACGCATTTGCCGCATGATTCATCGCAAAGAAAATTAACAAAGTAACGTGCTACGTCTACCATGCATGTATCCTCATCCATCACAATCATTCCGCCGGAACCCATAATCGAACCTAAGTTGGCGAGTTCGTCAAAATCCACCGGAGAATCAAGATGCTGTTCAGGAATAACGCCGCCTGAAGGCCCTCCAGTTTGAACACCCTTAAACTTCTTTCCGTTTCGGATTCCGCCGCCTATTTTGAAGATAATGTCTCTTAACGTCATCCCCATTGGAACCTCAACAAGCCCTGTGTTGTTTACTTTTCCTGCCAAAGCGAAAATCTTTGTGCCTGTGCTACCTTTAGTGCCGATTGAGGCAAACCATTCGGCGCCTTTATTTATTATAAGAGGTATGTTCGCCCATGTCTCAACATTGTTTAATGTGCTTGGCTTATCCCAGACTCCTTTTTCTGATGTGTGAACATATTTTGGTCTCGGCTCCCCTACTTTTCCTTCTATTGCCGTCATCAGCGCGCTCGATTCGCCAGACACAAAAGCTCCAGCTCCCTTGTGGATTTTAACTTTGAAATCAAAGCTTGACCCGAGTACGTCTTTGCCCAAGAATCCATACTTCTCAGCCTGTTCTAATGCCATCTGCATATTTTCCACCGCAAGAGGATACTCTTGGCGTACATAGATGAATCCTTCATTTGAGCCAATGGCGTAGGCTCCTATTATGAGACCTTCAAGAATGCTGTGTGGATTTCCCTCCATTAACGCGCGGTTCATGAAAGCTCCAGGATCACCTTCGTCGCAGTTAACGATCACATATTTCGGTTCTCCAGGTGCGTTTCGCGTGGACTCCCACTTTCGACCAGTTGGGAATCCACCTCCGCCACGACCGCGAAGATTAGATTTCTTAACTTCGGCAAGAACTTGCTCAGGTGTCATCTGGTATAGAGCTTTAGCCAAAGCTGTGTAGCCGCCAAGCGTTATGTAATCTTCGATTTTTTTTGGGTCTACTTTTGCATTGCTGTCTAGGAGAAGCCTTTTCTGATACTTGTAGAACGGAATCTCAGACAGATTTCTCGCTGCTTTGCCTGTAACAGGGTCGGCGTATAGTACCTGTTCAATGATTTCCTTATTAACTACAGTCTTCGACACGATGTCGGGCACATCAGTCGCCTTTACTTTAAAATAAAAAATCTCTTCAGGATAGACCACAATTCTTGGACCCTTTTCACAGAAGCCTAGGCAACCAGTTTCTCTGATCTCGATTTTGTCTTCCAAACCTTGCTTCGCGAATTCTTCCTTAAAGGCTTTAAGGACCCCTTTGACCCCAAGAGCTTCGCAGCCTGTGCTTACGCATACGGCAACAGCTGGCTTTTTCGGGTCTTTTTTGGCAAGGATTTCCTCTCTGAGTTTTTCCAAGTCAGAAGGAGTTTTCAAACGTTCCATAGTTTTTCATTCCTCAGCTAATTATAGCTGGAAAGAAGCTTCTCAGCCTTCGCGGGTGATAGCTTTCCATGATATTGCCCGTCAATTTCGATTACAGGCCCTAGAGCACAACAGCCTAAGCAGTTAACGGTCTCTAAGGTAAACTTGCCATCAGATGTGGTTTCACCTGCTTTAATGTTTAGTGTTCGCTCTACGGAATCCAAAACTCTAGGTCCTCCACGCACATAGCATGCAGTTCCAGCACATACTCTGACCAAATGCCGTCCTCGAGGCTTGAGACTCAACCCAGTGTAAAAACTTGCAACTCTGTACACCTCGCTCATTGGAATCTTCAACCTCTTGTTTATCCTTATCATGGCTTCGGGTGGTATCCAGTTTAACTCTCGTTGAATATCTAGCAGTAATTGAATCAAAACTCCCGGTTCACATGCATATTTGTCAATTATTCTATCGATTCGATCAATACTACTCATGTTTGCATCAGCCACTATAATAAAATACAAAAAGAACCATTTCAACTAAATAAGGTTTGCTTTATGAGGTATAACTATTTATATACAGTATATACTAGAATAGTGAATGTATTAGCAAAGACTTGCAAATATGAGGGATTAGTGTGCAACGAAGAATAATGTCATTGGGAAGATCATCCATGGTGATTTCTCTTCCGAAGAACTGGCTGCAGCTGAACGAATTAAAAAAAGGCGATGTCGTTTCCTTTGCCATTCAACGTGATCGCTCCTTAGTTGTTTACCCAGCCGCCGAGAAGAAGGCAAAAACTCGGGAAATAACACTTCGTATAGGTGAAAATGAAGACGAAACGTTAATTACTCAAAAGATAATCGGACCCTTTCTGAACGGGTATTCCGGCGTTACGCTTATCTCAGAAAAGATTTTTTCCATTCCGCAAAGAAAAGCCATTCGAAACATAACTGGAAGGCTTTACATGAGAATTATGGAATCTAACTCTCAAGGTGTATACATTCAAACTCTGACGGATGAGTCAAAAGCTTCACTTGAACAAGCAATACAAAGGATGCACTTGATTTCTCATTCAATGGGCGAAGATATCTGCACCGCTTTAAAGAACCGAGACGTAGCGTTAGCAAAATCCGTTTTTTCCCTCGATGACGATGTAGATCACTTTTCCTTTTTCATCCTCAGATTACTTCGTAACGCTGCCAAAGACGCCGCCTTGGCAAACGAACTTCGCATAGACCCTTTAGACTGCATGGATCACCAAACTCTTGTTTACAGGATTGAGCACGCCGCCGACTATACAGCGGACATAGCGCGACACATAATAATGCTAGAAGGAAGTAAACAGAAGATATCTGATGAAGTGCTAGATCTTATGGTTACTGCAGCAACCGAGGCAGTCGATTTATATGTCAAGTCAGTTAATGCTTTTTTCTCAAAAGATGTCCCTTTTTCAGTTGAAATAATGAAAAAACAGCAACGAATTGAGAAGTTGGATCAAGAAATAGCGTCAAAAGCATTTATGGGTAAACAAAAAAAAAGTGAACTGATTTGTGGTATTTGCTCCATACGAGACAATATAAAAAGAATTGCTGACTGTGCAGCAAATATAGCGGAGATTGCAGTTAATCGCGCGTTTAAAGTGACTACCTAATTTTCTTTGAAGGCGAGTAGTTCAAAGTCAGCGTCAGTTCTGGAAACAGTTTCTTTTGAAGCAGTTTCCGCGCCATTGGCAGGGCTATGTTGTAGTTGTATACCTCTTTTCCGTTGCTTCGCGCTTCTCTTAGAATTTCTTTTTCCACTTTGTGTTTCAGATTGCCCACTGTAAGTGCTCCGATTGTAAAAATGCCAGGCATCATTTCTCTCATATCGTCCTTCAGTTCGATTCCTTCTACTCCGAAGGGTGGAACGGCGTTTATGTCGAGTAGAACTTTGATGTGTTTGACTTCATTCAGCATGTCTTTGTCTATAAGACGGATGCCTTTTATTCCTGCGCACATCACTACATCAGCCTTCTTTAGAATCTCGATTTTTGAAGCGGGCGTAGGAGCAAAGATACCTTCCACTTGCGCACCATGATCTTTTGCCAGAAGTCTTGCGATGTTTTCTGCGTGTTCTTTTCCATCAACGCGTTTCGGATTGAGGCTAGCAATCATCACATTGCATCCCATCTTAGCTAAGAGAACCGCTGCGATTTGTCCTACAGCACCCGTACCTAAAATCGCGCAAGTTTTATCTTTTAATTCGCCAAGCTTGCTCACTAAGAGTGCACTTTCAGCTTTTGCGACCATAGCGGCAGCTGTTGTATATGCACCAGCAGGATCTACTATTATGCTTGTTTTGAACGGAGGAAACATGGCGTCTTTTACTGCTTTAAAGACATCTTCTGCTCTTTCAGCGTTTTTACCTCCAATCAAAAAGGCTGTGTGCTTCACACCTTTTGGTCCTCGCGACAGCAGAGCATCCTGAACAAGTGTGTTGGCATCTTCCGGCGTCACGTTTTCATAGGGAATGACGGCTTTGTATCCCACGTCATATGCCATACAGATGTCAAAAGGGCTAGCTTTTACGTCTGTATCTAAGTAAAAAAGCAAATACGGTGCTTCCTCAGAAGCTTTTCCGATGACAGGTTTTACTTGGATTTGCATGGATTGTAGCCAATTTTCCAGCTCGTGAGAGGATGGCACTTCTGCTTTAGCTGATATGACTTTTTTCGAAAGCTTTGCGGTCTCCACCTTTGCGTTAAGTGATTCTAATAGCTGTTTGGTTCCCTTAACATGCTCTGGGCTGCATATATGCAAACAAGTGACCTCGTCTTTGCCAGTGACCTCTTTTGCGTGATCCAGAATGCCCATAACAATCCAGCTTTCTCTTATTGGAAATTTAACTTCTTGTTCTTGTTCTTCTATTTCAAGCTGCATGGTCTGTCCGTAAGCAACAAGGTAATCTCTCTCAGTGGAATCCTCTTTATCCTTTTGCTTAGACAAGTTATCTAAGGTCTTCAATACTTGGTCTCTTTGCTCTATTTTTTTGTCTATGGCGGTTTTTAGATATGTCTTGGCGTTTTCGTCTATGTCAACAGGAAAGAAGGGAACGTTGCTCTTTCGGAAGATATCTGCTAAAATATTGTCTTCAAAGAAGTCGTTTTGAGAGCGTATGCCAAGTTCTTCAGTTGCGAAATCCAGATTGACTTTGGCGACCACGTTTTCCAAGAACTTGTAGAAGCCTATTGATGGTCTGTGGAGAGCGTTGAGTGGATTCGAATTGGCGGAAGACGGTAGGGCGGCAATGTCGAATGGTGCATTGTACTCTTTTTCCATAATTAAGACGTTTAACTTCTTTTTTTCTAACGGTTTAACTTCAAGTCCTTTCATTTTGTTTATCCCTGATTATCCTTAATAATAAAAGGAAAATATATACTTAGTCGAAGTATCTTATATGCAAATATATAAGGTATATACAAAACTAGTCTTAAGAACTGTTTTTATCATAGTTTTCTTCATCAAAAACTGGCGGAAGCATCAATTTATTTTTGAACTTGAGCTTACCGCTCTTTGAGTGAGGTCTCCTCGTTACTGTGTCATTACCTTTTTCAATTTCGCGAGCTTCCTCAGCTAGTCTAGCTGCTGTTTGAGCTATCTCATGTGAACACGTAACGAGAGGAATGTATTTTTCGCTTTCTTTTTCTATGAAGCAGGCTTGAACGTTTATTTCAGCAATTTTTTCAGCCAATCCGTAAGCTGCAATTGCTTTTGCTTTTGCGTAAGGATTATTAAACTCAGACCGGTCACGAACGATTTTCAGATCCACTATTAGTCTTGGCAAAACTGGACTTTGCTCGTTTTCAATGGCATAAATCACTTTGTCAATTTCTTGGTGCACTATTCTGTAGACGCCCGTTATCGCGAGCACTTTGCTGATGTTGGAGTTAAAGATTGCCATTTCTATAGGGTCTAAAAACTGCTTTCTCGCCCCAATCAGGGGGTCACCTGTGATTATTATGTAGCCTAAACCTTGTTCTTCGATTTCTGCTTTGGCGCGTTTTGCAGGGGCATCTGAAATAACAATGCCTGGTAAGCCGCTGCTTGATATTTTCTCTCTAACTTTTCCTGGTCCAGGTAACGACGTGTTAGGAGATATTAAGATTAAAAGGTCTGGGTTAAACTCGAAAATTTTTGGCAACGCTTCTCCAACATCTTCGGTGCCCATTTTTGAACCCGTGGTAACTGTTCTCACCTTTATGTCTTTGCGGTCAGCTAATTCATCCAGGAGAAGCTCGAGCAATGGTGACGTTCCGATATTGCCGCACTTGAAAATTCCAATCTTCTTGAATTGTTTCTGCGTCAATTCTTATCTCTCCTCACCTTTAGTACAATCTTCACTTTTTAAAGTTATACTTATTTCCGTTCACCGCGTGTCATGAGGCATCTCTGATTTCGAATCGCAATTTGATTCGGGGCATTCAATGTTATTCGCGCAGAAAACTGGGCAAGCCGCGTGCTCATAAGGTGAAAACTGGCGACAGAATTTTGAAGGACTTGCAAAAGTATTATATATATTTCAACGAATTCCGATTGATGGCAAGACAATTTTTCCAGAAGATTAAAACGCGAGAAGTTGCGGCAGCCAGCCTTCTCGGTGCACTGGCAGCTTTATGGGAAATTATTCCTGGACCACCTTTTGATATTCCCTTTCCGTTTTATCCTAGAATCTCTTGGGACCTCACAGGGGTACCTATGATGATTAGCCTTCTGTTTTATGGATCTATCTCTGGTGTATACACCAGCCTCATAGGGTGTTCGATAATTTTTTTAAGAGGCAATATTCCTGGTGGAATCTTTAAGCTGGTTGCCGAACTGGCGACACTTTTGGGTTTTGTTTTTTTGAAAAAAAGTATAGTCGTCAGATCAATTCTTGCTGTCACATTGAGGGTGGCTGTTATGACGGTAACAAACTACTTTTTATTACAGTTGTTCTACAAAATGCCCGAATCTGTTGTTGCTGGTTTGCTTGTTCCAATAGCTCTATTCAATGTGATACAAGCTCTAATCAACATAATTCCAGCATATCTGATCTATTTGAGAATATCAAAATCCAAGAAACTAGGTGATCTGACTACTGGCCTCAGTTAACGTAAAATCAGGCTAAACGCACGTATTCTCAAAAGACTTTGAGCACAGTGTTGGAAGTTCTAGTCCCATCGCCCCTGATCTATGATTCAATAAATCCTTGGACATTACCGCAACTGTTTAATAATTTATCCCTTAGATTTGTAATCACCATCCAGAGGAAGGAACAGTGATGTCTTTATCTGAGAATCTGGAAAAGCTCTCGAACGCTTGCGGCATAACCGGTAGGGAAGAAGACGTCAGGAAACTAATGATTAAGTTGATGAAACCGTACGTGGACGAAATTGTGGTGGACAAGCTTGAAAACGTAATTGCAGTAAAAAAAGGCAAAAAGTCCTCGCCGAAAGTGATGCTTGCTGCTCACATGGACGAAGTCGGCTTGATGGTGAAAACAACCACCAAAGAAGGGTTCCTGCAGTTCGCAAAAATGGGCGGCATAGACGACCGTATCTTACTAGCCCAAAAAGTGATCGTACACACCAGAAAAGGCGCATTACACGGCATAATAGGTTCCAAGCCTCCTCACATACAAAAAGAGGAAGAACGCAAAAAAATCGTAGCTTATGATGAGCTTTTCATCGACATCGGCGCGGAAAGCCGTGAAAATGCAAACGCTATGGGAGTAAAAATCGGAGACCCCGTAGCCTTCGACGTAAAATACGCAAAAATAGGCAAGAACATAGTGATTGGCAAAGCTTTTGATGACCGAGTGGGCTGCGCAATAATGATTGAAATTCTAAAACAGCTGGGAAAGACCGCCTGCACAATATGTGCTGTTGGCACTATTCAAGAAGAAGTGGGCTTAAGAGGCGCAGGAACTTCCGCCTTCGGCATCGACCCCGATGTAGGTATAGCTTTAGATGTGACCGTGGCGGGCGATGTGCCCGGCGTGAGAGAATTTGATACCAGTTTGAAGATGGGGAAAGGCCCAACGCTGACAGTGGCAGACTCTGGATTGATTACTCACCCCAAGGTTTTGCGCTTGCTTCTTGATGTGGCAGAAGAGAACAAGATTGCCTATCAGCTTGAGACAGGTTTGCCAGGCTCCACGGACGCAGCGCGCATATCCTTAACTAGACAAGGAGTTCCAAGCGGCACAGTGTCAGTAGCAACACGTTACATTCACAGCCCAGTAAGCATGCTTAACCTAAAAGATGCGGAAAACGCGGCGAAACTTACAGTGGCAGCAATTCAGAAAATTCAAAAGCGCTTCTAAACTTTCGCTAATTCATGAGTTGTCAAAACGATGCGAAATTGTTTTTAGATTTGTC
>SMTZ1_10010048_pt1 | contig 12793 bp, 11 predicted proteins | sample DeeMarSWOR136_30_FD_25667 | JGI IMG/M metagenome (IMG submission 25667) | reverse complement strand
CTCCCCCATGGTCTTGTGGAACATCTCAACGCTGGTCACCACCGTCCTCCGCATTTCTTTTATGCCCACAATGTCCACTTCGTCCCCCCCCCTAATCACGCCCCGATCCACCCTGCCAGTGGCCACCGTCCCTCGCCCCTTGATGCTGAAGACATCCTCGACGGGCATCAGGAAGGGCTTGTCCTTGTCGCGTACCGGGGTTGGTATATAGCTATCTATGGCCTCCAATAGCTCCCAAATACCACCACACCACTCACACTCCCTCTTGCCGCAACCACACTCTAAAGCCTTGAGGGCACTTACCCTTATTATGGGAATCTCCGCGCCAGGGAACTGGTATTTAGGGAACAGCTCCTCCCTCAGCTCTAGCTCAGTCACCTCTAGTAGCTCTACATCATCCACCAAGTCTACCTTATTCAGGCAAGCTACTATATAGGTCTGAGGCATCACCCCATCATCGGCAGCGATCACCAATATGGCACCATCCATCTGGGCTGCCCCGGTGATCATGTTCTTGATGTAGTCGGCATGGCCAGGGCAATCGATGTGGGCATAATGGCGCTTTTCCGTCTCATACTCGATATGAGCGATGGCGATGGTGAGCCCCCTAGTTTTCTCCTCGGGGGCATTATCGATGGACTCAAAGGAGCGATACTGTGTGGGACCCACCAGGGATAGCACTTTGGTCATCGCCGAGGTGAGCGTGGTCTTGCCGTGGTCGACATGCCCGATGGTGCCCACATTGACATGTGGTTTCTTCCTCTCATACACTTTCTTTGCCATTTTCCCTCCTCACTTAAGCCCACAGCCAGATTTGAACTGGCGACCCCGTTCTTACCAAGAACGTGCTCTACCACTGAGCTATGTGGGCCTTTTTCGTACTGATTATAAAACCGCGCCTCCGCTAGGGCCTTTGTTGATATGTAAATGCCTGTCCTTTAAGAGCCTGAGACCCTACGGTGGCGGGGGTAGGATTCGAACCTACGTAGCCCTTCCGGACGGCAGATTTACAGTCTGCTGGTATTAGCCACTCACCCACCCCGCCTTTTTTCGAACTTTACGCTACGTCAGAATAAACCCTGGTCTCACTTAGTAAAAACCAGCCTCAGAAAAGCAGAACATATCGCCCAGCATATAAATCCACAGCCCGAGAGCGGATTTGAACCGCTACCCTACCGATTACAAGTCGGTTGCGCTACCATTGCGCCACTCGGGCCTTTTTTCGAACTGGGTTCCTTCTCGAAATAATAGATTAACTAAATAAAGTTATCATCTTTAGTCTCCATTGTCAATATGGGTTGCCATCAGCGCCTAATTCAGCAAGCTCCCGGGCAACAAGCGCCCTAGCGGTTAGACTCCCAGCATCCTGAGCAGCCAGGAAAACGGCATATCTCCCCCACATCTCCGGTTTCTGCCATGCCGACTTGTCTACGTCTGGAGTCCACACCCCTATTCCCTCGGTATCGGTGTAACTAGGACACATGGCGTTGACCGCAATATTATACTCCCTGACCTCCTCAGCCAACCCATAGGTAAAGCGCTCGATGGCCGCCTTGGTCACCCCATAGGCTACCTCGCCCGAAATATCCCTGGTCCCCAGAATCGAGGAGAGATTAATGATACTACCACTTTTCCTCTCTATCATGGTGGGCAATACCGCCTTGGTGCAAAGGAAGGTGCCCCTCAAATTTACCGCGATGATGAGGTCCCAACGCTTTACCGAGATGTCGAGCACCCTGCCAGGAACATTTATCCCAGCGTTATTGACCAGGATATCGATGCGACCGAACTTTTCCAGTGTACTGCTCACCATCTCCGCCACCTGTTCTTCCTTGGTGACATCGGTCTTTATGGCGAGAGACCTTCTGCCCAGGGCATGTATCTCCTCGGCGGTTTTATGGATCGTGCCGGGGAGAGGCCCTGTCTCCCCTTCGGTGCGCGCCGCAACAACCACATCAGCCCCTTCCCTTGCCAAAGCAATGGCGATCGCCTTGCCTATCCCCCTGCTGGCCCCAGTAACTACGGCGACCTTACTCTCCAGTTTCATCTTCACCCCCTTATCAAATAGCGCCTCATCTGGTATACTGCGAAGGCTAGGGAACAAAATAGCAGAGCTTATTAGTTTTTGCAATAGGAGGAACAGATGCCAGCAATTGCTGTTATCGGTGCACAATGGGGCGACGAGGGAAAAGGGAAGATCGTGGATCTCCTTGCGGAAAAGGCGAATATGGTGGTGCGTTTCTCCGGGGGGAACAACGCCGGGCATACAGTAGTTAATCCCTATGGTGAATTCCACATGCATCTTGTTCCCTCAGGCATCTTCTATCGGGATGTTACTTGCATCATCGGTAATGGGGTGGTCGTCGATCCCGCGGTGCTCTTGGAGGAGATCGAGGAGCTAAGGAAACGGGGCGTGGCAGTAGATAGGCTATTTGTGAGCGACCGCGCCCACCTGATCATGCCCTATCATATTCTTCTCGACGGTCTGGAGGAGGCATCGCGGGGTGGTAGCGCTTTAGGAACAACGAGAAAGGGGATCGGCCCCGCCTATGTGGACAAGGCTGGGCGGCTGGGAATCCGCACCGGCGATCTCATGGATAAAGAGGCCTTCCGCGACAGGCTTAGCTTTGTTTTGGAGCAAAAGAACCGCATCCTGACCAGGGTTTATGAGGCTCAGCCACTATCGCTGGAGGATGTTTGCGATAAATACTGCCATTATGGGGAAATTCTTGCCCCCTTCATCAGGGAAACCGATTTGATGGTACAAGAAGCATTGGAAAAGAAAGAAATGGTTTTGCTTGAAGGAGCGCAGGGAACTATGCTGGACATCGACTTTGGCACCTACCCCTATGTTACCTCCACCTCCACTATGGCCGGGGGCGCTTGCTCTGGGTTAGGGCTTAGCCCAGCGATGATCGGCCGTATCATCGGTGTGTCCAAGGCCTATACCACCAGGGTGGGGAGCGGTCCCATGCCCACGGAGCTCTCCGATGAGACCGGTGAGTTGATTCGGGAGCGCGCCCACGAATATGGCACCACTACTGGGCGCCCGCGCCGCTGTGGCTGGTACGATGCCGTGGTGGGTCACTTCAGCACCCGCATCAATGGCTTCTCTGGGTTTGCCCTCACCCGCCTCGATGTCCTCGATACCCTGCCCTCGCTCAAGATATGTACCGCTTACAAGCTTGAGGGGAAAACCCTGAAAAGTCCCCCCTCAAATTCATGGCTTCTGGCAAAATGCGAGCCTATCTACGAGGAGCTCCCCGGCTGGCAAACCGACATCAGTGAGATTCGCCGCTTCAAGGACCTGCCAAAGGAGGCTCGCTCCTATGTGAGGAGGCTGGAGGAGCTCATCGCCTGTCGCGCCAGTGAGGAGGCTGGAGGAGCTCATCGCCTGCCGCGCCAGCATCATCTCGGTGGGTCCGAGGCGGGAGCAGACGATAATAGCTAAAGAGATTTTTTAGAACGGGTAACACGTTCAAGCGGCATAGTAGCCGCACAGGCATAGGGTGTGTGTTTCAAAGGTCGTTGGTTTAAATCCAACCCCCTCCCGAATCTACAGCCTCGCATGGGCATATAGCTATATAAACATAAATAGATAATCCTTTTGTGCAGAAGTAGACAATTCACGCTATTGTTCGACGCTATGCTCATGAGATACGAGAGGCATGCTAATCCTAGTCACTATTTTGGAACGAGTATTTTAGAATAAACCGACTCGACTTCATGGAATTTTCTAGGTAGACAAGAGGGACTCAATGGCAAAAGTAGAGGTAACCACAGGATACTTCAAGAATGGTCTGCCGTATACCCGTATTGGCAGTGGCCCACGGGATCTGGTTATCTTCGATGGGCTGGACTTTAGCCACAGGCCACCGTCTGGCCTAAAGCTTCGGATGATTAGCAGTAGCCTTAAGCGCCTTGCCAAGGACTTCACGGTGTACTATGTAAGCCGAAAGCCAGACCTGCCCAAGGGGTATTCGATGCGGGACATGTCCGAAGACTATGCAACCATGATCAGAGATGAGTTAGCAGGACCTGTCGACGTAATGGGGATTTCGACAGGTGGACCGATTGCCCAGTACTTTGCGGTTGACCATCCAGATATAGTTCATCGGCTAGTCCTTGCCATGACTGGCTATCGCCTGAGCGAGGGTGGTAAGCAGTTGCAGAGGCTATTAGGTGAGCTGATACGGAAGGGTAACTGGAGAGCCGCAGCAGCTACTATGGCTAGCGGCATGACTTCGGGAGCGATGAGGCCGGTATTGACGGCCTTTTTCTGGATATTAGGCAAAGGCATGTTCGGAGTCTCTGATGATCCTTCTGATGGTCTGGTGGAACTTGAGGCAGAGGACAAGTTTAACTTTAAGGAGCGCCTGGCGGACATCAAGGTGCCTACCTTGGTAATCGGTGGAGAGAACGACTATTTCTATCCGATTCGTGAGACGGCTTTCGGAATTCCTTCTGCTAAGTTGATTCTCTATGAAGGAGTAGGACACGGCGCTATGATGAAGCGTCAGTTTAGCGAAGACGTCACTGCCTTTCTTACCGAGGGTAGTATATAGATAGCTGATTGGCAAAGAACTCCGCTAATTGCTAGACTTCCCACAGGACACGAGCAACCGTTGTAAATCCGGAATCAGCTCCTTCCTCTTTAGCCGAAGTTCAGGGACTGTTCCCAAAGCCCTTTCCTGAGAAAACATAGTGTGCGGAGATTTAACTTTCCGCTAGAAGGTGCAAGGCGAGGTTTAACCACGTATGATTGAAGCGCTGGCCATTGGTGAGGACACAACATACTAGATTGTTATCCGAGGTGAACAATACGCCCGCTTTCTTATTCGGATTGTTTCTTCAGCTCATCGGCGATCGCGTTTGCCCAAGAAATAATAGCGTCCCAATCACGGAAATCACCTTGGACGTCTGTGGCCTTCTTAAACGCAAATCTCTCAAAGAAATTCAGCTTCTTCATGTCAATAGAGCCGTGAAAGACAGCAACATCGCGTGGCCGGATGCGATCTATAATAGGCTGCAATGCTTTCGGGAAACGCTGGCCTTTTAACAATTGCACCGGATCGCCCTTTCCCAAAGGGCCGCTGGAAAAAAGCCACGTAGGCCGTTCAGCTAGCAGCTTCTGCGTTTTTTTAAGAAATGACACTGCTTCCGCCCGCCACCGAAACATATAAACCGCACTGCCCAGTACAACAGCCTTGTATGGCGTCAAGTCGCTGATGCGATGAACAGGCAACACGTCAGCCTGCAAACCGGCTTGACGCAGCACCTGTCCGATCTTCTCGGCAATCTCCGCCGTCGCGCCATACTTAGAAGCATACGCCACTAAGACTCTAATTTCCATCTGAATTGGTCCTCCTTTTAATACAAAGATTTTCCCCGTGACGATATCGAGTTATCGGTTATTTTTTATAAACAGTTCCATTGGGAATGGTTTGCCATGCCCGGGGTAAACGGTATTTATTTTTAATTTCTTCAGTTTTTCGACACTGGCATTCGCTGCCGCTAAGTCGTCGATAAGAGAATTGAGAACTGGTTTGTCTGTGTTTTCAAGCAGATCGCCGCAAAACAGGTCGCCACCGGCTGTCAGGATTCCTATTGAACCCTTTGAGTGCCCTGGAATATAAAGAACTTTAGCGTCGAATCCATATTCAGAGAGATCGTATCCATCCTCTATATATAAATCGGGTTTAAATCTTTTCGATTTGCTAAACCCGAAGATGATAGGAACCACCATTCTGATGAGAATATTGCCTTTTTTTCTGTTAAAGAACATGTTTCCGCGTTCGACCATTCCTGAATCGTCATAGTGCATGGCTATTTTTGTGCCGAACTTTTTGCGGAGATAGGCGGCACTGCCGGTATGGTCAAAATCTCCATGTGTTAAAACGATAAGCTTGAGATTGCCGGGCTTGCAGCCCGCGCTTTCAAGCTCTTTCTCAATGTCGGTGCGCTTATTTGAAACCCCCGTGTCGATCAGGATATAGCCGGTGTCGGTTTTTATGAGGTAGCAATTTACACTACCTAACTTATAAGGTAGAAATAAACTAATGGTTTTGATTTCTTGCGGCATGTTTTCCTCCTTGTTTTTTGGGCGGTTATAAAACCACCCTTATCTTAATTTGCGAACAATCTGCAAAATCATCACCATCGATACGTGATGAAGGCAGCCTAACTACTAACTATATAGAAAAATTTCTACATATGCAGAGCATCTCTTCATATCCCCACCAGAACCGCTTCCCTATCCAAAGTTGCGATTGCATTTCGCACGGGCAACCAATCTGCCAAGCCACACCCGCGCAATGGATCATCCTGGCGATATACTCCAGGTTCCACCTGCCTCCTTTTCCACCTCATGCCATCCTTTCTCCCTGAGGAAGACGCGGGCGAACCTGTGGAGGTAGCTGGGGAAGAAGGGGTAGTTGATTCTCAGAGCTTCCTTTATTGCAGGGTGATAGCTCTCCCTAAGCCTGTCGAGTAAGTAGTCCACGCTCACCCTATCCATGCCAGCGATAATCCCATCCAGCGTGACAACGAGCGTTTTTTCGTTCTCCTGGTATTCCGAAATGTGATCGAGAATGTTACGGTTGCCCTCAATAGGAATGAAGTGGCCTAGTCCAAGATAATCGATCCCCTTCCTCTCCACCAAGCTCTTAAGCTTGGCTAAGCTCTGGAGCAACGACTCAATGCTCCCTTCAAGGCCATTGGGATTCACATACCATAGTAGATCGCCAACAAAGATGGCTTTTTCGCTCTTTAGATAGATTGATAAGGAGTCGGGGGAGTGCCCCGGTGTTATCAAGAGATATGCTCCCGCCACCCTCCAGCCCTCAAATGAGACGCCACCGAAATCGAATTCCTCCTTATCGCCATCCCTCAGCCACTGGGCCTTCCCAAGTCCCATCTCCACACCAATAGAGGCATCTGTACCCTCCATGAATTGCTGCATATCTTCTCTTGCTGTCTCCGGTATACAGTAGTGAGCCTCCTGAAATTTTTCGCCCAACTCGCCCACAATCATGCTATTTCCCGAGTGGTCGAGGTGCCAATGGGTATTGAAAAGATAGACCCTATCGGCATGCTGAAATGGTGTCACCGCTTTCATTAGATCGGCGCGATGAAGGCTACCCACCCCCGAATCCACAATGTATAGCGTGCCCTCCTCAATCACCAGATAGGAATTTGAGCACCAGCTATTCTCCATCTGCCACCATTTTACACTTGGGGTTTGGATCCCAGGAACAAACTCTATCTTATGCATATCTATGCTCCTTCTCTGGTGTGCGGGTCACAAAGCGCGATGGATGGGGTTTTAAACGGTCAAGGCTTTGGCGCTAAGGGCAGATCGATGTGGTAGTTCTTAAGCGCCGCCTCGATCTGCGCTACCGATCTCTCATCAGGCTCGATGAGGGGCAGACGGGGCTTTCCCACCCGAAATCCCACATGGTTCAGGGCGTATTTGATGGGGATGGGATTGGAGACAACGAAGAGGGCGTTAATCAAGGGCAGCAAATAGTGGTGAATCGCCGCCGCCTCGCTCATCTTACCGCTAACCAGCTTCTCAATCATTTCCTGCATCTGGTTGCCTACAAGATGTGAGGCCACGCTGATCACCCCATAGCCCCCCATGGCGACAACGTGAAAGGTATCGCTATCGTTACCGCTATAGACCAAGAAATCCTTACTTGTGCCATCGATGATTTTAGCGATCTGGTCAAGGTTGCCGCTGGCCTCCTTGATGCCCATGATGTTATCGATCTCGCTCAGCCTGATCACGATATCGGGGCCTATGTTGGTCACCGTTCGACTAGGCACATTGTACAGGATGCAGGGCAGGCTTGTGCCCTGGGCAATGGTTTTAAAGTGCTCGAAGAGCCCCTCCTGGGGCGGCTTATTGTAATAGGGGACCACCAGCAGTACAGCGTCCACGCCGATCCGCTCCGCCTCTCGGGTCATCTCAAGGCACTCTCGAGTGCAGTTACTTCCTGTGCCAGCCACCACCGTCCCTCCTCCCCCCACCGCCTCCTTCACTGCCTCGAACAGCCGGATCTGCTCCTTATCGGTGAGCGTGGAGCGTTCTCCCGTGGTTCCTGAAACCACCAATCCGTCGCTCCCTGAATCCAGAAGCGCCAGGGAAAGTCGCTTCGCCTGCTCATAGTCAACCCTGCCCTCGGAATCGAATGGGGTCACCATAGCAGTAAGTAATCTACCAAGCTTAACCATTACATCCAGCCCCTCTCAACCATGGTCTCAGCGATCTGAATAGCGTTAAGGGCTGCTCCCTTTCTGAGGTTATCGGCGACTACCCACATGGCCAAGCCACAATCGCGGGAGGCATCCAGACGGATGCGCCCCACGAAGACCTCGTCCGAGCCCGCCGCTGACCAGGGCATAGGATAGAGACTAATATGGGGGTCATCCTGCACTTTGACGCCAGGTGCCTCAGCGAGGATGCGCCGTGCCTCCTCGGGAGACATTGGCTCACTAAACTCAACATGGATCGCCTCGCTATGACAAATAAAAACGGGGGCTCGCACGCAGGTAGCGGAAATGGCTATATCCTCAGCATGCATTATCTTCTTGGTCTCGTCCACCATCTTCCACTCCTCCTTGGTATAGCCATTATCCAAAAAGAGGTCGATCTCAGGAAGCATATTGAATGCAATCTGGTGAGGGTAGACATGCGGTAGCGCGCTACGCCCCTCAAGCACCAGCCTTGCTTGCTCACTCAGTTCCTCCATGGCAGCGGCACCGGTGCCAGATACCGACTGGTAGGTATCCACGATTATCCGCTTGATGGGATTGGCCCTGTGCAGGGGGTAGAGAGCCACCACCATCTGAATAGTGGAGCAGTTCGGGTTGGCGATGATCCCTTTGTGCTCTTTTATATCCTCGGCATTGACCTCAGGAACCACCAAGGGAACCTCAGGATCCATCCTGAAGGCAGCGCTATTATCGATAACCACTGCGCCAGCGCGCGCTGCTATCGGTGAGAAGTGATTACTGACCTCAGCACCCGCGGAGAAGAGGGCAATGTCCACCCCTTCAAAGGAGTGAGTAGCGGTCTCTTTGACCTCTACCTCCTTATGATTTATAAAGAGCTTCCTGCCTGCGGAGCGGTCTGAGGCAAGAAGGCAAATAGAGTTCATGGGGAAATTTCGTTGCCCCAGGACCTTAATAAACTCCTGCCCCACCAGTCCAGTGGCGCCAACAATAGCAATATCTAACCCTTTCATCGCAGCCTACTCCAACCCCAACAGAGTTTCCAGACCATAAACTAGTCCTTTAATCTTGACCACATGTTTTATCGCCAACACTACACCAGGCATGAAGGACTCACGGCTGATGGAGTCATGGCGTATAGTCAGCGTCTGACCCGGCGCTCCCAGAATCACCTCCTGATGGGCTAAAAACCCGGGAAGACGCACGCTATGCACACCGACACCCTCGATCTGCCCGCCACGGGTGCTGGCCAGGCTCTCCTTCTCCAGCGCGGGATATCGAAAAGGCTTTCCCCGTGCCTCCACCATTGACCGTGCGGTGGCTAGGGCAGTGCCCGATGGGGCATCAGCCTTCCCCTCGTGATGCTTCTCGATAACCTCGGCATAATCGAAATATCTGGCCGCCAATTTTGCCAGATGGATCATTAAAACCGCCCCCAGGGAGAAGTTTGGTGCCACAACTGCGCTAATACCGCCCTCGCTGCATAGCCTTTCGATCTCCGCTATATCTTCAGGGGAGAGACCCGTTGTGCCAATAACAAGATTAACGCCATGATTAGCGGCAAGGCGCACTGCAGGCATACTCGCCTCTCGGATGGTGAAATCCACCATCACATCAGTTCTGGTACCGGAAAGGATGATCCCTAGGTCTGCAGAGAAGGGTATCTCCCTGGAGCCATCGGGAAGGGGCAAGCGCTCTCGCTCCGCCTTTAGGTCAACGGCGCCAACGGCCTCAAGCTCCCCATCGGCGCATAAAGCATCTAAGACTTCGCTCCCCATCTTCCCCGCAGCGCCATGAACAACCACTTTTATCGGCATTGGCTTAGACCCCGCTTACGGCTCACCACTACCCAATCAATGTTGAGGAGGCTTCCCATCTCTGTCCGGATAACGCCTCGGCAGCCTACCTCTCGGCTTGCGCTCTATATCACCACGCTGAGGGCGGGGAGCCTGAGGTTTCCCAGGAAAGCCTGACGCCGTGGTATCCCTCACCCTAGCCACCTTTGAGAGCCCTTGAAATACAGCACGGCGGGAGAGGTTTATCCGCCCCATTCGGTCGATCTCGGTGACCATGACCATGATCTCATCGCCAACCTTGACCACATCCTCCACGCTGGGCACCCGGTAATCGGCAAGCTCACTGATATGAACCATCCCCTCCTTACCGGGGAGGATCTCCACAAAGGCACCAAAGCTAGTCACCCGAGTTACCCTCCCGGTATAGGTACTACCGACCTCCACATCCCTTGTCAAACCCTCGATGATCTTGATCGCCTTTTGTGCTCCCTCCTCACTGGTTGAGCCGATGATTACGGTGCCATCGTTTTCAACGTCTATGGTCGCCTTGGTCTCCTCGGTGATCGACCTGATTGTCTTGCCCCCCGGTCCGATGACGGTGCCGATCTTATCGGGGTCGATGGTTATCTTGTACATCCTGGGTGCATATTTGCTGAGCTCCGGGCGACTGGCGCTTATGGTCTGGCTCATCTTATCGAGGATGAAGTGGCGGGCATCATAAGCCTGCTCAATCGCTTTCTCGATAACCTCGTAGGAAATCCCTTTAAGCTTGATATCCATCTGGAGGGCAGTGATCCCCTCGGACGTCCCCGCCACCTTAAAATCCATATCGCCATAGGCGTCCTCCAGCCCCTCGATATCGGTGAGCAGGGCATATTTATCATTCTCAACAATCACTCCCATGGCTACTCCGGCCACCGGGCTTCTGATAGGAATGCCAGCATCCATAAGGGATAGGCAACTGGCACAGACGCTGGCCATGGAGGTGGAGCCATTAGAGGAGAGAACCTCGGAGACCAGGCGGATGGTATAGGGGAAATCCTCCTCATTGGGAAGCACCGGAGTAAGTGCCCTTTCCACCAGGGCGCCGTGCCCGATCTCCCGCCGCCCTGGACCGACCATACGCCTCACTTCACCCACGGAGTAAGGGGGGAAATTGTAATGATGCAGGAAGCGCTTGCTCTCCTCCTGGCTGATTGTATCGATAAGCTGCTCCTTTCTCACCGAGCCCAGAGTGGTAGTGGTCAATACCTGGGTGCCTCCGCGGTTGAACAGCCCTGACCCGTGGGTGCGCGGCAGAAAGCCAACATCACAGGTGATGGGGCGAATCTCGCTCAGCCCGCGACCGCCCACACGAACCCCCTTTTCCAGGATCTGCGACCTCAACTCCCGCCGCAACAGGGATTCGACGGCAGAGGCGATCTCTTGAGGAGGGAAGTTCCCCCCCAACTTCAGGTAAAGCTCCTCTTTAAGGGCAGCGAGAACCTCCTGACGCTCATCTTTTGGCTTATCGATCACCTCACTGAGCCTGTCTCCGATGACGGTGGAGACCGCTTCCTCAACCTCAGGACTGACCTCGCTAGGGTTGAAATCCATCTTAGGCTTACCACAGGCCTCGCGAAGTTGCTGTTGTAGCCTGATGATCTCCAGATTTGCTTGCTGGCCAAATTTGATGGCCTCCGTGATCAGCCTTTCTGCCACCTCCTTTGCTCCTGCCTCTACCATGACCAGGGCATCGCTAGTGCCGGTGACGACGATGTCCAGAGAGCTATCGGCCAGCTGGGTGAAGGTGGGGTTGAGCACCAGCTCCCCATCGAGGCAACCAACGCGCACTGCCCCTACCGGCCCCGCGAAGGGCATAGCGGAGAGCGAGAGCGCTGCCGAGGCGCCAATTATGGCCAGCACATCCGGGTCATTCTCTTGATCTGCCGAAAGGACGGTGATCACGACCTGGATATCGTTGCGGAAGCCCTTAGGGAAGAGGGGGCGGAGCGAGCGATCGGTGAGACGATCGGCGAGGATTGCATCCTGACTAGGGCGCGCCTCCCTTCTAATAAAGCTCCCTGGGATCTTGCCTACAGCGTAGTGCCTCTCTTCATAATCTACAGTCAGGGGGAGGAAGTCGGTCCCCTCCCGCAGATCGCTTGAGACACAGGCGGTAACCAATACCAGAGTATCGCCATAGCGCACCGTGACCGCACCATCTGCCTGGCTGGCCAGCTTGCCGGTCTCAATGATAAGGGCCCGATCGCCCACCATACACTCAAAAACTTGCGGCATTATAAGGTTAACCTCCGTAGATTCTTACTTTCGTATACCAAGCCTTGTCATCAGTGCACGGTAGCGCTGGGGATCGATCCTGCTCAAATATGACAATTGTCTCCGTCGCTGCCCTACCAGCATGAGGAGTCCACGGCGGGAGTGGTAGTCATGGCGATGAACCCTCAGGTGCTCCGTCAGCTGATTTATCCGCTCCGTAAGCAGGGCGACCTGAACCTCTGGGGAACCACTGTCCTCCTCATGAAGCTGAAAGTCCTTTATAATGGCCTGCTTTTTATCTTTTTCCATTCCAGAAGCAGCATTATAGCACAACTGGAGCACGGTGTAAATCACCCCGCAAATATTCTCTTGACAATGGCATAGGCACATGCTAAGATATTGTGGTAAGAAAGCACCTTAACAACTGGATAGTGGAAGGAAGGTTCTTTGATGGAGAGTTTGATCCTGGCTCAGGATAAACGCTGGCGGCGTGCCTAATGCAT
>SMTZ1_10005448_pt1 | contig 12794 bp, 9 predicted proteins | sample DeeMarSWOR136_30_FD_25667 | JGI IMG/M metagenome (IMG submission 25667) | reverse complement strand
GGAAAGGTCCTTCTACTCCAAAAGGTACCTTCGAGATACCATTTAATCCTATCTCGTTATTAATAGAAGTTGGCGCTACATTCGTTGCCAGATGCTATTCTGGTGACATAAAACATTTAACTGATACATTAATTAAAGCAATTATGCATAAAGGTTTTTCATTTATAGAAGTATTACAACCCGCTGTACCTTACCATAAATGGGAAGAATATAAAGATAATATTGAATACCTTAATAGACAACCTACCTCTCTTGAAGAAGCGATGATCATTGCTAAAAAGGTTTCTAAATTTACAATAGGAATATTTTACCAATCTGAAAGAGGTGTGTATCATAAAGGTTTATATGGAGAACACAATCCAGTTAAAGATAAATTATCGAGAGATAAACGATTAGATAAAATAAGAAAAATTTTACAATAGTGATTATACTTATCAATATCAACCCGAAATTAATTTCAAGTGGCAAAAACCGGTAGTAGAGTACTATTTGTTTATGGTATTGCTGTTCTACCTGAATTATATTTTAAAATTTGCAATTCTCACAATTTTGTAGTTTTTTAAGTTAGCATTCATTAATTAAATTTCAAATAGATTAAATTGCAAAAAGGATAATTTTATGTCGAAAAAATATGAAAATTGGATTGAAGAGAACCAACAAAAATTTATTGAAATTAGCGATAAAATTTGGGAATTTGCTGAAGTTGGGTTTGAAGAGTACAAATCATCAACCTTATTAGCAGACACATTGGAGAAATCAGGATTTTCTATTGAAAAAAATGTTGCAGGAATGCCTACAGCATTTTATGCCAATTATGGAGATGAAAAACCAGTAATTGCTATTTTAGGTGAATTTGATGCATTACCAGGGTTAAGCCAAATTAAAGAACCAATAAAAAAACCTTTAAAAGAAGGAGCACCTGGTCATGGATGTGGACACAATTTGTTAGGTACAGGGTCACTTGGAGCTGTTCTTGCAGTAAAAGAAGCTATTCTTTCAGGGGACGCTAAAGGTACAATAAGGTACTATGGTTGCCCTGCTGAGGAAAAATTCAATAGTAAGGGTTTTATGATTAATGCAGGAGTTTTTAAAGATGTAGATATTACTCTTTCATGGCATCCTGCCTTTATGAATACAATAAATGACGTTTCATTATTAGCTATAAATTCTGTAAAATTTAAATTCTTGGGTCGTTCTGCTCATGCTGCTTTTGATCCCCAGAATGGACGGAGTGCATTAGATGCTGTTGAATTAATGAATGTTGGTGTGAATTATTTAAGAGAACATATTATTCCTGATGCTAGAATCCATTATGTAATTACAGATGGTGGTGAAGTCCCTAATGTTGTTCCAGAAAAGGCCGAAGTATATTACTTCATTAGAGCTCCTGAACGTCCTTCAGTTGAGGAAGTTTATAACCGTGTTATTAAAATAGCCGAAGGAGCAGCCTTAATGACAGATACTAAAATGGAAATAAATTTTTTAGGAGGTATGTATAATCCTTTACACACTGAGGCAGTTGGTGAAGTACTTCTTTCTAAAATGAAATTAGTAGGTGCACCTAAGTATAATAAAGAAGAGAAGGAATTTGCTCAAAAACTCAAAAAAACTTTACCCCCTGGTTCAATGGAGGCTTTTTCTCGCCTTATACCTGATAATTTTCGTGAAATGGCTAAACAAATTCTTGATCGCCCTTTGAATCGAATGATACTTCCTGGGCTTGGAAAAGGAAAAGTCATAGCTGGTTCTTCAGATGTTTCTGATGTTTCAAGAGTTACACCTTTAGGTGAAATTGCTACTACTTGTCAAATTATGGGGTCCCCAGGACACTCTTGGCAAAATGTGTGCACATCTGGTACGAGTATAGGTCATAAAGGAATGATAATGGCAGCAAAAGTATTAGCTTTATCCGCTATAGAATTTATGAACAATCCTGAACTAGTGATTAAGGCAAAAAAAGAATTTGAAGAGAAAATAAAAGATAAATCTTATATTTCACCATTTCCAGAAGGATTTAAACCACCTTTTTAAATAAAAGCAAGAATTTCCCTTCTAATACAGAAGACGATAAATATTTATTTCAATATTTTTCAATATTTTTCAAATTTGTCAAATTTATAATAAATTCTATGTTTAGAATTGGATTAAATTCTTCCGATAAAATAAGAGAAATTCTGAAGTATAAATAATAAAAAATTTTATCTTTAATTTTTTAAATTATATTCGAGATGTATAAATTAAAAAAAAATTTTGTTTTAAATTATTAATATATCTTAACTTTCGAGCTTCTTCTTAAGCTTTATCAGAATGGGGATCGCTTTAGCAAGTTCCATTGCTGTAGATGTTTTAATAGATTTAAATAAACCTGGTTTAGCCATTCTCCATACATTAGTGTCTTGAACTAATTGCTCTTCATTTTCTGCTTCTGATATTGTAATTCCCCAATAATCGCCAGTAGAAACATACCATCCCAATTGTTTAATTCCTTCCGTTGGATAAAGTTTCTTGCTTATAACTTTTTGAGCCACTTCAGCCAGATCTGCTGGGTCAAAACTTTCATTTAATTCCCAATATGTAATAAATAACATTCTTCAATTCACACCTCTATTAAATTCCGAAAAAATATATTGACGTTTAAGGATTATGTTTTATTCTTTAAACACCAATAAATTAGAAAATGATAATTAATGATTTAAGCATTTCCAAATGAGTCAAATCTAAAATAAATATTGTTTGAAAAACTGAATTAAAGTCTTCCAATTGCTCTGAAAGGGATTGATTTATGGAACTTTTCAAAGTCAAAAATTCTTCTCCCATCTACTAAATTTGGAATTTTCATATGTGCTTTGAAGTCATCGGGAGTTAATCCTGTAAACTCATCCCATTCAGTCACTAAAATTGCGCATTCAGATTCTTTGAGAGCTTGGGGAATTGAATCCGCATACTGTATTTTATCTCCTAAAACTTCTTTTGCTGTTTCTTTAGCTTTAGGATCATAGCCAATAATATTAGTAACATTTCGTTTTCTAAGTTCATTTATGATTCTTATACTAGGAGCTTCTCTCATATCATCGGTTCCTGGCTTAAAGGATAATCCTAATAAAGTTACCCTTTTTCCTGCTAGTTTTCCAGCCATTTCTTCAGCCATATCAACGATCCTAATTGCTTGATCATCATTTATGTCCAAAACAGCTTTTAATAATCTTGAATTATAACGTTTTGACTTCGCCCATGCCATAATTGCATTTACATCCTTATGAAAGCATGAACCGCCAAAGCCAGCACCTGCTCTCAGAAATCTTGGATTGATTCGATAATCTAATCCAACACCTTTCATAACTTGAGATACATCAACATTTGGGACTAATTGAGCAAAATTTGCAAATTCATTAGCATAACTGATTTTTGTTGACAATAAACAATTATTTCCATACTTCACTAACTCTGCACTCTCTAAATTCATTCTTAACAAAGGGCAATTCTCAAGATGATCTCCATAAAAATATTCATAAAATTCTTGAAGCATAGCTCCACTTTTTTCATCAAATTCCCCTATAACAATTCGGTCTGGATTTAAAGTATCTTCAATTGACCTCCCTTCTGCTAAAAATTCAGGTTGCATACACAATCCAAAATCTTTTCCAGGTTCTTTTCCAGAAACATGAGTAATTATTCTTCCCACTAAATTTTTCGTTGTACCAGGTACGACAGTGGATCTGACTACAACTAAATGATATTTATCCTTTTGTTTAAGAGCTTCTCCTATTTCTCTCGAAGTACTTTCAATAAAACTTAAATCAATACTTTTATTTTCTCTCATTGGTGTCCCTTGGGTGATCATAGAAATATCTGTTCCTAAAACAGCTTTTACTGGATTTGTAAGGCATTCTAAAAGTTCTGGAGCCTTCTTTTTAATAGTATCCATCATTTCTTGAAGATTAGCCTCAAAAAAAGGGGCTTTCCCTTCATTAATCATATTAGCTTTCTTCTCATTGTGTGTAGAGGCAATTACTTTTATATCTTTACTAGCAAAAGCAGCTGCAGAACAGAGTCCTATAAAACCTGTTCCAAGGATTGATACAGTATATTTATACATGATATTCTTTTATTAATTCTCTTTTGATATTAACAGAATTATAATATTAAAGTTTTAATGTTTATTTTTAATTCAAATAAACTATCTTGAAAAGTGTATATAACAAAATTTAAAACAATAAGAAAATAGTATTAAATCTATGAAATTCTAAAGGAGATTTTTAAGAAATGAAAGAATTAAGGAAAAAACTTAAGATAACGAATAAAGCAGTGGATATTGTAAATAAGTTCCTGTTAGAAGAAAATAATATTCTTATCAATAATCTATTTGAAATAATTGATAATTATGGTGGAGTCGAGGAAATTAATAAAAAAGCAAGAGAGGCAGCCAAATTAGAAAATTTAATGGAAAGATTGACAAAGAAGAAGCCAGATTATGCACTTGACATAGATTGGTTAATTGAACAGAAAGATAATAATGCTTTTATTAGCATGAATAACTACAGAAAAAAAGTTCTTGGAGATAAAATTACAGATGTAAAGTTTAACGATGATTATGCTGTTACACTTGAGCTTTCAGCATGTCAATACTTCCCATTTTTAATAGATTTAGTTAAATTGGCAATAAAAAATCAGGATTTAGTACCGGGAAGAATAATTCGTGTAAGAAAAATGAAAGAACAAGAGGAAGATGGAGATTTGTTGGCGATGGCTGCTGCTATGCAAGTAATTGGTGCAACTTATGTTGAGACCTTAGATACAAAAGGAACTGCTCCTGGTCCAGATGGATTGCCAGTTAATCTTCATTTAGGGGGTCCTGAAACCATTACAGGTTATTTTGGTGGTGTAGGAGAACCTAATGAATTTGCTTTAAAATGGATTGACGAATTTCTCTATTATTATACGAATTATGGTGTGAAACAGGTCCTAAATGTAAATCCTGGGACTGTATTGCTTGGATATTTTATCCATAAATTAGGTATCGATAATGAATTTAAAATTTCAGTTTATATGGGAAATGATAATCCTTACTCATGTCTCTGGACACTTATGACGGCAAAATTATTTGCTCGGGAAGACGGAACCAGCCCATTAATAGGATTTAATTTATCAAATGCAGTTAACAATGAAACACTTGAACTTTCTGCATATATTAGAAAAGAATTTGAATTCGAGGATGTTGTTAGATTAGAACATCATATAATAGAGACTTGGAAGAGCATCGTTAGACAGCCTTATGATAGGAGAAATGAGTTAATTGATTTGGCTAAAAAAGTTAAAAATGTAAGCGCTAAACATGAAGGAGGAGATACAGAAGTAGAAAAAACCAGAGAACATCCAACGGATATTTTAGACTATTTCAGAGATAAACAAGAAATCATAGAGGCAGGTGAATGGGAATTTATGCGTATTGGACTTTTGGATAGATATAAATCGGTTAATAGTACTGCCAAAGCACTCATTGAAAATGGAATCTCATGTATTGCAGCAAAAAATTTACATCATAAAAATTGAAATTAAAAAGGTGAAAAAGATTGGGAAAGTTTGATTTTAGACCTACTGGAGTTATGCCTGCGATGGTGACTCCATTCAATAAAGATGAATCAATAAATGAAGAGCAACTAAGAAACCTTGTAAATTATCTCATAGATCAAGGAGTGACAGGATTAGTTCCTTCAGGTACTACTGGTGAATTTGTTAACATGACTTTTGAAGAGCGGTTAAAAGTCATTAAAATTGTTGTTGATGAAACAAATGGGCGAGTTCCGGTAATTGCAGGAACAGGAGAAAGTGGAACAAGGTTAGTGATTGACACGACTAATAAGGCAGCAGATATTGGAGCAGATGCTGTTTTAATCGTCACTCCCTATTACTTAAAACCAAAATCAAAAGGATTATTTGACCATTATTTTACAATCGCAGAAAAAACAGATATTCCTATTGTTTTATATAATATTCCTATTTGTACCGGCATAGAATTGCCTTGGACAGTGGTAGAAGATTTAGTCGATATCGAAAATATAGTGGGAATCAAAGATTCAAGTGGTGATTATAAATATTTTTCAGCTTTACTCGAGAAAGTAAGTGATAAGATTTCGGTTATGATAGGATGGGACGAAAATGTCTTAGGAGCCTTGGCAGGAGGAGCTGCAGGATGTATATTAGGTTCTGCTAATGTTATTCCTAAAGTTTGGCTCGAAATTTATGACCATGTGAAAAATAATAGATTAAACGAAGCACAGAATTTACAAAAAAGGGTTCAAAAGATTGCTCGTATGCTTATTAATTCTGGTGCACTGGGTGCTAAAGAATGTTTGAATATGATGGGTGTTCCAGTAGGAATTACTCGTCAACCTATTATTTTAGGTGATGCTTTATCATACGAACTTAGAGATGAGTTTAGAGTTGAATTAGAAAAGTTAGGTTTAATTCAAAAGAAAGAAATTAAATTTGAATTGGATAAAAAAGAAGTAACAAGTCGATTTTATTCTGTAGGAATTACACCTGAAAAAATATCTAATTTTAGTTTAAAGGTAGGAGAATCACTCGTAGGAGATAGAGTAGAATTAGCTCATATTGATTTGCTTTTGGGAAAAAAAGACGGGCCAGTAGGAGAAGCGTATGCTCGGGCTTTAACTCATCCTGCTAAAGGTCGAGAAGGACTTCAGGTGATTCTAGAACCAAATATGCAAATAAAACCAGCTACTATCATGATTCCAACTGTTAAGATCACTTCTCTACGGCATGCTAGTTTAACTTACGGACCAGCTCAAGCAGCAATAGCTAAGGCAATAATGCAATGCGTTGAAGATGGAATCCTTCCAAAAGAATTAGCAGATGATATCGTAATTATAGTAAATGTCTTTGTACATCCTAGTTCTAGTGCAAGAAAACGAGTTTTTATTAATAATTATAAGGCAACCCGTAATGCAATTCGAAAAGCAATGGAAGGTGTGCCCACTGTTGAAGATAGTATTAATAATATTGAAAATGCTCGCCATCCTTTAAGGAATGACCCTTAATTAAATAAAAATTAAGATTTCATATTTTATTTTCTATTTTTCTTCTTAATTAAGTAAAAATCTAAAAAAGTAAAATAAAAGTTAATTATTCTACTATTTTCCTTCTGCGTCTTATTAACAGCAGGGCGGCTACCCCTATTAATGCTCCCCCACTAATAACCGAAATTAAGATAATAATTTCTAAAGGAAATCCTTCACCATCTTGAGTTGGAATTGGACAGCTCATTAATGGAAAATTATCTTTATTATTATAATGATCAATAATATGTGGGGTATCACCAATTCCATCATTATTCGAGTCGGAACCGGTGTAATCACTCCAATAATTCCCCTTTATACCATTATCCCAGTAATTCGCCCCCTCATCATAACCATTGTTAGTATTGCTAATAAAACAATTAAGAAATATAGAATTCGCGTGCGAAGAAGAATTCATAATATATAAACCAAAAATATTGTTTTTTATCAAATTTTGTTTAACTGTATTATTATTACTGCGAGATAATGTCATCCCATAATCATTACTATTTGCGATGTTTCCTATAATTGAGTTATTATTACTATCACCAAAAAAAATCCCTTCCATAGAATTATCATTTACCGTATTTCCCGAAATGGTGTTGTTATGGCTATTAGATAAACCTATTCCAACCGAATTAGATATACAAAAATTATCCTCTAATTGGGCATTAGAAACATTAACCAACACAATTCCCGAAAACCCTGTTCCTGTTCCAGCATTATACAGGTTACATTTTTCAATCCTACAGTACACATCGGAATTTATAATTAAAATACAGTTTCCCGACCCTGCCCCATCAATTTCTAAATTTTTAATGACATAAGGATTGGAGTAGGTGCCTGTACCCGTACATATTCCTGCACTCTTTGCTTCAGTCCAATTATTATCAATATGAATTCTTTCCGACACATCTAAGAGTTTTAAATTACCTTTATTTATAGTAAAATCATTGCTATAGCCCAAACTTCTGTTGCTAATGTAGTTAATACAACTAAGATTAACGGCTAATATTGGTGAAAAAATGAAAAGGAGTCCTATAAAGATTAAATTGAATTTTGTATTAAGTTTTATTTTAATTACCCCATTTAATATTTTTTTTTCCTGTGTATAGATTTGAAATCCTATTTTTCTTCTAGTTTTTTAATAATTAAATGTACACCAAATATAACCAGAATAACACCAAGTACTAACCAAGTTATCGAGAAAAATAGTGGATGATGAATCTCACTAATTAATAACAATGTAAAAAATACAATATTTACAACGCCAATAGAGGAACAGATTAATCCTAAGATTTGATTCGCTCTTTTTCTAGTTTTTATATTATGGAGGTACCAATCTGCTGACATAAAAAATAATCCATATATTATTAAAAAGATTCCAATAAGAATTAATGGTAAAAGTACTGTGACTCTTACAATATCGAAAGCTGAGAGACGATCATCTAAAATTGTGAATATAGAACCTAAGATTGGGACCATACCATCAACTATTAAAATCAATCCTTTTACTTTTGGCCCAAGTCTCTGTCCATACATTAAATAAATTCCAAAAAATATCGTAGATACACTAAAAACTGTTAACGGAATTGCTAATATGATATAAGTACCCTTGAGTTCTTCCCAAGTTAAAAACACACTCCATATTGTAATTAAAGCAATCCCTAAAAATATTCCTCCTAAAAGTATTAAAAATAATCCTAAACCTTTACTTTCCATTTCTTAATCACTAATTTACAAAATATTTAATAATATAGTTATTAATCTAGTGTTCAATCCATTAAAATTATTATCATGCAATTTCAATTTATAATCTATTAATAATCATTTTCCATATTCTTAATTTTCAAAATGAAAAGTATGTATAATTAATACTTAATAAGGAGAACACTAAAATTATGTCTTCTAATCTTTATAATTAATATACTATATTTTTAAGAGATGCAATTTATGCCAGAAAAGAAAGTAGAGTTAAAGGTTGGAGATAAAGCACCTGATTTTTGTCTTCCGGATAAAGATAACAAAGAAGTTTGTTTAAAGGATTTCAAGGATAAATATATTATAGTTTACTTTTATCCTGCTGATAATACTCCTGCTTGTACTACTGAAGCAATAGGATTTACAGGAATCTTGAGTGAATTTCAAAAACTTGATGCAAAGGTAATAGGAATCTCGCCTGATAGTCCGCAGTCACATGCGAAATTTATTGAAAAAAAGAATTTAAAGGTGACTTTACTAAGTGATGAGAACAAGGAAATACTAAAAAAATATGGTGTTTGGGGATTGAAGAAGTTTCGAGGTAAAACTTATATGGGAGTTATTAGAAGTACATTCTTGATAAATTCAGAAGGTAGAATAACTCACATTTGGCCAAAAGTTAGTGTTAAAGGGCATCCAGAAGAGGTAAAACAAACTTTAGAAGATTTATTAGCTACTGCGTAAAGAAATATTAATAAAATATATTTTTTCTATATTTTTTTTAAAATAAAATCTAAAAATAAAAAAAGTAAGGAATTTTTAGTATTTTTTAGTTTAAGTCTAATATTCAGTGGTAACCTTCAAATTATAAGATTCGATCGTTTCTTTAAAATCTTGAATTAAGTTTTTATCAATAAATTGAGCATCTTGCAGTGGATAAATTCTACCTAAAAACTTGTATTTATGTTTTCCCCATTCATGATAAGGTAATAATGATACTTTATCAACCGATTTATCTTTTAAAAAAATGGCTAATTCTTCCATATACTCGGATGAATCGTTGAAATCAGGAATAACGGGAACTCTTATCCAAATTTTTAAATTCTTTTTGAGTGCATTTTCAAGATTTCTCAATATAAGCTCATTTTTTACACCAGTAAACTTTAAGTGGATTTGGGAATTTAAATGTTTGATATCAAATAGAACTAAATCTGTATAATTTAGAATCTCATCAAAATCTTCCCAAGAAGCAAATCCAGTAGTATCAAGAGTAGTATGGATTGCTCTTTCTTTAAATTGCTTTAAAAGATTAAGTGTAAATCTTGGCTGGAATAGGGGTTCCCCACCAGAGATAGTAATTCCTCCTCCGGAATTATTATAAAAAATTTCGTCTTGCATCGCTTCTAATACTACTTCATTAACAGATACCTTTTTACCCGTACAATTTATTACATTAGTTGGGCAAATTTCTTCACATTTTAAACATAGATCACATTTAGTTCTATCTATTTCAATTGAATTTTCTCCTAATGATATAGCTTGTGGTATGCAAACTTCTAAACATTTCCCGCACTGATCACATCTTTCATCCCTGAGAAAAATTTCTGGTGTAGGATTTATTGATTCTGGATTTGAACACCATTTACATCTTAAAGGACATCCTTTAAGAAATATTGTCGTTCTTATTCCTGGCCCATCATGTATACTGTATCGTTGTATATTAAATATAATTCCTTCTTCGTTGGTTTGATCTCCTTTCAAAAACTTTGCCTCTCTTTTTCTTTCCTAGAAACACTGAGGTGTACGGGCAATAATTGAATCTTGCAAATCTTTACTGAGGTCGACAAAATAAGCGGAATATCCTGCTACTCGTACCATCAAATTGAAATACTTTTCAGGGTTCTTTTGAGCATCTTCTAGAATTTCTCTTCCCACAGCATTGAATTGAATGTGATGAATTCCTAAGTCTGCCCACGTTTTTAGATATTGAGCAAAAACTTCAGCATTGTGTCCTATTAGATATTGTGGCATGAAACTTTGATTAAAAAGATGATTCCAACTAATTAAGGGATCTACTTTCGAAACGGATTTTAAAACTGCTGTTGGACCTTTTTTGTCTCTGCCTCCAACTGGAGATATGCTTCCGTCATGAAGAGTTTCTCTTGCTTTTCTTCCATCTGGTGTTGCTTCGCAACCTTTTCCTAAGAACCAGAACGCAGATGCGACTGTACCATCCGGTATGCAAGGAGTTCCTAAGTTTGTTTTACATTTCATAGTTTCTCTCATAACCATATTCGCAAGTCTTCTTGATATTGAATCAACATAGTCATCATCATTTCCGAATTTGGGTGCATCTATAAACAGATTTCTAAGTTCTTGGTATTTGCCTCTCCAATTTTTTCTTAAAGCATCTGTTAATTCTTTCATGCTTACCTTTTTTTCTTCAAAAACCAATTTTTTAATGGCAGCAAATGAGTCAGCAACATTGTTTAAACCGAGAATAACAATATCTCGGTAATCAGGAATGTAATTCCATTCCCTTACATCTTGAGCTCTTTCAATTGAGTCATCAAGTACCCCTGAAAGAAATGGTCTTGGCACATATTCTTTATAAAAGCTATCAGCTATATTGGATAGAAAAACTAATTTTTTAACTCGAAATTTATAATTTTCTGTAAAATCATCGATAAGTTCTTCAACTGAAGTAGCTGTTTCTCCAATGCTTTTCATAGTCTTGGTTAATTCTTGTGGAAGTGGAATAGCAGTAGCCCATGCTGATCGGTGATTAAAGTTTTTTCCAGGAATTGTTGGAACCATACAATTATTTATCGAATAATTTTGAGCATCTTCTAAAGGAACTCCAAGGCTAACTAAACGGGTTATGTTTACATTATCATTAAAGAAAGCTGGTTGAGGCATCCCTGTGCTTATAACTTCAATAGCTTTATCAATTAACTTTTTTGGTATTTTATTGTTCCACCTTAACGCTAATGGAGGGGTTACCGTTCTAACAGAATTCATAGCATCTAATACAATGTATGACATTTCATTTGTAATATCCTTACCCTCGGAATTAATCCCACCAATGGTAATAGTTTGGAATCCTATTGCTCCTCCTCCAGCACCAGACCATATGGGAGGATGTAAAAAACCAGTTTCTTGAGATTTTACAAATATACACTCAACAAGTTCTTGAGCTTGATCCCTAGTTATTTTATTCTCTTTTAAATCATTCTCATAATATGGATTAAAACACACATCAAACCTTATTCCGTCTCCAACCATCGGTAAATCTATAAAGTTAACAATGAGATGAATAAACCAATAATATTGTAATGCTTCTTGCAAAGTTCGAGGAGGATTTTCAGGTACCCACTCGCAATTTCTCGCTATTTGTTCCAATTCAGCTTTTCTTATAGGGTTATCTATGTTTTCAGCTTTCTTTTTCGCTAATTCTGCGTATCTTTTTGCCCAATTAATTGTACCCTCCATAGTGATGATAACTGCTTGTAAGAATTGTTTTTTGTGAACATAGTTCTCTCCATTATTGCTTCCAATTAACCATTCTTTCTCTAATCTTCCCAATCTCTCTTCAGCTTCTTGAATGATTCCTTTCAATCCAAGTTTAAATAGTTTTTCAAAATTTGGAGTGGCACTTTCCCAATTAAATACATAAAATTCATTATATAATTCTTTTGGAATAACGTTTTTGAATAAATGATGTATCGCTAAATTTTCCCAATATTTATCAATTTCTAAAAGCTCTTTTCTTTGTTCGTCATTAAGCATATCTGAGTAAATTTGACCGGGTGCTGTGTCTCTTTCTACCCATTTATATGAGAATTCTGGATAATGAACAACTGAATCCGGTGTTGAGGCAAAATTTCCAACTATCAATTCATCAGGTCTAATATATATCTTCATATTCTCCAAAATATATCTTAATCCATAGGCTCTTCTTAAAACCATCGGTTTTCCTTCAGTATTTTTATAAGATTCTGTTAAGAGTTTTGCTCT
>SMTZ1_10015915_pt1 | contig 12798 bp, 4 predicted proteins | sample DeeMarSWOR136_30_FD_25667 | JGI IMG/M metagenome (IMG submission 25667) | reverse complement strand
ATGATAGCATCAGTGAAGATGATTTCGTTGCCATTGAAACAGCATTAGAAGTGAGATTGAATAAGGAGTTCATTGCAGCTTTTGTCTGCAGCCCAGGTCTAGAAAAAGAACTCTCGATTGGGTACCTTCTGTCTACTGGTATCATCAAATCATATGCAGAAGTTAGTGAGGTGAGGTGCTCTGGGCACCGTTGTTCTATCAAGGTCAAAGAGGAAGTGGTGCCGCAGCCCCGAAAAGGTTTCTCTCAGATTCGAAGGTTCATTGGGACTGAATGCAGTGCTCCAGAGGTGCTAAGAGAACTCAGAACTGCAGAAGGGCTTCCTACAATTTCAAAGAGGATAGAGATCGGGCTCAATAAACTCTATGAAACGACCGGATTATTACGAGATGCACAAGTTGGTCGAAAACAAACTGGTGCATTACATGGGGCACTTCTCTATAGCTTGAGTGAAGAAAAGTATGTAATGGCTGAGGACCTTGGACGGCATAACGCAGTAGATAAGACGATAGGTCTAGCAGCCCAGGAGAATATCGACTTGACAGAGTGCATGATGATAAGCTCAGGACGGCTTACAGCAGATATTGTCAGTAAATGTGCTTGGACTTCAATCCCGTTGCTTGTGTCCTTCGCTGTTTCCACTGATGCAGGAGTGAAATTTGCTCAGAAAGCTAACATCACTCTTATTGGAGCTTTCAAGGGAGGGAGAATGAGAGTCTACAATGAAGGAGCATGCAGCCTTATTCGTCCTGCCATTTCAAGTTAGAATAGGAGATTAGAGAATGTGAAAAGGAATTTGCCTTAATAGCTTCTATAATCTGGGCGGTCTACACTCAATAATTGTAGACTAAATTGACAGAGATCCAAATAGATCAGTTCATTCCGCAGGTAGTCCATGAAGGTGTTCTTCAGATTAGAGAAGATGATGCTATCCGATGCTTTACTTGCGCTCATAGATGTCTGCTTCGTGAACAGAAATTGGGGGTATGCGGCACACGATTAAACATCGGTAACTCTGTGAAGACTTTAGTCTATGGGAATGTTTCATCTATCAGTAATAATCCCATCGAGAAAAAACCATTCTTCCATTTTGCGCCAGGCACATCCGCGCTTACCGTGGGGAGTTGGGGATGTAATGCTTCTTGTCCTTTCTGTCAGAACTTCGACATTTCCAAGCAGAAACCTACTCCAGAGTTGGCGCGGTATGTGAGTCCTGAGCAGTTCATCAATATGGCTCAGGCAAGGGGAAGTGAGGGAGTGTCAATATCCTTTAGCGAAGCGGCGACGTTGATGCTAGAGTGGAACCTTGAGGTGTTCAAACTAGCGAGAGAAGGTGGTTTATACAATACAATCGTCACGAACGGATACATGACAAAAGAGGCTCTTGAACTCATGATCGATGCAGGTCTAGATGCTGCAAATGTTGATGTAAAAGGATGTGAGCCTCAAGTCCGACAGATCTGTGGGATTGCACTCCAACCAGTATTGGACAACATCATACACATGATTGACCGTGGAGTCCATGTGGAACTCACAACACTGGTTGTTCCGGAACTCAGTGATGACGTGGAATGTCTTGAAACGATTGCAAGGTGGATAGTGGATAGTACTGGACCAAAGACACCTTGGCATCTGAATAGGTACTATCCTAGCTACAAGTACACAGAACCCATGACATCGCTCGAGGTGCTCGTACAGGCTAGAGAGAAAGCTAAAACGATAGGATTAGAGTTTGTGTACATTGGCAATGTTGGTAGAAAGGGGCTTGAAGATACTCTATGCCCAGTATGTGGGACTCTTTGTTATGAAAGACTAAGGCTGTTCTCAAGAAATGTTGCTACTGATGCTAATGGGAAGTGTCAAAAATGTGGATATGACATAAAGATTCGGAATAGATAGCCATTCATAGCAAATGGAAGTAATTCACAAATCAGTTCCATTGATGAAATCAAGGAGATTCCCCACAAACAAGCAATACTTTTCTACGGGATAATAGTTGAATGTTGATACAAAAACGCCAGAATGGACTTCATGCTAAGGGGCTGCAGACCTGTGACAGATGAGAAACGTGAGGAACTAATAGATGATTACCTCCATTCTGACATTAAACATTATACAAATCCACCTGTGCATCCGAACAGATTCGATCGAGGTCGATGTCTTTTACTAATTCGTTTTCTCATTCTAATGTCAATAGGAGCGAGTATGTTTCAATTTGCCTTGCTTGTTCGATATTACGCACCATCCTATCTAATAGTCATTGCAGTCTTACTTGCACTCTCAACACTTTTTCTCATCGGCGCATTAATCGACCTTCGAAGGATTCTCAGACTGAGGGCAGAAGCAAAGAGAAAGTAGTCTTGGTAACAAAAAGGACTTAAGTTAAGAAATAAAAGTCATAGAATGGCCTGATATCCATTAGCTGGCAGACATCTTTCAAAGAAGCAGACACGCTTAAAGGATTCCAGAGCCATGATGGTAGGCGTATGGAAATGACTACCAATGACACCTCAAAAGGATTGAGTAGAGATGAGTTTCTTTTTCGTGCATTTCTTGTCTTCGGGATTTGTGGCGTTACTAGTGCTTTGCTTGATTTGGATCATACTTGGAAGTATTTTGGCTTGGAGGTCCCATTCAGCATTACGGGTTGGTATGGCAGACCTTTCCACAGCCCAGTGGTGCTTTTGTTGGTTTCTATCGTTCTTAGCATCATTCTGGTTGCACTTGGTTATGGACGGAATCTGGCTATTCCCCTTTGGTTAGCTGACGTACGTACAGAAAATGAAGAAGAAGAACAACAAGTTTCACATTAAATTGCAAATGGTATTTTTCGTAGCTCTACCCTTTTTTTCGTTAATATTATCGTTTCAGTGACGAAGTTGACCATGATTCGTGAGGTAACATTGTTTCAACATATAGAGGGATTTGTTGTCTATTTTATCAATAATCAAATAAGGCTCCATATGCAACAAGGGTGAGTTAGTGATTTCAATTTCATCGCTGCTGTAGAGATGCTTGAGGGGTGTAAGCCATTTCAGCTGCAGATAGTCAAGAGAATCAGCCACCAAACCCGGGTTTGCAGATGAAAATTTCTCAAGTGATGTTTAGACTTACATTATGTCAGAGGGGGAGATGAGATGAATAAAAGAAAAAGTTGCATCTTTTTAATGTGCATATTCCTTCTCTTCATGACTTTCTGCTCGAATGTGGAAAGCCCTATAGAGATTCCCCTTAATGTTGATTCATTCTTGCCATATTATCAAGCAGTTCCTGCAGGGAATATAGAGGACTTTGTAGATTCTAATACAAGCGATGTGGACAGTTCAACCAACATAGGGACACATTCTAACTTCGTGGATCAACAGTCAGCCCCTGATTCTACCTACGACACACTCACCGAGAACGATACTGGCACCCCAGGTGGTTCTGAGTGGTTGGACACTAATAATAATGATTCCACTTGGACTGGATGGACCACTATTGGAACTGCCCCCTATCTTGATGCTCAAGATGAGCCAACCAATTATATCTACACAAAGCAGCCGAGCGATCAGATTGGCTGGTTCGAATTCGAAAATACAGCCATAACAGGAACTGTCAGTGTTAACATTTCGATCTACTGCATGAACATAGCGGGGGCTGGAGATGACTCAGCAGAAGTCTTTGTGGATTATACTGGATCAGGAGCAGGCACTTCTGTAGGAGTTGTTGGTCAACACACCAGCTATTACTACGACAACATAAGTTTAGGGCTTCATACACAAGCAGAAGTCAATGCCTTGAGAGTCTATTTAGTCTATAGTCAAGTCGATGGTGTTGATGAGGTCCATGTGGACCACATTAGAATTGGAGTCAACAGAACAGCAACAGTCAATTATGAGCTTGATAGAGAGGTTCAGTGGACATCCGCATCATACTCTGAGGAAAACGAGTTTGTCTGCATCTACACAGGTGACTTAGATGCAGAAGACATCAAGGTAGATGTCTGGAACGGGACTGGCTGGGAAAACCTGTTCGCAGACCTTGATCCTAACACTTGGAACAATGTTTCTGTTTCAACTTGGCTAGATTCTGTCACACTCACTTTGAGATTCAAGGGTGGATCTGAAACGAGTGACTCGAGCCAAAGTTTGTGGGAGATTGATTCAACACTTCTCCACACTTGGACTCCGGTCTATACTCCAACAAATAGACAGGCACCAGTCCTCGTAAACCCAGATGACACGGATAACATGTATGCTCAATACAGGGAGTACCAGATTACAGTCTTTGTGAGCGACCAAAATGGCTTTGCGGATATTGGCTATCTAGAGATTGAACTTTGGGATGACGCAAACACCACAGAGTACTGTGCTTTCAGATATGATGAGGATACGAATACATTCTCTGAAGTATACGACGCAGGAACATATGTCGCATTGAACACGGGGGGTTCAACAGCAATTAGGAGTGGAGATGATATCGATGCGACCTTTAATTTCACAATTGACTGGGACTTTCCCGACTCAAGCGATTTGGATGTAAGATGTTACGTGATTGATGCACAAGCTGAGATTGACAATGATTGGTATGATAGTCCTGATGTCACTTGGGATGTTGAAACTCGGCTTGACTATTCTGGTACACCAAGTATTGATGATGGCTCTGGGACTGTGAATAGGGGAGATCTTGATGGATTATTCTGGTTTATTGGTACAGTCATATACTATACTTCTGTGGATGATCATCCTTCCTCATCCGCAGTCGATGTCTGGGTATCCGCTCCAGAGTATGGAACTAGCGCAGGTCCTTGGAGTGACCTCACTCTTACCTCAGGTGCATTCAATGTCACCTGCTATGCTGATGATGTCGTGGGTCCGGACACATACACGATAAAAGTAGTCGAAGCAGGCGCAGGATCAGGTGGCACAGACCTCTATTACACAACCAGCGTTACTGACACATATATTGCTGACCGTGTTCAAGTTCAGTCATATTCTGTAACCGACAACAGAGTGGATGTTGGAACAAGTGTGAATATTGATTTCACACTTTACTATGACTCCGACGATACACCAGTCACTGATGGTACTGTCACTCTTTCCTCTATACTTGCGACCCATCAGGGTTCAGGTGTGTGGAGGATTACAGACTCTGAAGCAACAGTCACTGCTAACACCTATAACACAGTCATTTATTCTGGAGGAACACATGGAATCACTATCGTGGACCAAAATGGTCTCTCCCAACAAGTAATTTGGGACCAGATTATCGTACAGACCACTGCAGCTGATGACACGCGAGTCAACGTTAGTGATAATGTTGAGATACGAGTCACTCTCTGGCTTGCATATGACAGCACTCCTTTAGGATTAGGAGATTCAGTGACTCTTGATGGAACAGCTATGACCTGGGACTCTGTGAACTCTTGGTTTGATCTCTCTGTGTCACAGGCTTCAGTTGGACTTTGGACTTACTTTGTTAACTCAAGCACTCATGCAGGTTTTGGAATTACATCTTTGGACACAAACAGTCAGAGTGTGGGTGTTGTTTGGGATCAGATCGTCGTTCAGACTACATTAGCTGATGATACACGAGTCAATGTCGGAGATACTGTTGAGATACGAGTTACACTTTGGCTCGCTTATGATACTACATTTCTGGGAAGTGGCGACACCGTCACACTTGCAGGCCAAGCGATGACTTGGGATGGTGGAAATTCTTGGTTCGAACTTACAGTTTCTCAAGCATCAGTTGGACTCTGGATTTACTTCGTTAACTCAAGCAGTCAAGCAGGTTTTGGAATTACATCTTTGGACACAAACAGCCAGAGTGTGGGTGTTGTTTGGGATCAGATTGTTGTACAGACCACAGAAGCTGATGACACTCGAGTCAATGTGGGTGATAATGTCGAGGTTCGAGTGACTCTGTGGTTGGCATATGATAGCACCTTTCTGGGAAGTGGCGACACCATCACACTTGCAGGTCAAGCAATGACTTGGGACGCTGGCAACTCTCGGTTTTACCTGACTGTATCACAAGCTTCAGTTGGTCTTTGGACATACTATGTGAACTCTAGTTCCGATGCAACGTATGGAATCACTCTTCTAGATACTAATAGTCAAGCAGTAGATGTTGTGTGGGATCAGATTGTCATTCAGACAACAGAAGCTGATGACTCTAGAGTTAACGTTGGAGATACTGTTGAGATACGTGTTACACTTTGGCTCGCTTATGATACTACATTTCTGGGAAGTGGTGATACAGTCACGCTTGCAGGCCAAGCGATGACTTGGGATGTTGGAAACTCTTGGTTCGAACTTACAGTTTCTCAAGCGTCTGTAGGATTGTGGAGCTATTTTGTTAATTCCACCTTGGAAGCAACTTACGGAATATCTGATTTTATTCTAAACAGTCAAAGCGTGGATGTCATTTGGGACCAGATTATCGTTCAATCGACCGTGGCTGATGATACGCGAGTAAATATGGGAAATAATGTTGAGATACGTGTTACACTTTGGTTGGCATATGATAGTACATATCTTGGGAGTGGCGATACAGTCACACTTGCTGGACAAGTGATGACTTGGGACTCCGTGAACTCGTGGTTTAACCTCACCGTTTCACAGGGATCAGTCGGTCGATGGAATTATTTCGTTAACTCAAGTTCAGCTGCAGCCTTTGGAATTACAAGCCTAGACACAAACAGTCAAAGCGTAGATGTCATCTGGGACCAGATTGTCGTTCAATCGACCATAGCTGATGACACAAGGGTAAATGTTGGAGCTAATGTCGAGGTCAGAGTCACTCTCTGGCTTGCCTACGATGGTACTTTTCTTGGATCTGGAGATTCTGTGACTCTCGCAGGCCAAGCGATGACTTGGGATGGAGGAAACTCTTGGTTCGAACTAACAGTTTCTCAGGCATCCGTCGGTCGATGGATTTACTTTGTTAACTCAAGCACTCAAGCAGGTCTAGGAATTAGTACGATTGACATCAATAGCCAAAATGTTGGGGTAATCTGGGATCAGATCGTTGTACAGACAACAGTAGCTGATGGCACACGCGTAAATGTCGGAGCTAATGTCGAGGTTAGTGTGACTCTCTGGCTTGCCTATGATGGTACTTTTCTTGGATCAGGGGATACTGTGACTCTCGCAGAACAAGCGATGACTTGGGACTCTGTGAACTCTTGGTTTAATCTCTCTGTGTCACAGGCCTCAGTGGGACTCTGGACTTACTTTGTTAACTCAAGCACTCAAGCAGGTTTCGGAATTACATCTTTAGACACAAATGGCCAAAGCGTAGATATCAGATACGTGTTACACTCTGGCTTGCCTATGATACTACATTTCTGGGAAGTGGTGATACGGTCACGCTTGCAGGTCAAGCAATGACTTGGGACTCCGTGAACTCTTGGTTTGATCTCTCTGTGTCACAGGCATCAGTTGGGCTCTGGACATATTTTGTAAATTCAAGTTCTCAAACAAGTTACGGAATAACATCTTTGGACACAAACAGTCTGAGTGTGGATGTCGTATGGGACCAGATTGTTGTCCAAACGACTGTTGCAGATGACACCCGAGTCAATGCTAACGATAATGTCGAGGTTCGAGTGACCCTCTGGCTGGCATATGATAGCAGTCCTCTAGGTGCAGGAGATTCAGTGACTCTTGACGGAACTGCAATGACTTGGGACTCTGGGAATTCGTGGTTTGATCTAACGGTTTCTCAGGCCTCAGTGGGGCTCTGGACTTATTTTGTTAATTCAAGTACTGACACTAATTTCGGAATTACTGCCTTGGATTTGAATAGTCAGAGTGTCGATGTTATTTGGGACCAGATTGTTGTACAGACAACAGTAGCTGACGATACACGAGTAAGTGTCGGAGCTGATGCAGAGATTCGTGTCACTCTATGGTTAGCATATGACAGCACGCCCCTTGGGAGTGGGGACACAGTCACACTCGCAGGTCAAGCAATGACTTGGGACTCCGTGAACTCTTGGTTTGATTTGACGGTTTCTCAGGCTTCAGTTGGGCTTTGGACTTACTTTGTTAACTCAAGCACTCAAGCAAGTTTCGGTATTATTGCGATTGATACCAACAGTCAGAGTGTTGGAGTGGTTTGGGATCAGATTGTAGTACAAACAACAGTCGCTGACGACACACGAGTCAATATAGGAGATACTGTTGAGATACGTGTTACACTTTGGCTTGCCTATGATACTACATTTCTGGGAAGTGGTGATACCGTCACGCTTGCAGGTCAAGCAATGACTTGGGACTCCGTGAACTCCTGGTTTGATTTGACAGTGTCGCAAGCTTCAGTAGGTCTCTGGACATATCACGTCAACTCGAGTTCTGATTCTACTTATGGAATAACTGCTTTGGATACGAATGGCCAAAGTGTTGGTGTGGTCTGGGATCAGATAATAGTGCAAACCACCACAGCTGATGATACCCGAGTGAATGTGGGTGATATTGTCGAAATTCGTGTCACACTTTGGCTGGCATATGACAGTACGCCTTTAGGGAGTAGCGATACAGTCACACTTGCTGGACAAGTGATGACTTGGGATGGTGGCAATTCTTGGTTTGACCTTAGCGTATCTCAGGCTTCAATAGGACTTTGGAGATATTTTGTCAATTCAAGCTCAGAGTCGACATATGGTATCACTGTTCTAGATACAAATGGTCAAAGTGTAGATGTCATTTGGGACCAGATTATGGTTCAAACAACAGTTGCTGATGACACCCGAGTGAATATCGGAAACAATGTTGAGGTTCGAGTGACCCTCTGGCTTGCTTATGATAGTACATTCCTAGGAGCTGGTGATTCTGTAACTCTCGCAGGACAAGCGATGACATGGGACTCTGGGAATTCTTGGTTTGATCTGACGGTTTCTCAGGCTTCAGTGGGGCTTTGGACTTACTTTGTCAACTCAAGTATTGAAACTAACTTTGGGATTACAACACTCGATACGAATGGCCAAAGTGTTGGTGTGGTCTGGGATCAGATTGTAGTTCAAACAACGGTTGCCGATAGCACACGAGTCAATGTTGACGATAATGTCGAGGTTCGAGTGACCCTCTGGTTAGCATATGACAACACGCCACTTGGAAGTGGCGATACTGTCACACTCGCAGGTCAAGCGATGACATGGGACTCTGGGAATTCTTGGTTTGATCTGATGGTTTCTCAAACTTCAGTGGGGCTTTGGACTTATTTTGTTAATTCGAGTGCTGAAACGATATATGGAATAACTACTTTGGATACGAATGGTCAAGATGTAGATATCATCTGGGATCAGATTGTCGTGCAGACCACGGTAGCTGATGACACCCGAGTCAATGTTGACGATAACGTTGAGGTTCGAGTGACACTATGGCTTGCGTATGACAGCACGCCCCTTGGAAGTGGAGATACTGTCACACTTGCAGGACAGGCTATGATGTGGGATGCAGGTAACTCTTGGTTTGACCTTACCGTTTCACAGGCATCAGTAGGACTCTGGACTTACTTCGTTAACTCAAGTACTCAAACAAGTTTTGGAATTACAGCGATTGATACTAACAGTCAGAGTGTTGGTGTTGTTTGGGATCGGATTGTCGTGCAGACCACAGTGGCTGATGACACACGAGTCAATGTTGACGATAATGTCGAGGTTCGAGTGACCCTCTGGTTAGCATATGACAACACATTCCTGGGAGCTGGAGATTCAGTGACTCTTGATGGAACAGCAATGACCTGGGATGCAGGGAACTCTTGGTTTGACTTAACTGTATCTCAAGCGTCTGTAGGTCTATGGACTTACTTTGTCAACTCAAGTACCGAAACAAACTTTGGAATTACAACACTCGATACAAATGGGCAGAGTGTTGGAGTGATCTGGGATCGTATTGTCGTTCAAACAACCGTGGCTGATGACACCCGAGTCAATGTTGGAGCTGATGCAGAGATACGTGTTACGCTTTGGCTTGCTTATGATACTACATTTCTGGGAAGTGGCGATACAGTCACACTCGCAGGTCAAGCGATGACTTGGGATAGTGGGAACTTTTGGTTTGATCTTTTAGTATCACAGGCATCAGTCGGTCTTTGGACATATTATGTCAACTCAAGCACTCAAACAGGCTTTGGAATTACTGCAATTGATACCAACAGCCAAAGTATTGGAGTGATCTGGGATCAGATTGTCGTTCAGACGACAATAGCTGATGACACACGAGTCAATGTGGGAGATAATGTTGAGATTCGAGTCACTCTGTGGCTGGCATATGACAGTACATTCTTGGAAGCTGGAAACTCTGTGACTCTTGATGGAACTGCAATGGCCTGGGACTCCGTGAACTCGTGGTTTGACCTGACTGTATCACAGGCTTCAGTAGGTCTCTGGACATATTTCGTCAACTCGAGTTCTGATTCTACTTATGGAATAACTGCTCTGGATACAAATGGTCAAAGCATAGATGTCATTTGGGACCAAATTGTAGTCCAGACCACAGTGGCTGATGACACCCGAGTCAATGTGGGAGATAATGTTGAGATTCGAGTCACTCTGTGGCTGGCATATGATACTACATTTCTGGGAAGTGGCGATACTGTCACACTTGCAGGTCAAGCAATGACTTGGGATAGTGGGAACTCTTGGTTTGACTTGACTGTATCTCATGCTTCTGTAGGACTTTGGAGATATTATGTCAATTCAAGCTCAGAAGCCATATTTGGTATCACTGTTCTGGATACAAATAGTCAAAGCATAGATGTCATTTGGGATCGAATTGTTGTACAAACCACTTTAGCTGATGACACACGAGTCAATATGAATGATAATGTCGAGATTCGAGTGACTCTGTGGCTTGCCTATGATAACACATTCTTGGGATCTGGAGATTCTGTGACTCTCGCAGGACAGGGTATGACTTGGGATGCTGGGAACTCATGGTTTGATCTGACGGTTTCTCAGGCTTCAGTGGGACTTTGGACTTACTTTGTCAACTCAAGTACTGAAACAAACTTTGGGATTACAACACTCGATACGAATGGGCAGAGTGTTGGAGTGATTTGGGATCGAATTGTTGTTCAAACAACCGTGGCTGATGACACCCGAGTCAATGTGAATGATAATGTCGAGGTTCGAGTGACCCTGTGGCTGGCATATGACAGCACGCCTCTCGGGAGTGGGGATACGATTACACTCGCAGGTCAAGCGATGACTTGGGATAGTATTAACTCTTGGTTTGACCTGACTGTATCACAGGCTTCAGTTGGACTCTGGACGTACTTCGTTAACTCGAGTTCTGATTCTACTTATGGCATCACTCTTTTAGATACAAACAGTCAGAGTGTAGATATCATATGGGACCAGATTATTGTACAGACAACAGTAGCAGATGATACTCGTGTTAACGTTGGTGATAATGTTGAGATACATGTGACTCTATGGCTAGCTTATGATAGCACCTTTCTGGGAAGTAGCGATACAGTCACACTCGCAGGTCAAGCGATGACTTGGGATAGCGGTAACTCTTGGTTCGACCTAACTGTGTCACAGGCATCAGTTGGACTCTGGACATACTTTGTTAACTCAAGCACTCAAGCAGGTTTCGGAATTAATGCAATTGATACCAACAGCCAAAGTGTTGGTGTGGTCTGGGATGAAATTGTCGTTCAAACAACCATGGCTGATGACACCCGAGTTAATATTGGAACTAATGTCGAGGTTCGAGTCACTCTGTGGTTGGCATATGACAGCACATTCCTAGGTGCGGGAGATTCAGTGACACTTGATGGAACCGCAATGACGTGGGATTCCGTGAACTCCTGGTTTGATCTGACAGTATCACAGGCTTCTATAGGACTTTGGACCTATTTTGTCAACTCAAGTACTGAAACTAACTTTGGGGTTACTGCTCTAGATTTGAATGGTCAGAGTGTGGATGTCATTTGGGACCAGATTATAGTCCAGACCACAGTGGCAGACGATACACGAATCAATGTTGGAGCCAATGCGGAGGTTAGAGTGACTCTTTGGCTAGCGTATGACAGCACACCCCTTGGGAATGGGGATACTGTCACGCTTGCAGGACAGGCAATGACGTGGGATGGCGGTAACTCTTGGTTCGAGCTAACAGTTTCGCAAGTATCTGTGGGTCTATGGAGATATTATGTAAATTCAAGCACAGAAACAACCTATGGAATAACTGTATTTGATATCAATAGCCAGACTGTTGACATCATATGGGATCAGATTGTGGTCCAGACAACCGTGGCTGATGATACACGAGTCAATATTGGAACGAATGTCGAGGTTCGAGTGTCTCTGTGGTTAGCATATGACAGTACATTCCTAGGTGCGGGAGACTCTGTAACCCTTGATGGGACCGCAATGACTTGGGACTCTGGAAACTCATGGTTTGACCTTACCGTTTCACAGGCATCAGTGGGACTCTTGACATATTTTGTCAACTCAAGCACTCAAGCAAGTTTTGGAATTACTGCATTGGATACGAATAGTCAAAGTATAGGAATTATTTGGGATCAGATACTTGTACAGACTACTATAGCTGATGACACACGAGTAAATATCGGAGATAACGTTGAGATTCGAGTTACTCTGTGGCTTGCGTACGACAGCACATTCCTAGGAGCTGGCGATACGGTCACACTCGCAGGTCAAGCAATGACTTGGGATGCCGTGAACTCCTGGTTTGATTTGACTGTGTCACAGGTTTCAGTGGGACTCTGGACGTATTTCGTCAACTCAAGTTCTCAAGCAAGTTTCGGAATTACATCCTTGAACACAAATAGCCAAAGTG
>SMTZ1_10032574_pt1 | contig 12800 bp, 13 predicted proteins | sample DeeMarSWOR136_30_FD_25667 | JGI IMG/M metagenome (IMG submission 25667) | reverse complement strand
CCGAGGGGGCTACAGTTGTGATAGCCGCCCGTACGCTTTCCAGGTTAGAGGAAGTCGCTGAGGGCATCAAATCCAGGGGAGGTAAGGCAAAAGCGATACAAACCGATATTTCCGATGAAAAACAGGTGCGGGGAATGGTTGCTCAAACGCTTGATGAGTATGGAAAGATTGATATATTAGTCAACAACAGTGCCGCTCCTCCAACAGCTGATCTTAATGTGGTCGATATGATTCTGGATGACTGGAATATGGTACTCACTGTCAATCTCACCGGAACAATGCTCTGCACGAGAGAGGTGCTTAAAGATATGATTGCACGAAAGAGCGGCAGTATCGTCAATGTCAGCAGCGCGGCGGGAATGTCCGGATCTCCGCGTGAACTGCATCAGCCCCGCCGCTACAAACAGCGAACGATTTAGGAATGCCATAAGGGCCAGGGCTCAAACCATAGGCCTTTCCTATGAAGAACTGATGCGGAGAATCTTAAGCGCGTATTCTCTCAAGAGATTAATCGAACCATCCGAAGTAGCTGCCGCGGCCTTGTTTCTTGCATCGGACGATTCCAGCGCCATAACCGGTCATAACCTCGTTGTGAATTGCGGCTTTCACATCATGCATACACAGGAGATTCATTAGAACTGATCAGCACGGTGGATGTAAGCCAAAAGCGAAAAAGGAAATGATTGGCAAAACAAGATTTCAAAAATTGCTCGAACCTGGTCACATAGGGCAAGTAAAGACGAGAAATCGGATAGTAAAAACAGGTTCGGCGATGCTCATGTGGCACGAAGACGACCTCCACATGAACGAGGCGGTCAAGGCCCTTTATGAAGCAATGGCCAGAGGCGGTGTCGGTCTGCTGATTGTAGAATCCCCCACTATCGATTACCCTTTAGGCGCACGCTGGAGGGAACGGTATCGAATAGACGATGACAAATACATTCAAGGTCTCAGCGAGTTGGTTCAGGTTATCCACAAACATGGTTGTCCGACATTTATGCAAATGAACCATGATGGGCCCTGGCAGGCAAGGCTACCCTTTGCACCGGCGCCCCTTTTCTCCGGTCCGCCGATAGCCTCTTATCCAGTGAGCATGGAATCAAAAAATGATTTTCACAATGAGGTGCCCAGAGAACTGGCCATTCCCGAAATTGAGGAGATTGTTGATAAGTTCGCTAGTGCTGCAGTGAGGGCCCAGAAGGCGGGATTTGACGGAGTAGATATCAATGCCGCGAGTAGTCACCTGTTGCATAACTTCCTATCTCCCTTCTGGAATAGGCGCCAGGATGCCTATGGAGACAGCCTGGAAAAGAGAGCCCGTTTTGTGACGCAGATCATACGGGAAATCAAAAGGCGTCTGGGGCAGGACTTCCCGGTCTCTGTCATCTTCAACGGCATGGAAATCGGTCGGGTTATGGGCATTGAAGATAACAAATGCCTCACTCCTCAAGATAGTCGGGGGATAGCCCGATTATTACAGGAGGCCGGCGCTGATGCTTTACACGTTAGGAGTCACTGGTTGGGATATCACTCTGGCTCTTATCTTCCAAAAGAATATGATGCCAGCCGCAAAGGAGCGGGTGCCAACGTGCCATTGGCTGCGGGAATAAAAAAGGAAGTGTCTATTCCCGTTATGGTTGTGGGCAGACTTGACCCTGATCTTGGGGAGAAAGTCTTGCGAGAGGGCAAGGCGGATTTTATCGGCATGACCAGGCGTTTGCTGGCAGACCCTGAACTTCCCAATAAGGTTGCCTCAGGAAGGTTAGATGATATCGCACCCTGTACGGCCTGTGATAATTGCCTGGGGAGCGGACGGTGCAGGATAAATGCCTTTCTGGGAACAGAGCACAACACAATTGGAAAAGCGGAGAAGAGGAAAAAGGTACTGGTTATTGGCGGCGGACCGGCAGGGATGGAGGCAGCCAGGGTAGCTGCGCTCCGAGGCCACGATGTTACACTCTACGAGAAATCATCAACGTTAGGTGGATTACTGCCCCTGGCGGCAATGGTAAAGGGAGTTCACCCTGAAGATCTCCTAGCCATGGTCCGCTATCTGAAAGGTCAGATTAATAAGCTTGGGGTAGAAACGAAGCTTGGTAGAGAGGTTGATATCTCTACAATCGAGGAGATTAAGCCAGATGTGGTTATCCTGGCTACAGGAGGTACACCTACCATTCCGGAGATAACGGGAATACATAAGCCTAATGTAATCAGCGGTGCCGACTTGCATAGTAGGCTGAAACGCTATTTGAGATTTTTCGGGCCAAATGCCCTGAGGAGGCTGACAAGTTTTTATATGCCCATCGGGAAAAAGGTTGTTATTATCGGTGGTGCAATACAGGGCTGCGAACTTGGCGAGTTTCTCACCAAGCGAGGCAGAGAGGTTACTATTGTGGAAGCAGGAGATGCTCTGGGGGAGGGAATGGTAGATGTTCTTATGTCACACCTTTTTATGTGGTTCTGGAAAAAAGGCGTGACCATGATCAGTGGGGTTAAAGAATATGTGGAGGTAACGGATAAAGGATTGACCATCATTACCAAGGACGGGAACAGAAAGACCATTGAAGCTGATACCATAATACCTGCCTTGCCATTGACATCGAATATTGAACTGCTCAAAAGCCTTGAGGGAAGGGTTCGTGAAGTTTATGCCGTTGGTGACTGCAGGGAGCCCCTCCTGATAGCAGATGCCGTTGCTGATGGTTGGCGCATTGCTCGTGCTATCTAGCAACCTAAGGAGGGTATAAAAGAAAATGGATGATACGAAATACGGGAAATACTTCATAAAAGAGCCCTATATGGATGGACCGTTTGTACAGGGTCTGCGCTTTTACAGCAAACCGCATTTTGGCGAAAAGCATTTTTCAATGATGTGGCATTGCATACCGGAACCCATCCTTCTGGAGGGAACACCGCATCATCACTTCTGGAGGGAACACCGCATCATCATGACTTCGATCAATTCCTGTGGTTTTATGGTGGTAACCCGCTGGATGTACGGGATTTTCGAGCAGAAGCGGAGCTCTACTTAGGCGAGGAAGGTGAAAAACATATAATCACGGAAACCCAACTCGTCCACATCCCCAAGGGCTTAATACATTGCCCGCTTAATTTCATAAAGGTGGAGAAACCTGTTATATTCATGAATGTTCCGCTTACACCAGAGTATACCAAATACGATAAATAGTGATACATTTGGTCCTTCATCCCGAGAGGATCGACAGGCAATACCTGGAAATGGAACGCTTATAAAAAGGAGGTCATTCTCATGGAGCCGACATATGAGAATATCGTAACATTTATGGATAACTACTTTAAGGATTTCTGTGAATATGCGCAGGACCCCAAGATTTCACATCGGATGAATCACTACTTCGCGCCGGATTTTGAATTCGTTCCATACCTCGCTGAACTGGCTAGCATATCCGGACGTGAAGAATTCCTGCGGCTTATTTCGGCCCATCCCTCGAGCTTCGAGAAGCTAACGACCGAGGACATTATGGTCGATGAGAAACGAATGGTTGCCGTCGTATTAATCAAGGCAGAGATTATTGAAAAAGCGACGGGAAAGGTACTGGTCACGAAGAGGTACCATCCTCTCTACCAGCTTGTGCTGAGCAAGGATGAATCCCTCCAGATTCAAAAAATACTGTTCTTCGAGGAAATATTACCACCTGGAACATTAAATGTCGGCGACGTGCTCCGGAGGGATCCGGGTATCGCAAATCTCTTCTCTGATCGACATTAGGCATACTGCAGAAGTCCTTATCGCACAGTTTTACCACTTTATACCCTTTGTTGAAAGGAGGAGATCCTATGGAACTGACCTATGAGAATATCATGGCCTTTATGGATGAATACTTTAAAGCCTATAACGCCTATGCCCAAGATCCCAAGACCACACATCGGATGCATGACTACATGGCGCCGAATTTTGAGTTCATCCCATACGTTGCGGGGCTCGAGCATACCACCGACCGTGATGAATTCTTGTCCATTATGTCATCGCACCCCTCCAGTTACGAGACGATTACACCCGAGGATATTGTGATCGATGAAAGACGAAAAGTCGTCGTCGTGCTGGCCCGGACAGAGGTCGTCGATAGGAAGGCGGGAAAGGTTGTGGTAGAGAAGAGTTATCTACCACGTTACCAGCTTGGACTCGATGAAAATAAGGCAATCAAGATTCAAAAACTCCAGTTCTTCTGGGAAGTCCTGCCGCCTGGATCGTTAGAGGTCCACGAGGTCTTTCGAAGGGATCTGTAAAGAGGTGACCATTGTTTTCGTCGCGGCGAGGAGGTAGTGCCTTCATTGGTAAATTCAATAACATGTTTACGCATTCATCAATAACTGGGGATTTTGCCTAAAACCTTTCGGGCCCCTGGAAAACTGGCAGGGCTTGATAACGAGCCGAAGGGAAGAACATGTTTAAGAAATTATCCCATATTACCATTGTCGTTAAGAATTTGGACGAAACCATGAAAGCGTATGAAACTATCCTCCGTCTAACCCCAAGGAGCGAGGGGTTCATCAAAACGATGCCCGATTGTCGGTTAGCGATGCTCCCCTTCGAGGGCGCCCGGATTGAGTTTGTAGAGCCGGATCTTACGGTGGATAGCCCCTTCGCCCGATTTCTGAAGGAGCGTGGCGAGGGGGTGTTCAGCTACTGCATTTTTGTCGAGGATTTTGACAGAGAAGTTGAGGCGCTGAAGGAGAAGGGGATTTCCCTGGAAGAGGCGACGCAGGCGGATCTATTCCCTGAATATCCGTTCAGGATTGCATGGGTCTTGCCCGAAGGAGGTCTAGGGGTTCGGGTTGAACTCGTTGACTATGAAGCCCTTCCTCCTTTTGAAAAATAGGCGAAGTTTGCGCTTTACAATGCAAATGTGGTCATTGAGAAATAGTACGATATCGGTCTTTATTGTCCGGGGTCAGAGGGTCATGTCTATCCCGTGTCCAACCCTTATTACTTGGCTTTATACATTAACAATGCTTAAAATCTAATGAATAAAAAGAAGGGGATAAGAAAATGGCTGAATTAAAATACGGGAAATATGTGTTACAACATCCTTTAGAACACGGAGAATTTGGACCAAAAATCAATGTGGTCGGCGAAAGGGATTTCAATTCTGATTTTTCGATCATTTACCTGCCTGTTACAAAATCCGTACTCATGGAAAAATTCGCACATAAACACGAATTCGATATATACCTGACTTTTCTTGGATTCGACCCAAATGGCCTGGAGGATTTGGGAGGCGAAATAGAGATGTTCATGGGCGAGGAAGGGGAAAAATATATCATCAAAAATCCTACAAGTATCTACATCCCAAAGGGATTAGTTCATTGTCCGTTGAACTTTACAAGAATCGATAAACCTATTCTGTTAGTCCACGCCACCCTTGCGCCTAAATACTACAAAACGGAAAACTCCTCATAGCCTCCGGAGCCGTTCGCTGGAGCAGAAGAGGCCCTAAGAATCGGATTTATTAACCGGATCGTTCCCCGGGACAGACTCATGGAGGAGGTTGAAACGCTCGCCGATCGAATCACCAGGGATGGCCCGCTCTCCCTGAAGAAGATCAAGGAGTCAGTCATTACCTGCATGGGATTGCCCATTAAGGAGGGTCTCATGAGGGAATATAAACTGGGGCGGGAGGTCTTTAACAGCAAGGATGCCCGCGCGGGTCCGAAGGCCTTTATGGAAAAACGCGACCCCAAGTTCATCGGTGAGTAAAAATCCGAGCGCCCTGCCAAGTGCAGTTGGGAAAAGGGAGGTATGGGATGGTCATTGGAGAGCTTGCCAGATTACATGCAGCCAGGTATAAGGATAAGATTGCCTTTAAGGATGAGAGGAGGGAAATAAGCTTTGATCTGGCCAATAGCCGTATGAATGCCTTTATCAGATCCCTGTATGATTTGGGTCTCAATAAGGGGGATAGGGTTGCCGTCCTTCTCTATAACTGCGCCGAATACTGCGAGCTGCTTTACGGCCTGCCAAAGGGCGGATTCGTGATCGTCCCTATGAATTATAAACTTGTCGGCAGGGAGCTAAAATACATTGTAAATAACTCAGAGGCAATTGCCCTCATATATGAACAGGAATTCGCGGATACCGTCAATGGAATCAGGTCTGAGCTGGACACGGTTCAACATTATATTCTTATTGGTCCCGCAGGTGATGCAAAATCGGAAGATCTGTTTTATGAAGAAATGATCCACAATCATTCTGCTGAGGAAGTGTCCGTCAGAGTGAGTGAATCAGATGTGGCTTTTATCCTTTACACCAGCGGCACAACGGGCTTCCCAAAGGGGGCCATGCTCACCCACAAGAACATATTTACGAACCTTTGCAATGCCATCTTCGTACGTCAAATAAAATCTGAGGACAAGATCTTAGATGTTCCACCCCTTTATCATTGTGCAGCCCAGACGGAGATGTTTGCCTGGTCTTTCTATGGAGGCCAAACGATTACGCTGAGACAGTTTGATCCGGAAGCGGTATTGGAGGCCCTGAGGGCGGAACGACCGAACATTGTGCATCTGGTTCCTGCAATGCAAAACATGGTGATCAACCACCCCAGGGTGGGAGATTACGATTTCAGTTTTATAGAATTAATGCTCTATGGGGCCTCTTCAATAATGCGCTCCCATCTTCAAAAATCGATGGAAATTTTCGGCTGTGGAAATTTTCGGCTGCAAATTCCTTCAAAGCGCAGGTTTGACCGAAGCCAGCCCCTGCCTCACGTATCTGCTTCCTGAAGATCATGTCGTTGAAGGACCGGATTATATGATCAGGAGGTTAGGCTCGGCAGGAAAAGAGGCGAAACTGACTGAAGTGAGAATCGTGGATCCCGATGGAAATGATTGCCCTTCAGATATCCCCGGCGAAGAAATCGCGAGGGGAGATAATATCATGAAGGGATATTGGAAAAAAACCGAAGAGACCGCCAGGACCATCAGGGACGGCTGGCTCCATACGGGAGATATCTGCCGTAAAGACGAAGATGGCTATATCTACTATGTCGATCGTATTAAAGAAATGATATGCCGAGGGGGAGAAAACGTATACCCGAGGGAGATTGAGGAGGTAATTTCCAACCACCCCAGGGTGAAGGAGGTGGCGGTCATTGGTGTTCCTGACGATCGGCTCGAGGAGGAGATCATGGCCGTCGTTACTCTCAAGGAAGGTCCGCCAATAGATGAGAGGGAGATTGTCAGCATATGCGATAACAAGCTGGCCAGGTTTAAAAGACCACGCTACGTCACCTTTGTGGATCATTTGCCAAAAACAGCATCAGGCAAAACCCTCAAACGAGAGCTTAAAGAACAGTATGAACAGGTGCCTCTTCCTCCGAAGATAAAAATATAATTGAGTGAAGCTCCCCGTCCACAGGGCGGGGGTTGCGGGGGGGAAATAGCCCATAGCTACCCTGTTAATCGGCAAACCCATCTAAAAAGGAAGTGGACATGTCTTTACATGGTTGGGCTGGCAAGATACTGGATGTCAACCTGACGACTTCGAAAATCAAACAAATAGCTACAGATCCCTCTGCCTTGAAGTACCTCGGGGGACGAGGTCTTGCCTCCAGGATCTATTGGGAGACGGTAGATCCCGAGGTCAGGGCCTTCGACCCTGAAAACCGCCTCATCTTCATGACAGGAACCCTGGTGGCTACCGGTGCCCAGGGCGCCACACGGCTATCGGTTGTGGGCAAATCTCCTATGGCTCTCCCCGAAGGTTACTGCTATGGTAATATGGGTGGATACTTCAGCGCTGAGTTGAAGAAGGCGGGTTTCGACGGAATCGTCATTTCAGGCCGTTCACCCAAGCCCGTGTACCTTCTGATCAACGATAATGAAGCCGAGCTTCGCGATGCTTCATTTCTCTGGGGGCAGGGCGCCTACCGTACCGGAGAGCTGATCGAGGAGGCCCATGGGAAGAAGGTGTGCTTTGCCACAACCGGGTTTGCCGGTGAGAACAGGGTAAGGACCGCCGTGATTTTTAGTTCCAACCAGTCCACCGCGACCGGCGGCTTCGGCGCGGTTATGGGTTCCAAGAACTTCAAGGCCATCGCCGTGAGGGGTACCGGGAAACCGACTGTAGCCAACCCGGACAGGCTTAAGGAGCTTAACCGTTACACCATAAAAATAAGCAGGCGAATCAAGTGGCCGGCGCCACCTATCATAGAGGGAACCCATCATGCCCATTTGATTGAGGAGATCGGCAAGGATCGGTGTTATCAATGCGTTTTGGAATGCCCGAAGGCATTTTACCGCTATGGAAAGAAGCTGGAGGGGAATCGACGATGCCAGTCCATGGAATATTACCTGCCCTGGCGATACGACCGGGAAGATGAGCCGATAGATACCTTTTTCGATGCACCGACCCTGGCCAATGACTACTCTATTGGCACCTTTGAGCTCCAGAGCATCATTGACTGGCTCTATGCCTGTCACCGGGCAGGAGCGCTTACCGAGGAAGAGACCGGCCTTCAGCTGTCCAAGATCGGGACCAGGGAATTCCTGGAAAAACTGCTGCATTCAATATCGCACCGAGAGGGCTTCGGTAATATCCTGGCCGAGGGATTGGTAAGGGCCGGTGAGAAGATTTCGCCCAAGGCCCGAGCCTTATTCAGCAACAACGTGGCGCCAATTGGCCAGTATGATATTTGCCCACCCAGAGCAATAATTGCCCATGCGCTAGTCTATCCCATGGAGCCCAGGATGCATCCCATCAGTCTTCATGAGATTATCTACATTTATATGGCATGGCGTATGAATCGTACTGATCCGGCAACATCCCCCTTGACCTCAAAGGTCTTACTCGCCATAGCCAAAGCCTTCTGGGGCAGCGAGGAAGCCGGCGATTTATCCAGCTATGAGGGAAAAGCGATGGCGGCAAGAAACATACAAAATCGAACGTACATCAAAGACAGTCTCGGTCTGTGCGACTTCGTCTGGCCAATCACCTATTCATTCAACACGGCGGACCACGTGGGAGATTCTAACCTCGAAGCGAATCTCTTTTCGGCCGTCACCGGCATTGATGCACGGGAAATCCCCCTTTACGCCGAACGGATATTTACTCTGCAAAGGGCTATCCTGGTGCGGGAGGGTTGGGACGTCTTAAAAACGGACTTTCCTCCAGAATTCAATTTTACCGAACCCCTTGCCCCTTACGTGCACGGCACTATGCAGGTTCCCGGTCGCGGCGGGGAAGTGGTGGATACGACCGGAAAGGTACTTAATAGGGAAAAATACATTGACTTACTCAAGGAATACTATCGTCTCCGGGGATGGGATGAAGCTACCGGACTGCCCCGGGCCGAGACCTTAGCCGCACTCGGGATAGATGACCTGGCGGCCGCCTTTCAACATTAAGAGAGCCGGTAGAAACGCTATCCACTGCTACAACTACACCCTGGCATTTTTTACGTCACTCCATTCAGGGAGGATTTTCTTGAATATACCAGCAAAATAAAACACTTGACAGAAGAATGGTTATCTGTTACAAAGGCAAAAACCGAACGTTCGGTAAAGTAAGTAAAGAGACCGTATCCCTACCCAATGCGTCGGAGAAACCCTATTTTCCCTATTTATCGCCATTGAGAACGGTGAACCCGTATTACACATCCCTTGGGGAAAAACCGGAATTCAAGGAATATTTGGACGCGAATCTATGGCAACTTCACTAGGCATATGAAAAAAAGATTACTCATGCCGGAGGCGATCTTACAAAGGCGTAAGATGATGGATTTTCCATCATCTCCAGGGGGGGCAAAAACGAGGAGAAGTATGAGAACAGAGGTCCAGGCGTTTTCAAGGGGGAAAGGAGGTGAAAAGGACAAAAGGGCTAATAGCAAACAATAACAGGTCTTTTGAAAACGAAGGAAAGGGTTAGGGCTATGAGTAGTTATTTAGCACAAGCCGATTTAGGAAAGGAGAAGAGCATTATGAAAAAAACATCTATATTATTCGTAGTATTGGTTATGGCAGTTTTGCTTAGCGGTGTATTCATCTTGGGTCCTCAGACTGCCTCCGCGAAAAAACCGGTGCTACTAAGGGATGTTGTACCCTCTCCTCCGGGGGATTATCCCCTTACATTTATGAACGATGAGCTGGCTAAGAGGTTCAATAAGCGCGCAAAGGGTGAATACGTAATGGAAGTTCACGCCGGCGGTGCCCTGGCAAAGCTGCCGGAATACTTCGATGCGGTAAGGATCGGGGCGGTCGAGATGGCATGCGCGCCATGGGGAATGTATTCATTCCTGGATCCAAGGCTTGGAATTATTGAAACACCCTTTCTCTTCACAACTTCGACAGGGGCTTCGGCAGCATGTAAGCACTTATTGCCATTATACGATCAGATATTGCAGGAGAAATTTAACGCCAAAGGTTTGAATCTTTATAATCCTGGAGGGATTCATATTTTCTCCACAAAACCCGTAAAGACGCTTGAAGATGTGAAGGGCCTGTTGGCGGGCGCCATCAGTCCTCCCACAGCGGCTTTGATCAAGGAACTGGGCGGTTCTCCGGTGACAATCATGTGGACCGATCAGTATGAGGCACTCCAGAAAAAGGTGATAGATGCAGTCACCCAGGGTACCCACGGCGCATTGGTAATGGGATTGATGGATGTCTGCAAGCATGCCACGATTTTTTTCGGTCTCGCTGGCTGGAACGGATTTTCAATTAATCTGGACGTTTGGAATAAGATGCCGAAACACATCCAGCAGATATTGCAGGAGGAAGCAACCAAAGCTGGGGAGTGGATGAACGAAATAGTGGACACCAAAGTAGGCAAAGAAGATGTTAAGAAGTTCAAGGAAATGGGTGTGGAAGTCTATATCCTGCCCAAGGGCGAAAGGGATAGATGGGAAAACGAGGTTGCTCCCTATAAAAAGAAGCAGCTTGAAAGTTTCGGGGAATTTGGCCAAAAGGTGAAGAAGATTGCCGACGATATGAATAAACGCTATCCCTATTCTGAACAGGGCCTGTATTAACGAAGCATAGATGAGGAATCATCCTGGCAGTTCCATGAAACAGACCTGTCGGGGACCAAAGGTCCTGTGCTGTTTGCAAATCCTTGACAGGTCTGTTTGGGTCGTTTTCAAGGGGGAAAGGAGGTGAACAAGTTAAAAGGCCTGATGATAAACAATAATAAGTTTTTCGGAAACGAAAAAATCACTACAATCAATGAAGGAAGGCATGGATAAGGTTATGATGGGTATGTGAGACTTAACACGTTGAGAAAGGAGGAAACATCATGAAAAAACCATCTATAGTATTCGTAGTATTGATTATTGCCGTTTTGTTTAGCGGGTCCTCAGACTGCCTACGCGAAAAAACCGGTGCTTCTAAGATTGGTAGTACCCTCACCCCCGGGTGATTGGCCCCTTACATTTTGTAATGAGGATCTGGCCAGAAGATTCAATGAGCGCGCAAAGGGTGAATATGTAATGGAAGTCCACGCTGGCGGGGCATTGGCAAAGCTGCCGGAGTACTTCGATGCCGTAAGAATCGGGGCGGTCGAGATGGCTTGTGCGCCATGGGGTTTTTATTCATTCGTAGATCCACGTCTTGGAATAATAGAAACCCCCTTCTTGTTTGCTACCTCTCCTGCTGCCTCGGCTGCGTGTGAACCCTTATTGCCATTGTACGATCAAATACTCCAGGAGAAATTTAACGCCAAAGGTTTAAGCCTGATGAATGTACAAGGGGTAAATTTATTTTCTATAAAACCCGTAAAGACCCTTGAAGACTGGAAGGGCATGCTGACCGGAGCCCTCAGTCCGCCTACGGCGGCTTTGATCAAAGAAATGGGCGCTTCTCCGGTTACCGTTTTATGGACGGATATGTATGAGTCTCTTCAGAAAAAGGTCATAGATGCCACCACCACAGGCACCCACAGTTTTGTGGTCATGGGAATGCTGGATGTCTGCAAGAACGCTACGATTTTTTTCGGCCTCGCTGGCTGGAACGGATTCTCAATCAATCTGGACGTATGGAAGAAGATGCCGAAACACATCCAGCAGATATTACAAGAAGAAGCAATTGCAACCGCGGAATGGATGAACAACATAACAGACACCAAGCTGGGAGAAGATGATCTCAAAAAGATGAAAGAAAAAGGCGTGGCAGTCTATATCGTGCCCAAGGACGAACGGGATAGATGGGTAGAGAAGGTTGTTCCATATAGGGACAAACATATTGCAAGCTTTGGGGAGTTTGGCCAAAAAGTGAAGAAGATTGCCGACGACGCAAGTAGGAAGCATCCTTATTCTCGGAAAGGCATGTACTAACAAAAGAGAGAATAAGAATTTTTGATAAAGGCTTCAGACAGACTTGTCGGACATACTTCCACAGCCCTGCAGGAGGTACTTCTGCAGGGCATTCCCTCTGTCCTGGCAAGTCTGTTTGGACCCATCCTGCAGCCTTGTGGTCCACTATCTAAGGATGTGTATCATATGATAGGAGGATGGATAGATGGTTCGCAAGATAATACGTGTATTAGATTTCTTGCTTGAACGGTTCACACACATCTTTGTGGTGATTGCCGGCGGCCTGACAATTCTGATGATCTTCACCACCGTCTACGGTGTGGTTGCACGCTATTTTTTTCGTCGCCCGGAGCCCATTTCATACGAGCTGAGCACGATCCTTTTATTGTGGGGCTTCCTTTTCGCCATATCATCGGTGGAAAGGCTCGGTCAGCATATCCGGGCCGAAATATTTATTCAATTTGCGCCTGAACGCCTCCGTAACGTTCTCCACGGCCTCATAAGCCCATTGTTAGC
>SMTZ1_10020620_pt1 | contig 12800 bp, 9 predicted proteins | sample DeeMarSWOR136_30_FD_25667 | JGI IMG/M metagenome (IMG submission 25667) | reverse complement strand
ATTATGATGAACAATATTTAATGATAGCTGCCAAACCAGCCAATAGAAAGCATGGCTCTAATCTGGCTCAAGAAAACGACATAACAGAGCTAACCCGGGATGTATCCTATTTTTCTAAAAAATATCAACAAAAATTAAATACCTGGAAACGTAACTTACAGGGAATCAAGCAAACTGGCAAAAAGGCAGTTATATGGGGTGCCGGCTCAAAAGGGGTGGCATTTTTAACAACGCTGAAGATTCAAGATGAAATTGAGTATGTCGTTGATATCAATCCCTATAAACAGGGAACATATATGGCAGGAACAGGTCATGAAATTGTTGCACCAGAGTTTCTACAGGCGTATAGACCAGATTTTGTAGTTGTGATGAATCCAGTTTATTATAAAGAAATTCAGCAATACCTTGACCAAATAGGAGTCACTGCCGACGTTATTACAGTTTGAGCACCTGTGCCCCAACTAAGTCCATTTTGTTGTCGATGTTTCGATTGTCCATGTTTAAGAATTTAAGGATTATTGGATTGATGGAGTATTGGATTAATGAAAACTCCAGCATCAGCCGAAAGGCAGATTCGCCCACTGGCGAACTCCAACGCTCCATCACTCAATCTTTTTCCAGCGAAATCTGGAAAAGATTCCAGTGTCTAAACGAAAACAACTGAATTTAATTTAACAGTCAACAGTCTTGTTAACTATGAATCATCAACATCTTATTCCACAAGTGTTACAATGGCTCGAACAATTACGGCTTAACAACGAGCCTTATGGAGCATATAGAATGAGTCGCTCAACCGAGGCAACCCTTTTTTCATCATGTTTTGCCTTATTTATCAGAAAACTATGTAATGATTTGGATACTATTACAAATGATCAACGCAAAGAATGGAGTGAACTGATAAAATCATCGCAGGATGAAAAAACTGGTTTATTTATCTGTCCTGAGTTAAAAAATAATAATAAGTGGAGTGAAAATTTAACCAGTCATCATGATTGGGGATATGTTGCCTGGCAATCCACAACGTTTTGTTTAAGCGCATTAGAGGCTTTAAATGATAAGCCTCGATTCCCATTTAAATTTTTAGAAAAGTGGAACAGTGAGGAAACAATAATCAAATTCCTTGAAAAGCTTGATTGGAATAAAAGAGTCTGGACGGCTGGAAATATTGCCATGTTTTTGGGGATCGCACTCATCTGTAACCAGGAGATGTGCGGAAATGATAATAGCAGCTTTATTAATTGTTTTTTCGATTGGCATGATAAATTTCAAGATTCCAAGTCGGGTTTCTGGTGTACTGAAAATACCCCTACATTACTTGCATTATTTGGTGCAATGCACCAGTTTTTATTATACTATTACACTGAACGAAGCTTAAAATATAAAAGGAAGATTATCGACAATACTCTAAGGTTTCAAGAGAAAGATGGCCATTTTTTCCCCTGTGGTGGAGGTGGTTGTGAAGATTATGATGCCGCCAACACTTTAGTTAATATGTATAAAAAAATTGATTACCGGCAGAAAGATATTGAAAATTCTCTTAGATTATTATTTAAGGCAGTTTTAAAAACAAGAGGGAACGATGGTGGTTTTTTATGGGTAAATCGAAAAAACTATATAATTAAAGATTGGTGTGATCAGGTTTTTTCATTTCAAAGATATAGACATCTAAAAGATTGGAAAATGGCGTTAAGAAGGACAACTGGCATTCAGTTAAGAAGGATAAAAAAACAAGGAAGATTACCATCAGGTTGGATTGATACACCCATTCCATTACATGAAAGTGATCTGTTCGCCACATGGCTTAGATTGTTAGTAATTGCAGAAGTCAGCCAGATCATTCAAACACCCTTCTCCAAAATAAATTGGAATTTCCTGAAAACGCCAGGACTTGGATGGAGTAGTTCATAGGACACAAAATGAAAATCTGTTTTGCAGTCTCAGGAACGCATTTTTATCTTCAACAGGGAGGAGCTGAGCTACAAGCATATCTCCTTTATAAATACCTTTTAAAAAAAGGTCATGAAATTTATTATATCTATAATCGAAATTCTAAATCAGACGTTATATATATTGATCATGGTGTTAATTTCTTATCGGTTGAGAAGCCATTCAACTCAATAAATTTTTTGAATCGGAATAAGTTAAATAGGTTATTATCAAAACTTGATGTGGATATATATTATCAGCGAGGTTTAAGATATTTAAATCTAATTCAGTCAATCGCCAAAAAACACAACAAAAAATTTATTTTGGGCATTTCAATGGAGAGCCAATGTTACAAAAAATGTCCCCCAATAAATAGAATGTTTGGAGTAAATCTCATCAATAGTTATCTGACTCAGTTATGTATTAGAAATGCAGATTTAATAATTTCCCAGACCAATGTTCAAAAAGAACTTCTTGGGCAGCACTTTGGATGTAACAGTATTGTGATACCCAGTGGACACCCCATACCCTTGCCACCATTTGAAAAATCAGACCCGCCCATCATCGCCTGGATTGCCAATATTAAACAATGGAAACAACCAGAAATTTTTATTAAACTTGCTCAACAATGTTGTGATTTGAACGTGAAGTTTATTTATGCTGGTCGATCCTCGACCACCAATTACCAGCAAATGCTAATAGCAAAGACAAAAAAGTTGAGCAATCTATCTTACTATGGAGAACTTCCAGTTCAGAAAACGAATGAATTACTTGCTAAATCTGCTTTATTTGTAAACACAAGCGTTACTCATGAAGGTTTCCCTAATACATATATTCAGGCGTGGTTGAGAGAAACCCCTGTTGTCGCATTAAACTTTGATCCTGATAATTTGATAAAAAGTCATGAAATGGGATTGCACTCTGGCAACTTTGACCAAATGGTAAAGGATATCAGGTATTTGATTAACAATAAAAATGTCAGAAAACAAATGGGCAGAAACGCCAGAAAATATGCATTAGAAAATCATGATATTGAGAAAATCGGGGAAAAATATCTTGGATTGTTTCAGAGTCTTATTCATTAAAAGATTAACTTCGATAGGTTTTCATCTTTAGGGAAGTGAATTAGATAACTATCCCATTTCATATTTCTTTACTCAAATATAATCAACTTTACTTATTCGACCAAACTGGCAATTTATTTAATTCACAGTCCCTATTATCTCCTCAAACTTTGTGGCATATATTTTGCGCATACTTCTTGTTAATGCAAAGTTTGCTAGCTGGAAGATTGTGGAGGTATAAGCATGAATTACAAAATAGTGTTAGTAATTGTTGTAGTGCTCGTTTTATTACTGTTAGTAAATATACTGTTGTATGCCAAGGAATATTATGTAGCCAAAAATGGAATTGACGACAATCCTGGAACATTTTCAAGCCCCTGGAAGACAATTGCCAAAGCAAATTCCCAAGTACAACCGGGGGATATTATTTATATCAGAGCAGGTATCTATCAGGAGACAATCAAACCAGATAGATCAGGAACGGAGGGGAATTATATTACTTATAGAAACTATCAAGATGAAATCGTAACAATATCCAATGTTAGTTATGGTGCTAATTTAAAAGATAAAAAATATATTAAAATTGACGGTATCACTTTTGATGGAGGAAATGAGAGTGATCCTAATATGGATTATTGGATTTATGGGAATAATACAAGTTATTGTGTAATTCAAAATTGCAATTTCAGATTTTGTAAGGGATGGTCAGGCATTGGACTTCGTGAGGGCAGTCATCATAATAAAATTCTCAATAATAAAGCCCACCATGTTGGTAAACCCGAACCCCCGGCGCCAAATGACGAAGGTGAGGTTATTGATATTGCTTATGGAAGTCACTATAACCTGATAGAAGGAAATGAGGCTTCTTACGGTGGGCATGACGTGCTTCGGATTAGAAGTTCCAACTATAATATTGTAAGAAACAATCATTTCCACAGTCATTGGGGCAGGGTTGGTGGACTTGTAGCTGTTGAGCGTGACCGTAATGAAAAAAGTGGTATTGGCTGGAACGTTATAGAGAACAATATATTCTCGTTTGCGGCAAATTATCATAACAATGTATGGCCAAATCCTGGCTTGCAAATAAAACAATCGAATGACATCATTAGGAGGAATCTTTTTTATAATTGTTACGGTTCTGGGTTTTATATCTTCTGTAGTGGTGACGATCCCCTACCTACACTTAACAACAAAGTATATCACAATGTTTTCTATAACAATGGATACAACGATAGAGAAAAAAATATGCATGGCATGGCGTTATATGATTGGGCAGGGCAGGATGAGATGATTGCAAACCAGGTAATAAAAAACAACATCCTGTATCATAATGCTAAACCAGGTATTGAATACAGTGGTACGCAAGCCAGTGATCACATTGTCGAGAACAATTATGAGGCGAATCCCTATTTCCAAGATGAATCCAATTACGACTTCAATCTGCAACCAAATTCTCCTTGTATAGACGCGGGAACATTTTTAACCAAAACAGATGGTTCTGGTTCTGGCACTCAGATAAAACTGGAAGATGCAAGTTACTTTTGTGATGGTTTTGGCATAGTAGCAGGTGATTTAATCCAATTAGAAGGACAAATCCAAACAGCCAGAATAGTAACAATAAATTATGATGAAAATATAATTACCATAGATAAAGCGCTTTCATGGAATAATGGGCAGGGAGTATCTCTACCTTATGACGGAACCGCCCCGGATATTGGATCCTTTGAATACCTGGAGGATACTACCCTTAATATTAATGCTAGTGCTTATCCAAGCTCAGGCCTGGTGCCACTAACTGTAAATTTTACAGCGAATTCTACAGGGGGAGTAAAGCCCTTTAGTTATCATTGGAATTTTGGTGATGGGGAATATTCAATTGAGCAGAATCTAACTCACACCTATACGAAAACACAAGTCTATGCTGTAACACTTTTTGTTATAGATAATGAAGGTAGTCAGGCTAATGACACGCTTACCATAAATGCATTTTCATCCGGAAATTTAATTAATAATACATTTGAACAGGGAGATGATGGCTGGGGCGATGCTATTGGAAATACAAATTATGAAAGAGATAATACCACTGCTTTTAGAGGTAGTTATTCCATGCATGTGTATGCCACAGGTGCGGCAAGTAAATTATCTATTGGCATGAATCCAGAAAAATGGAATATTAATCAATATCCATTTTTATCAGTTGCCTATAAAATTCCCAACAACGTCCCGATCGGAATATTTTTTAATACAGATGCTGGGTGGGTTTGTTTAGGTGGATCAAAAAAATATAGTTCTGGGAGCTATCCTGTAAATAACAGCTACACATTGGTGGACGATGATTGCTGGCATCTGATCACCATTAATGTGAGAAATGAGATCAACAAAGTTTTTTCGTCTGTAGACTCCGTATTAGAATTCGAGTGGTATACACAAAACAATGGTCAACAAGGAGACGAATTTTGGTTTGATGAAGTTATGGTTCTCACAGATAATAATGCACCACCAACGGCTTCGATTAGCTTGAGTGATCCATCTCCCACAAAGTCTGGCACTGTCGAAGTAACCTTAACTACTTCCAAAAATGTTATTAATGTACCTACACCATTCACCTTTGTGCAAAGTGACAATTCTATTACATCTATTGTGTTAAGTGGAGTTGTACCTGGAACTATATTTAAGGGGACTTTTATTGTGGATGAAACAGTTGCCGAAGGTGTGGGATACTTTTCCTTGCCCACTGATATTCTGGTGGATGAGAATAATAATGAAGGTAATGAAATAACATCTGGTGCTTACGTGAAAATAGACCGTACCGTCCCTTCTAAACCCCAAAATCTACAAGGGAATTTTTTAAGATGAATTTCAAAATTCGATATTCAAGATTCTACATTCGTAATTTAAATTATCAATCCGCCAGCTAGCAGATTAATTTTGCGGTACTAAGAGCCTATTTTTTTAAGACCCTCATAGAAATCCACTTCAGGCTCGTACCCTAACAATTGTCTGGCTTTTCCTATATTAGCTAGCGAATGTTTGATATCACCAGGCCGGGGATCAGTATGATGGGATTCAATATTAGTATTTAGCAATTTATTGATAGCAATTACCAATTCGTTAATGCTAACTCTTTTTCCATAAGCGATATTAAAAACTTCGCCACCAAGCTCTTCCATTCCTTGTTTGCAGGCGAGTAAATTAGCTTGAACTACATTACTGACATAAGTAAAATCACGGGATTGCTCTCCATTGCCATAGATGGTTGGTGCTTGACCTTCTTTAATAAGTGTAATGAATTTAGGAATTACGGCCGAGTATTGGGAAGCCGGATCCTGTCGAGGCTAATTTTGATACGGCATAAGGCGATAAAGGTTTGGGTAGCATATCCTCAGTTTTGGGCAGAACCTCCAGGTCTCCATATACCGATGAAGATGAAGCATACACGATTCGATTTACTCTGGCATCCTTTGCAGCGTTCAGGATATTCAATGTTCCGACAACATTGACCTCATTAGTTGTCAGGGGATCTTTCACCGATCGTGGGACAGACGGTAATGCTGCTTGATGTAAAACAAAGTCAGCACCGTCCACAGCTTCGCGGACAATATGATAGCTGCGCACATCACCTTCGACGATTTCTAATTTTTCAACATCGGCGGAATTGATTTCCTCCTGTAATAGTCCTTTGACTTTGGCGATATTTTCCCGTTTGCCTGTGGAAAAGTTATCTAAAACTCTTACTTTTTCACCCTGGCGCAATAATTCTTCTACAATATTTGAGCCGATAAATCCAGCTCCTCCTGTAACTAAATATAGAGCCATATTAACCTCTCAGTATAAGAAAGTTTTACACCATGTAGTTTTTGCGTGTTATGTTTCAGATTGTGGCTGCTATATATTTTAGATGCAGGTGGAAATTGATTCGCCCAAAAAGCATTTTCTTAGAAAGATTATCTCGCCAACACGATCTTCTTTGTTTCACAAAATCCTTTCCCTTGCATCCGATAAAAATAAATACCTGAACCAGCATTATTCCCATAATTATCTTTGCCATCCCATTGCACCTCATAGTATCCAGCCCTGTTATGTCTATCAACCAATTTTTTAATCTCCCTACCAAGTATATCGAAAATAATCAGACTTACCTTGCCTTCTTTAGCCATACTATATTTAATTGTTGTTTCTGAGTTTCCGGCATAGGCGGATCCGCCGCTGGGGGAAAAAGGGTTAGGATAATTCTGGCTTAATTTGTATTTTTCAGGAAAGCTTAGTTCGACCATTGTGATATTAGAATATTCAAAATTACCATCTGCATGAATTTGTTTCAATCGATAGTAAAATTTTCCACATGTTATGTCTGAATCTACAAAATTATACGTAGTGAGACCTGTTGGCGTTCCCCTACCTGGGACAAGACCAATTTTATTAAAACTTTTACCATCGTCACTCTTCTGTATTTCAAAACTGAAATTGTCGCTTATACATGATATATCCCATTGCAAAACAATTCTATCATCTGTAAATTCAGCGGAGAAAGAAACTAATTCAATTAGAGTGACATTATCTGCAATAATATAAATCTCATCTGAAAATTCACTTATATTATCGGCGGAGTCTACCGCTGTTATACGATAATAGTACGTTTGACCAACAATAATATCATAATCAAGATAACTGGTGTCGGGTGCATAAACTTTTGATATTTCATTTTCTGGATTGCTCGTTACATCTCTATATATACTATAATATTTCACATCTAGATCAGGAATAGCATTCCAGGTGAGTCTTATTGCTTGTGCATATATTACACTATTTAATACAGAAAATAAAATAAAAAAAAGGGGAATAGAATCCCTTCTAAATTGATATATCATGATTTCACCTCCGTTATCAGTTCGATTCCTCCTAATATTGCTCAACAATTTCCAGTCAGATTCTGAAAAAGATAATATAAATTCACAAAAGATGTGCCATTAGTATATTACTTAGATAATGCTTTGAAATACAATATATTAATGTTATACGGTTAGCTATCTAAATATGATTTAATAACAAAAATGAAATTGACTTTCAATTTTGTTATAGATAGACTATCAAATTTTAAACATAAAATTCTAGAATATATAATTCGTAACAAAAATGAAATGCTATTTTCTTTTTCATAAAATTTCCATTGACAATTTAAAAATTAATTTGTATATAGTAATAAAATAAGACGAAAGGGATACATGTTAGCAAAAATTTACAGTGCTGCCGTATTAGGCATTGACGCATATATAGTCGAGGTTGAAGCGCATCTCGAAAGTCAATTGCCTGCTTTCGCTACCGTAGGTTTACCTGATAGCGCAGTGAGGGAATCAAGAGAACGGGTTAACGCAGCGATAAAGAATTCGAACTTCCCCTTTCCACAGAAGCGAATCACGATTAATTTAGCACCAGCCGATATTAAGAAAGAAGGCTCGGCGTTCGACCTGCCTATTGCGATTGGAATCCTTGCTGCTTCAGGAGTTGTTTCACAGGATCATATTGCGGACTATGTTATTCTTGGGGAGCTTTCCCTTGATGGAAGCCTGCGACCAATCCGAGGCGCGTTACCAATTGCTGTGGAAATTAGTAAAAATGAAATCAAAGGCATTGTTCTTCCTGTGGAAAATGCCAGCGAGGCCGCCATGGCCCAAGGGATAAAAGTTTATCCCATTACCAGTTTGACAGAGGCAGTAGAATTTTTCAACGATGAAAAAGTAATTGACCCATTTCAAGTATCGTTGCAAGAAGTTTTCTCACTTAGTAGAAAATATCATATTGATTTTCAGGATGTTAAGGGTCAAGAGCACGTGAAACGAGCTTTGGAGGTTGCAGCAGCAGGGGGACATAATATTATTATGATTGGTCCGCCTGGTTCTGGTAAAACCATGTTAGCAAAACGTTTTCCGACAATTTTACCAGATTTAACCCTTGCTGAAGCCCTTGAGACAACCAAAATTCATTCTGTGGCTGGATTGCTGCCTTCGAATACTCCTCTGATTGCAACGCGACCATTTCGTTCGCCGCATCATACCATTTCAGATGCAGGTTTAATCGGCGGTGGACAGGTACCGCGTCCCGGAGAGGTTAGTTTAGCGCATCATGGAGTATTATTTTTAGATGAGTTACCAGAATTTAAAAAGAATGTATTAGAAGTCATGCGCCAGCCGCTTGAAGATGGAGTCGTTACGATTTCCAGGGCAGCACTTTCGTTAACCTATCCAGCACAGTTCATGTTATCAGCAGCTATGAATCCCTGTCCCTGTGGCTACGCTACAGATCCTGGTCATGAGTGTTCCTGTACGCCTCAGCAGATTCAAAAATATCTATCCCGAATTTCAGGTCCTTTGTTGGACAGAATAGACATTCATATTGAAGTCCCGACAGTCCAATACAGTGAATTATCCAGTGATCAAGTAGGGGAGAGTTCAGAGACAATCAGGCAACGAGTTAAACGCGCTCGAGCGATTCAACTTGAAAGATTTGAGAAAATGAAAAATATTTTTTGTAACGCCAGAATGGAATCAAAAGATATTCGCCTATATTGTAAAATCGATCAGCAAGGGGAAGAACTTCTCAAAATGGCAATTACCAAATTAGGTCTATCTGCCCGGGCGTATGACCGGATTTTGAAAGTCGCTCGAACAATTGCTGATCTTGAAAACAACTCTGAAATTAAGCCTCAATATATCAGTGAAGCGATTCAATACCGCAGCCTGGATCGCATGTCTTTTTATTAATAATAAGTATCATTTGCGAATTAAAAGAATGGAGAACATTCTATGGATTTTAAAACATTAAACGTTAATGTTGAAGAAGCTAAGGTTATTGTAACCGTAGGTGAAAAAAGAATTTATCTCGGAATCACGGATTTATTTCGTGAAGATATGTTATCCGTATTAGAGCTGGATTCTAAGGAACTCATTATAAATTTAGAACATGTTGCCGTAATGAATAGTGCCGGTTTAGGTGTGTTGATTATGGCTCAAGATACGATAAAGAAGAGAAATGGCAGAATAAAATTGACTAATTTACAGCCATTAATGCAGGATATTTTTGCTCGGATGAGGTTAGATACTTTATTTGAAACTTACGAAACACTGGAAGAAGCACTGGCTGGATAAAAACACTTTTATTAAAGTGTTGAGATTAAGGACAGTGAATTAAATAAATTACTCGTTTTGTTGAATTAGTAGTAATGTTGATTATATATGAGTTAATAAATATGAACTGGGATAGTTATTTAATTCACATCCCTAAATAACATGCTAAATAAAAAACCCTGCAATCAAGATGGGGTTACAAAGAACCGTGTTCGACACGGTGGGTACCAGCCTGAATGCTTTTCACTTCCACTATCCCGCCATTAGCGGGATGAGGCATGTAATACACATTCGAGAGCAAAGTTCCCTTATTAAAAGGTGTTGGCTCTTTATAATTTGCCCATCTCACATTGCAGGGAAATTTTGACTGTCATAATTAACAAAAAATATTTTAAAAAGTCAAGAGAAAAAATACATTTTTTTTATAATTCTTTTTCAGCACTAACAGAATTGTTCTTTAATAATTCAGCTAATTAACTTGAAAACAAAAATGATAAAACTATTAATTGACATACTTATTATTAATCTGTTAACAGTATCTTTCTCATTTAATATGAAAGCTGAAAACAATAAACAGAAACGAAGTCGAGACCTGGGGATAGTTGTCGGCATATTGTCTCCCGGACCCAATAATGCCATTACAGATGTCGGAGGTGTTCTGGTCGGACATAAAACAATTATTAACGGTGAAGATATCCGAACAGGAGTTACAGTAGTTTTACCTCATGATGCCAACCTTTTCAGAGAAAAAGTAGCTGCCGCGGTTTATATTGGAAATGGATATGGTAAATTAGTTGGTTCTACTCAAGTGGATGAATTGGGAGTCATTGAAACACCAATAGCTCTTACAAATACGCTAAACGTTTTTCTGGTAGCAGACGCTCTCATCGATTATACTTTGAAGCAAGATGGAAATGAACAAGCTCGCTCAATCAATCCGATTGTTGGGGAAACCAACGATGGCTATCTCAATAATATCCAGATCCGGTCGGTTACCAGCGACGATGTGTGGGAAGCGATTTCTAGAGCAAATTCTGGAACTGTAACAGAAGGATCCGTTGGAGCTGGAACTGGAACCATCTGCTTTGGATTTAAAGGTGGAATAGGTACCTCATCTCGTGTGCTTCCTGAATCAAAAGGAGGGTATACCGTTGGTGTTTTGGTTCAAACAAATTTTGGAGGCATTCTGGAAATCATTGGTGCGCCAGTAGGGAAAGTATTAAATCAATACTACATGAAAAATGATATAAAAAATAACGATGGTTCCTGTATGATAGTCGTTGCAACTGATGCACCTTTATCTGCTCGAAATCTAAAACGGTTAGCAAAACGAGCCATGTTCGGATTGGCGAAAACAGGAGGCTTTTGTTCAAATGGAAGTGGTGATTATGTGATTGCTTTTTCGACTCACCCATCATGTCGCGTTCTTCACCGTACTAAAGATAGAACCAAAAACATCGATGAATTGTATAATAACCAGATGTCTCCGTTATTTTTAGCAGCAGTAGAAGCAACACAGGAAGCAATTTACAATTCACTCTTCATGGCGACAACAGTGATAGGGTGGAAGAATCACAAAGTTGAGCCAATTCCAATTGATCGTGTAATAGAAATTTGTAACAAGTATAATGTGATTAAATAGGTAATTGGCTTATTGGGTAATTAGTGCTTGAACGAAAACCAGCAAAATTTGTCATTCCGAACGGAGTGAGGAATCTGGTCTTAACTTAAATATTGGACTTACAGATTTCTCCCTTCGGTCGAAATGACATAATGATTTGTTTTCATTCAATACCTAATTAACCAGTTACACCATTAGCTAGTTATCAAATTACCCTATTATTTAATTAATTACCAAATAATCCTTACCATACTAGAGTTTAATTATGGGGTCAAACTTTCTTAGTTATCGTCGGCGCTATTTTGTATTTTTTTAAAGGTATTCCATTTTTAGGTAAATTACCAGGAGATATTCATATTGAAAAGAAAAATTTTAGCTTTCATTTTCCAATTACAACGTGTATATTATTAAGTGTAATTTTGTCTATTATTTTATATTTGATCAGTAAAAGATAATGTAAATTTTGGTAATCGTTATGAATAAAAATATTCAACATCTTCTGTGCTTATTATTCATTCAACTTTTTAGTAATCAGATTTTGATAGCCGAGACTCGCCCCCAGGTCGAGCTCATTCAGATCAAAGGTGGAACAATCAATCCGATTTCCGCTGATTTTATTATTAGTGCCATTGATGAAGCGGAGGACAATCAATCTCAATGTTTGATTATTGAATTAGATACTCCAGGTGGGTTGATTGCAGCTACGCAGGATATTGTAAAAAGAATGTTGGCGGCAAATATACCACTTGTCGTATTTGTTTATCCTTCGGGCTCAGGCGCGGTTTCGGCGGGAATGTCGATTACCATTGCCGCTCATTTTGCCGTTATGGCGCCGGGAACCAATATCGGGGCTGCTCATCCGGTTGGAATGGGAAAAACAGATACGACTGATGTGAGTGTTCAAAAAGCCACCAATTGGTGGGCAACGTTCAATCGGTCAATCGCCGAAAAACGAGGACGAAATCCGGATTGGGTTGAAAACGCGGTGCGTAAAAGTGAATCCATTACCGAAACCCAGGCGCTGGAAAATAATGTCATAAATTTTATATGTCCTGATTTAGATAGTTT
>SMTZ1_10013436_pt1 | contig 12800 bp, 15 predicted proteins | sample DeeMarSWOR136_30_FD_25667 | JGI IMG/M metagenome (IMG submission 25667) | reverse complement strand
ACCCGAACCCGCCCTAGGCTCATCTGCTATTTAACCTTTAAAAGCCCCGCAGGGCTAAGCAGTTTATGACACTGGGCGGCAGGGGTGGGAATAGATATCTCAGGGGAGGCGGGGATGAGATAAGAATATCACCAAAATATAAACTGAATCCAAATCGCCTGGAGTGATACCACACATCAGCTTGAAAAGCCAGTCGACTACCTTTTCATGTAGGTACTACCACTGATTTACCATCCAGTACCCGTAAGGGCAATTACTGGGTAATAACCACCAGCGAATTTGAGAGTGAGTTTTTCTCTGAATTAGGGTTGGCTAGATTCTAAAACGACAAGGCAATGGCTATCATCAGAATAGCTTGTCCGGGAGCTATCAGGTAATTGAAATGTCATCTAATAAAAGGAGAAAAATGCTCTGTCTAGTCCGGCCTAAAGCCTGCCAGAGATGCGGGGGAGACCTCTCTCTGGAATGTGATATATACGGTGTCTATGCCGAGTGCATACAATGTGGCGCCACCTGGAGTAAAAAAGACATGAAACTCAACGCCACCAAGAATGCGGTAAAAGCCTCAAAACCAGGAAAGGTCAAACCAGAGATAGTTCCCGACAATAAGCGCTGATATTACTCAGGAATCACCAGTATCTGCCTGACAAGCACGCAGTCTTTCTTACTTCGCCCCGATTCAGCTATGATGAAACCGCCGCCTCCTCAAAATCAGCCCTCCACAGAGCATCCAGTCCATCCATATCAAAGCCATAAACCTTTTCCAGAGCCTCATCATAACCACTGCCCTGCCGGAATGTATTTAGCAGTTCAAACATCTTCTCGCGTCCGTATTCGTCAACAAGATACTTCAGAATCATATAGCTCTGGGCATAGGCAAGAAGAGACTCATCAGCGTAAGCGGAGAAAGGACTAGACAGACTGCGTACCGTAATGAGTGTGTTTTCTGCATCTGCCTTGTTCAAAGCGGCGACAAAACTCGACTGCAGTTCGCCTTCGGCGTTCATCGCCAGACCCTCATCAAGCCAGGTGGGCAAATCGTTGTACGGGTTGAAGGTAACCTGATGTATGACCAGATGCGTCAACTCGTGAGCAATCACACGCTTCCCCCAGTCAAGGTCGTAGACATTCGGTTCAATGCCGATGGCGATAATGCCGTAGCGGGTAAAGGCAACACCACCCGTCCACTCCTGAGGAAAAATCATGGACCCCCGTAAATCCTGTGAATTGGCATATATGTAGATACTCACCGGTTTCTCCAGTTCGGCACCGGTATCCTCCACAAGTTTGGTCAGCGCCCCCTGTGTGGCCTTCATCAGCTCTTTAGCAAAACTATCATCCCCCTTATACCAGTACAGCGTTACCTTGCCCTCGGTAATACTTCTCCAGTCATAGCGTCTGTCTTCAATACTGACTCTGGCAGGGGCTGTCTCAACCCTGTTATCACCGGCATCAGTCAACGTCCACCAGTAGGTAACGCTGGACCCGGGTGGCAGTCCGCCCGTTTTCCTCATATCCCATACCCATTCTGTCACCACTGAGGTTGAAGGCACGAATTTAATAAACACCTCGCTGGTAATCTTGGCATGTTCCATGCGGTCTACTCTGTAACTGAGCCGGATATCGGTGATGTTGGTATCACTCTCGGCAGATAAGCTGAAAATGAGCCTAGCAGGGAAATCCATCTCGGCCATACTGCTGAGCACGTTCAGTCCACTGTCAGCCTTTACCAGTCCCGGACTTAACATTCCCAGTAGAAAACAGATAATCAAAACTGATAGTACAATCTTCTTAATCATTCTTCCCTCCCCATCGAGGACCTGAGGTAGGCAGTGATAAAGCCGTCCAGCTCCCCATCCAGCACGGCATCGGCATTGCTTGTCTCGTAGTCGGTCCGGTGGTCCTTGACCATTTTATAAGGGTGTAGAACATAGCTCCTGATTTGATTGCCCCACCCGGCCTCTATCCTCTTTCCTTTGATTCTGGCTTTCTCTTCCTCTCTTTTTTCCAGTTCCAGTTCCAGAAGACGCGCCCTGAGTATCTTGAGGGCAATTTCCTTGTTCATGAACTGGGAACGCTCGCTCTGGCAGGTAACCACCAGTCCCGTCGGCAGGTGAGTCACCCTAACAGCACTGCTTGTTTTCTGCATATGCTGTCCCCCGGGTCCGCTGGAGCGATAAGTATCCACTTTTATATCGTCGGGGGCTATATCCAGGTCAACATCCTCCTCAGCTTCGGGCATGACCTCCACAAGGGCAAAAGATGTGTGCCTGGCATGGTCGGCATCAAAGGGAGAAAGACGCACCAGCCGGTGGACGCCGTGTTCCGACTTAAGATAACCGGTCGCATATTCGCCGTTCACCGCAATGACCGTGCTCTTCACGCCTGCTTCATCACCCGGCGAAGTGTCAAGTATCTCCGCGCTATAACCGCGTCGTTCCGCCCAGCGGAGGTACATCCTCATCAGTATCTCTGCCCAGTCCTGAGACTCAGTGCCCCCAGCGCCGGCATGAATGGCCAGAATGGCATTCCGGGTATCGTACTCACTGCCGAATGCCAGCTGGAACTCCAGCTCTTCAATATGAGCCGCCAGCTCATCCAGTTCTGACTGTATCTCAGCCTGAAGCGAAGTGTCCTCTGCCGCCAGGGTAATCAGTTCCGCAATATCTACCGCCTTTCCCTCCAGTTCGCGCCACCTCTGTACCGCCTTCTTTAACTCGGCAAGCCGGCGCATAATATTCTGGGCACCTGCCTGGTCCTGCCAGAAATCAGGCAGGGTGGATTCCTTCTCTAGTTTTACGATTTCCTCTTCTTTACCGGCAATGTCAAAGATGCTCCATGGCCATGGAAACCCTGGCCTGTAAATCTTCTAACTTGTCTCTTAACTCCTGCATTTTTCCTCGCTGTTCTAGGCAAACAGCCTTTCCTGATAACTTTCAGATTTCGTCATTTGCTTTTCCACCTTCAAATTGCCTCCCGCCGCCTGGTGGGCAAACCGCGTCGGCTCCGGCAGGCGATAGCCCTGGCAGCACGCCAGCACCCAGTGAATAGCCGCCGGTAAATCAACCTTATGACCGATAGAGATATAGACCGGTCTTGTGCCCGCCCTGGTGCGCAGGACAGCCCCGATAACCTCACCTCTGTCCAATAGTTCAGCATAATTGCCAGTCTCATCGCCCGGTTCTGTATGAAATCCGCATAGCCGCGACTTGGCACAGCCGATGGTGGGTACATCCAGAAAGAGCCCCAGGTGAGACGCCAGGCCCATCCGCCGCGGGTGGGCGATACCCTGCCCATCAACCATAACAAGGTCAGGCGTAACCGTGAGACTCTCGCAGGCAGCCAGTATCAGCGGCGCCTCCCGGAAGGATAAAAGCCCCGGGACATAGGGGAAACCAATCCTGTCCGTCACCACCCTGGCCTCAACAAGCTCAAGCCGCGGATAACTCAAAACAACGGCCGCCCCGGTGCCAGTCCCGGCTTCTCTATTGACGGATATATCGACGCCGGCTACCAGATGCGGCTCGGTGACATTACCTTCCCTGGATACCTGCGACGCCAGCCTCGTTTGAATTTCCATGGCCTGCGCTGTGTTTACCTGCCAGTCGTGCCGCCTGATAATCTTCATACTCTGATTATAGATGCAGCCGTATACTATTGGCAAACCGATATTGAGCAGACCCTACTATTGCTTTGGAGAACATGACAACAGCCAACCTGCCTCAGGTAGACCGTATCTCTTCGCGCATAAACCTGATATACGAGATAGCGAAACAGATTGCCGTTAACGTCAGCAGGGATACCAGATGAGGCCATACCAGCATCAGACTCTGCCCCAGCGATAGAGGCCCCGGTATCATTCCCTGTACTTCTCTGACCAGCACTATCCCGCGCAGCGTCCTTGTGCCCGGATTGAGCACAGTCTCCGTTGCCTCTCCAAAAAGGGTTGTCGGAGAAACACGCATGGTTGTTTCCTGAACACGCTGATGCTCCAGCACGGCATCCACATCGGACTGGTCCTGTACGGGAGCTACCCGGTCGGCCGCCAGTCCGGCAATCATTGAGATAAACAGGGTAAAGACCAACCAGATAGAAATGGTCGACAGCACCGACGTAATAGCCCGCCGGAAAAGTACTGAAAACAGTATACCGAGCCCCAGCCAGAAACCGACATAAAGCAGGCATATGATAAAGAAAACAAGTATTCTGCCGACTTCCGCCAGGTCGGGCATAATGCCAATCATGCGATATCCCAGACCGGATATTATGAGAATGATACTGGCAATAATTATGGCAATCGTTGTCAGGCCGGCGAGGAACTTGCCGTTAATCAGTGAATCACGATAAAGCGGCTGTGAGAGCACCATGCTCAGTGTACCGCGGGAACGCTCGCTATTGATGGCATCGAAGCCAAAGATAATACCGATAAGCGGCCCGAAGAAACTGAGGAAAAATATGAATGATGGCAGGGTGGTGCCGCTGGTGGTGAAGAGACGCAGGAAGACAAATTCGGTCGGCGTCCTGGTAACGTTTTCTATAATAGTCTGCGCCGCAGTATAGGTGGCCGATAGCGCGGCGAGACAGATAATAACGAAGATAATGAAAAACCGCCAGCTCCTGAAATTATCGGCCAACTCTTTCCAGAAAACCGTCCACATATAGCTCTACTCCTCGCGGAAATATTTCATGTAGATTTCTTCCAGCGTATAGTCCTGTGCCCTTATCATCAGCGGCAGGCTGCCTGCGTCTACCACTATTCTGGATATCTTATCGGTGATATCCTCTCCGCTCTTTATAATCAGTGTGTCGCCGAGGCGCTCGACACTCCTGACAGTCGGGATAGCGCTGATTGACTCAATCAGTTTGTCATCAAGTTGCGTTACCCGTACCTCCAGTAAGTGCTGACCTTCACCTGTCATTATCTGCCCCATCTGCTGCATCGAACCTTCAGCTACCAACTTACCATCAACGATAATCCCCACCCGGTCACAAATTTTCTGTACCTGGTACAACAGATGGGAACACAACAAAACAGCCATGCCCTGTTCTCGTGCCATATGAACTATTAGGTCGAGTATAAGGTTCACGCCCTCAGGGTCAATACCGGTGGTGGGTTCATCCAGGATAACCAGCCTGGGCTCCTTGATTAATACATTGGCTATCCCCAGGCGCTGCTTCATCCCCTTAGAGTATTTACCGACCTCCTGGTTAGCCACGTCGGCAAGTCCCACCAGTTTCAGTAAATCGCCGATTTTTTGGGTGGCCTCACTCTCGGGGATGCTGTTCAGCCTGGCAACATACTTGAGGTTCTCGCGAGCCGTCATGTCCTCGTAGAAGCCAACGTTTTCAGGAAGGTAGCCCGTTATCCTTTTAACTTTAGTAGCGTCTCTGGTAGCATCATAACCATGGATGCGCGCTTCACCGGAGGTAGGTTCCGTCAGGCCGAGAAACATCAGGATAGTGGTGGTCTTGCCGGCACCGTTAGGTCCCAGGAAACCGTATATCTCGCCTTCCTGTATCCTGAGGTCCAGACGGTCAACAACGACGGTGGAGTTATAGGCTTTTGTCAATTGCCTGGCTTCCAGCATTACCTGTGCCACGGTTATCTTCTCCTCAGTGTAATGAACGTACCCAGGAGCGCCGCAATGACGAGGACGGCAATGATAATACCCACCCAGCCCCAGGCGGTGGGAGTTTCCACAGTCACCCGGAAATTCAGGCTATCCGATCCCTGTTTGCTGTTGGCCTTGAGTATTATGGCATAATCACCGGCTATTGCATTGGCAGCCGGTTGTATACTGACATCTATTTCCCTCAAAGATATGGCATCAAGGGAATCAAGTTTATCAGGGGTAAAGGTGATTGTCCAGCCTTCAGGCGAAGTCGAGGTAAAAGAGATATCTTCAAGTGGCGCCGAACCGTTATTAACCAGGAGCAGTGAGACGTGCGTTGGCTCTCCTGCCGTAGCCGTTGTATTCAGCTGGGGTCGGTCTTCAGGCGTGGTAAAAATGAGGTCATAGGTAGCTGTCATTACAGCCCTGAGGTTGACAGTATCCTCAAAATTCGCCGCTTTGGCACTGAATGTAACCGGATACTCCCTGGGATATTTACCGGGCTCCTGGTAAGGTGACGGCATGACAACGAGCCTGGCATCTTCAGTCTCACCCGCCTTGACCATCAGGTTGGTTATCTTTTCTTCGCGCCACCCGCGGGTCATGTAAACCGTCCATTCGGGTGGAACCTCCACCACCAGGTCAAAGGTCAGGTCTTGATCTGTGTCGTTATTTACATGAACAACGAACTCAAAATTACGTCCAACCTCCGCCCGTACCACGATCGACTCGGCAGTAAGGTCCACCTTCTCGGTCTCGATGCCGACTATCTCCCTGGTGAGTAATACGGACAGCGATAGCGAAGCCTCGATGGCATTATCCGCAGTCACAGCCCTGATCATAAAAGGATACTCGCCCGGTATCTCATTACGGGGAAGCGTAACCTGGAATCTCAGGTCCAGCTTTGCTTTCTCTTCATCCACTTCCGCGGGTGGCAGGTACACGGCGTGGATGGTATTTTCAGGATAAATGGAGCGGAACTGATATCCCCAACCCTTCGGTGCCGAATCCACCCTAAGATTGATATCTTCACCTACCTTACCGGTATTGGTCAGTGTCAGGCTGAAGACGACATTACTGCTATCTATCGGAACAATCAGACCGGTATACGTGGCACGAAACGTGATACCCCGTTCCTGCTCCTGGGCGACGGCTGTCTGTGGGATACACAGGCCAGCACAAAGAAACAGCACCAGAACCAAAGACATACCGAGTCTCATACTCATATTTTTCATAAAATCTCCTCCTCTTACAGGTCTCCCTGCCTTAGTCGTTGAAATAACAGTCTGGCCGAATATAAAAATATTCGTTAGGTAAACGTATGTACTTACACGTGATATTTTAAACTTTCAAGATTGATTTGTAAACCCCTGTAGATACAGAACTGCGTTAGAGGAGTATTTGAATTCAGCCAGACCTTAAAATGCGACACTAAACCATCAAAGCTCAAGCGATATGCTTGTTGGGTTACGCTCCTGGAGGATATCTTCCATACGTGTCTTTATTAGGTGTTTAGTTTCTTCGGCATTGGCGAATATATAAAATTTCCTGTTTTTAATCGTTTCAAACACGATATCAGCAACCTGCTCTGGGGGCATACCCTTCTCTAACGCCTGCCGAATTGTCTGCAACGTCGCCTGAACCTGCGGGTCTGACATATCCATTCCCTCGCCGGGTTTATTCAACAACTCTTTAGGACGATTACGACTAGCCTTAAATATATTCGTTTTGATAATCCCGGGGCATAAAACAGAAACCCCGATATCAGGCTTTTTCACCTTGAGTTCGTGACATAGGGTCTCCGAGAGTATCACTACACCATGTTTGCTGACGGCATATGCGACTCTACCAGTGTAAGCAAATAATCCAGCTGCAGAAGCGGTATTAACAATGTGACATTCAGTATTTTGTTTAAGCATAATGGGAACAAAATAATGAATCCCGTGTATTACTCCCCAGAGGTTGACATTCAACATCCATTTCCAATCAGCCAAGCTATATTCCCAGACGTCAGTAACAATACCACCGACACCGGCGTTATTAAATAACAGGTGTACCGCCCCGAAGGTGCCCAGTGTTTTCTCAGCCAGGGCTTTTACATCATCGGCCCTGGATACATCTGTTTTCACCGCCAGCGTGGCTGCCCCCAATGCATTGATATTTTTTTCAGCCTGTGCCAGAGCTCCTTCCTCAACATCCGCCAGGACAACCTTCATGCCTTCCTGTGCACAGCGTTCCGCCAGCCCGTAGCCAATCCCGCTGGCGGCACCCGTTATAACGGCTACCTTATCTTTGAATTCTTTCATCACTCCCCCTTCTCCAATCAGATAAAGGCATTATTGAAGTTTTTATTATACTTCATAGAAAAGTTTATGCGTATTCCCATTGACAGCCTTATATTTATGGTGCATAATATGGAACGTATATCATCTTACAAGAAGAAGGACAGGTGTAAATGCTGAAAATAAGGCTGAGGCGCGTTGGAGCCAAGAAGAAACCAAGCTATCGACTGGTAGTCGCTGATGTACGCTCTCCCCGCAACGGGGCGTTTGTAGATATCATCGGGCATTACGACCCACTAACCGAGCCGAAAACAATAGTCATCAAAGAAGAGAAAGCGCTGACTGCCAGACTGCTAGGCAAAGCAGGTATTCTGGAAAAGTTCAAACTTGCCAAGGAGAAATCATGAAAGACCTAGTGGAGTACATCGCCAAGTCAATCGTCAATGAACCTGATGCAGTGAATGTTGATGAGGAAACGAATGAGGAGGGTATCACGCTGAAATTGACGGTTGCCGATGATGACAAGGGCAGAATCATCGGTAAACAGGGCCAGATAGCTCAGGCAATGCGCACCTTGCTCCGGGTTAAAGCCGCCAAAGCCGCTACTAGAGTCAGACTCGAGATTATGTAAAATAATCTCAGCCAACAGGTTATCTCTTCGGAGATGGAGAGAATTAGCTTCATCCCCCCTTATAGCTTTTGCCTCTCTACTGTAAGACGCTCAGAAGTTGTGGGCCATTCTGTGGAAAAAGAGCCTAGCCAGGATTACCCCCTGCCCGAAGGACAGTACTACCACCACCAGATTATTGGGCTACGGGTCAGGACAACCCGCGGTGAATTGATAGGTACCGTTACCGATATTCTTACCGGGAAGAGCAACGATAACTATATCGTCCGGGGCGACACGGGGGAAATCCTTATCCCCGCCATCGAAGACGTCGTACAGTCCATCGATCTCGACCGCGGATGTATTACCATCGACGCCATTGATGGACTGCTGGACCTTAACGAGAAAAAGCCGCTGAAATAACCGGATAACTGATAATATTCATTTAGAGAGGATAGCCGTTATGTTAGACTTTTCTTTCACCGAGGAACAGAACATGATCTTGAGCATGGTTCGGGACTTTGCCGAGAAAGAGATTGCCCCCGGCTACAGGGAGCGGGTCAGGGAACAGGAAATCCCGCGTGAAATGATTAAGAAAATGGCTGATATCGGTCTCATGGGACTGAATATACCCGAGGAATACGGCGGACAGCCCAGAGACGCCATTACGGTAGGTCTCATTATTGAGGAATTAGCCAGACATGCCGAGGATGCCGCCCTTCTGGTATTTTACAATTACAGTCAGGCCAATCTTATCATGCTGGCATCGGACGAGGTTAAAGAGGAATGGCTGCCAGCCCTGGCACAGGGCGAGAAAATGGTTATCATGGGCTTTACCGAGGCCGAGGCTGGTTCCGACCTCAGGAATGTGAAAGCCACGGCAAAAAAGGACGGAGACCACTATATCATAAACGGTGAGAAGAACCGAACGTCTTTTGCCTATCTGGGAGATGCCACCATCATCCTGGCCAAGACCGACCCCGCTTCCAGGCAACTAACGCTCTTCCTGGTACCCTTTGGCCTACCCGGCATAACCAGAAGCCGCATCGATGATATGGGCGTTGAGTCTACATCAGCCGGAATTGTGTCATTTGAGGATGTGCGGATTCCCAGGAAGTATCTCCTAGGCGACGAGGAGGGGAAAGGCTTTGCTGAGACGATGCGGGCCTTTGATGTTAACCGCGTTTTTCTGTCACTGATGGCCCTGGCCCATGCCGAAATCTCACTGGAAGAGACATGCGAATATACCAAACAGCGGGTCCAGTTCGGCAAACCATTGGCCAAGTTCGAGGGAGTCTCTTTCAAGCTCGCTGAGGCGGCCACCTGTATCGAGCTGGGCAAATGGCTTTGCTACCGCACTCTGTGGATGAAGGACAACGGTCTGCGCCACAGCAAGGAAGCGGCCATGGTGAAATGGTGGTGTCCGAGGACGGCTTTTAAAATCATTCACGAGTGCTTGCTCACCCACGGACACTACGGCTACAGCAAGGACCTCCCTTTCGAGCAGCGGCTCAGAGATACCATCGGTGATGAGATTGGCGACGGTACCGCCGAGGTTATGAAGCTGATCATCACCCGCGAGATGCTCGGCAGGGAGTTCCTCCCCTATTAAGCTTGAGATAAAACCTTCTTATAATGGTTCTGTCCAAACTAGGGAAGTATAAAGATGGCTGTTACACTCGTGCAGAAATATAACCCTGAATGGCCGAAGTGGTTCGAGGAAATAAAAACATTCCTGGGAGAGAAGGTATCCCGGGCATGTATCCGGATTGAGCATATCGGCAGTACAGCCATCCCCGGTATGACCGCCAAGCCTATTATCGATATCAACCTAGTTATCGAGCCCCAGCGTTTTGAGGAAATTAAAGCCCTCTTAGCCGAGTGTGGCTACTACCACCAGGGAGACAAGGGCATTAAAGAGAGAGAAGCCTTCGACCTTACCGACGAAGCCATAAAAGAGTCGCTTCCCGCCCACCACCTTTATGTATCCCCGGAGCACAGTGAAGCGCTGCGAAGGCACATCGTCTTCCGCGAATATCTCAAATGCCATAAAGCGGATGCCGAACGGTTAAGCGCCTTGAAATGGTCTCTGGCAGAAAAATTCGATAATGACAAATACCCTTACATGGATGAAAAAGCGGCGCTCTGCGACGAAATAACCGTGAAAGCCCTGAAATACTTTAAACAGTCAGTTTAACCACCGGCTTCATTACAGCTTCCGGCGCCTTTTTATCTTTTCCGCTACGGTAAGACGCGCCATCGCCCGCCGCAGCGCTGCCTCGCACCTGGCCTCGTCCAGTCCGGGGGTAACCCCTCTCTCCTTTAGCCTCTGTTCGGCCCGCTGCTTGGCTGCCTGGGCACGAGCTTCGTCAATCTCCTCGGCTCTCTCGGCGCTATCTGCCAGAACGATAACCCGGTCAGGCCGCACCTCCAGAAAGCCGCCGGAGATGGCCAGAGAGTCTTCCTCGCTACCCTTCCTTACCACCAGTTCGCCGGCCTGCAGGATGGTCATCAACGGGGCATGGTGCGGCAGTATTCCAAGTTGTCCTTCGATACCGGGGGCAATAACCGCATCTACATCCTCGGAATAAACGATACGCTCGGCGGTAACAATGTCAAGCTTCAGACTAGACATTAGCCTCTGCCCCCATGCTCTTGGCGGCTTCCGCCACCTCCTCTATACCGCCCACCATGTAGAATGCCTGCTCCGGCAGGTCATCGTATTTTCCTTCGAGTATTTCCGCGAAACCACGGACAGTGTCCTCAATCTTGACATATTTGCCGGCCCGTCCGGTGAACACCTCGGTGACGAACATCGGCTGCGACAGGAACCTCTGGATACACACCTCGGTGACGAACATCGGCTGCGACAGGAACCTCTGGATACGGCGCGCCCTGGATACCGCAAGCTTGTCCTCCTCGCTGAGCTCCTCAATGCCCAGAATGGCGATGATGTCCTGCAGGTCCTTATACCGCTGCAGTACCCGCTGTACCTCACGGGCCACCCGGTAGTGCTCCTCGCCGACGACACTGGGGTCGAGAATGCGGGAAGTAGACGTTAGCGGGTCAACCGCCGGATAAAGGCCCTGCTCGGCAATGGACCTCTCCAGGGCCGCAACGGCGTCAAGAAGACCGAAGGTAGTCACCACGCCGGGGTCGGTATAGTCATCGGCGGGAACATAGATGGCCTGGAAGGAAGTAATCGAGCCCTTCTTGGTGGAAGCAATCCTCTCCTCAAGCTCGCCCATCTCGGTGGCCAGCGTCGGCTGATAGCCCACCGCCGACGGCATCCGCCCCAGCAGCGCCGATACCTCCATGCCGGCCAAGGTATAACGGTAGATATTATCGATAAATAACAGGACATCCTGATTTTCAACATCACGGAAATACTCCGCCATGGTCAGTCCGGTCAACCCTACCCGCAGGCGGACCCCGGGCGGCTCGTTCATCTGCCCGAAGACCATCACCGTCTTGTCAATCACGCCCGATTCTTTCATCTCATTCCAGAGGTCGTTGCCCTCGCGCGACCTTTCCCCGATGCCGGTAAAGACGGAAAAGCCGCCGTGCATCGTGGCGATATTACGGATAAGCTCCATGATAATAACCGTCTTGCCCACTCCTGCACCGCCGTAGGCGCCAATCTTTCCGCCTTTGGTAAACGGTGTTATCAGGTCAACCACCTTGAGGCCCGTCTCCAGTACCTGGGTGCTGGTCTCCTGCTCTTCAAACGTAGGCGGCAACCGGTGTATCGGCCATTTATCGTCGGCCTTGACATCACCGAGGTTATCCAGGGGAGTCCCCATCACATCGAAGAGCCGCCCCAGGGTAGCCCGGCCCACCGGTACTCTGAGGGCGGCGCCGGTATCAATAGCCTCGGCACCTCGCTCCAGACCGTCGGTCGGCGACAGCGCCAGACAGCGTACCCAGTTATTCCCCAGATGGTCCTGCACCTCGAGCACCATCTTGCCGGTACCGGAATCGATTTCAATAGCGTTGTACAGAGCCGGCAACTCGTCGGGTGGAAACTCTATATCCACCACCGTTCCTATTACCTGAGCTACTTTTCCTTTAGCCATAATAACCTCACAAATTATCAGTTTCTCTGGTCAACTTATTCAAGAGCCACCACGCCACCGGTAATATCCAGAAGCTCCCTGGTAATCGCCTCCTGGCGTGCCTTGTTGTACAGCAGAGTCAGGTCGCCAATGAGCTCGTTGGCGCTGTCGGTAGCGTTTCTCATCGCCACCATCCTGGCCGACTGCTCGCTGGCGATAGCCTCCAGAATAGCATGATATATTT
>SMTZ1_10005444_pt1 | contig 12801 bp, 8 predicted proteins | sample DeeMarSWOR136_30_FD_25667 | JGI IMG/M metagenome (IMG submission 25667) | reverse complement strand
ATGGTATTTGCCGGTTGGACCGGACACGAGTGCGGCTTGATCGGAACCTTTCAATTTCATTCCATGTATCCAGAACTGGTAAAAAAGATTGCAACTTTTATTATGCTCGACGGATTTGGATCAAAAGGATGGTATAATCAAGTAGAAGGGGGTGTCGTTGAAACAAGGCTTGATGAAAGAAGGGGCCTATTTGTATCAGACAACTCGCTGCTCTGGCCAATAGTAAAAGATGCGGCTTTTAAGTATAAGTTATTGCCAGCAGCGTATGTATCGGCGCGGCAGCTTCCTGTAAGCGACTTACCGCCGTTCATTTTTGCCAATGTTCCGTCAATCATGATAATCGGTAAACCTGTTTTTTATCATACCAAATACGATACGATTGATAAATGCACTCCCGATCAGCTTGAAAGAACAGCAAGAGCCCACGCATATATCATTGAGAAGATTCAAGAAATTCCCACTTCAAATATTATTTCTGCTGATGCTCAGGAAATGGACATTCAGAAATATATAACTAAAAAAGAAGGAACCATCCCACCTCATGTATCCTTTTCAATTCTTCCATTCCCCATTGTTGAAGGATTCTCAGCTGTGTTCTACCCAACTGTAATGAGCGGCCCAGAGAGTATATTATTAGAACTCCAATGGGACTTCGGAGATGGAGAAATAAGCCCGAGAATCTTAACCCGACATGCTTATGAAAAAGCTGGCACATATGAGGTCACCCTCACGGCCACTGATAATTTTGGACAGAAATCGATCGAGAAGCGAATCGTAAGGGTAATTAAAAAATAAACTTAACATCGAAAAAATATATAGAATATATTAAAAAAAGAGGAAATTCATAATGAATGATATTAAAGAAAGTAGAATAGCCGAGAGTTCTGAGACTCCATCCTCAACCGGAATTCAATTATCATATACCGTAGGAAATTTTCTCATTACATTTGTGGGGGTAGTATTTGATACTAGAACATTTATCTTTTATGAAACAGAGGTAGGACTCCCAGTTCTTTATATCTTAGCCTCATTTATTATATATGGTATATGGAACATGGTGAACGATCCGTTTATCGGATACTTAAGCGACAAACCAAATAGATTATGGAAAAGATGGGGAAGGCGGTTTCCGTGGATCATCGTCGGAGCTATCCTTTATTGTATATTCTTTTTGCTATTATTCGCACCGCCTAATGTCGATCCGGTCAAAGATACTTTAATACTCTTCTTATGGCTAACAATTATAACCTGCCTAGTTGATTTTTTCTTATCAATGTGGAACGTCAATTTTTCAGCGCAAGCACCAGATCGCTTTCGCTCCCAAAAAGAACGCACCAAAGTAGGAGGGATCGGCACAATCTTAGGTCTATTGGGCGTTGCAATTGGAGTGCTTATCCCTCCATTATTTATTACATATGGAGATAAACAATCCTATTTTACCGCAGCAGGAATAATCACTATGGTTGGGATAATTTGTGTAATATTGATGATACCAGGAACCCGCGAGAATCAAATTATGATTGATAGAGCTATGCAATTAGTAAGTGAAGGAATCAAAGAGGAGCAAAAAGAATCATTTTGGAAAGTATTAAGATTTGCTTTAAGAAAAAGAAATTTTATGGCATTTGTTATAGCTTATACATGTTGGCAAATTTTAGTAGTAGTAATGGTTGCTTCAATACCTTACCTTAACCAATATATCCTAAAACAACCTGCTAGCTCTGAAGTCTTTCTTACTGCTGGAGTTCTTGTGGGAAGTCTGGTATCTGTACCATTATGGGTGATGATAGCTCGTAAAAAAGGAAATAGATTAACATTTTTTATTGGATTCATAGTTACTGCCGCAGCCGCAATACCTTTGCTTTTTGTTTCAGACGTATTGGGAGCTTTTATCAGTACATTATTAGTAGGAGTAGGTATTGGAGCCACTTATGCCATATCTTTAGCTATGCTTAGTGATGTATTAGATGAAATAGTTGTAGAACGAAAAAGGAGAGAAGAAGGAATATTTCTCGGGATTCGAACCTTTTTCATGAGATTATCTTACATAAGCCAAGCAATCATATTTACCACCGTCCATATTGCAACTGGATTCAATCCAGTGCCGGGCGCTCCACAAACCCCTTTAGCAATCTGGGGAATTCGTGTCCATACGGCGTTAATCCCGATTATAATAATCTTAATTGGTGGGATTATATTTTGGAAATATTGCGACCTAATACCTGAAAAAGTAGATGATATCAGAACTAAGCTGAAAGAACTCCAGCTATAAAATTAATTTATAAAAACCATGAGATTAAGGAAAAAAAATGAAGAAAAATCCATTTAAATAACCTTTAAGTACTCTAAACTTTCATGATGTTTATGGAATTCGCTATGATCTGGAGTTCTGAAGTAAAGGGTATTCTTAATTGTATTGAATATTCTTAAAGTTGAGGATTAAATTAAATAGATATTGAAATTTTCAGAAGAAAATAGAATTTTTTTATTTTTATTTTTGTAAAATTAAAAATTATAAAATAGAAAGGGAAAAAAAATTATTTTTATAAACGGAATGTTATTTGTTGATATTTGATTAAGATCAAACTACCATCGCCTCTCCGGCTTTTAAACGTTTCTCGGCGACTTTGATAACGTCATCAATGATATCCGGCACTCTCTCTATACTAGGAATGACTCCAATACTTTGACCCAAGAGAACTGCGCCATCCTCAATGTTTCCATGGTATGTCATCTCGTAATGTTTACCGTCTTCAATTAAATCTTCCAGGCTCATTTCTTTCTCTTCGGCCATTTTTTCTTCTTTACTTGCGACAAGACCGTGGTGTATGGAATATTTATTTTTCCAGAGCCGGATCGGACCTAAAAATCCTGTTACTAGAACAGTATCTTGAGCTTGAGCTGGGGGAACGATATTTTTATAGGTCTCATGGAACTCGCTTTCTTTGGAAGCAATAAATCTGGAACCCATCGCTACTGCTCCAGCACCCATCGCTAATGCGGCAGCTACGCCCTCTCCTGTGGCAAATCCTCCGCATGCAATTATTGGGAAATCCGGATATTTTTGTTTTACTTGTTGAAGTAACACCAAAGTGCTGATTTTCTCATATGATTGATGCCCGCCACCTTCTCCTCCAGTAATTACCATGCCATCTACATTAGAAGCAACACATTTATCAGCAAGCCATAACGCTGGTGCCACATGAAAATGCTTTATATTTGAACCGCTTTCCTTTAATGCATCCCACGCTTTCGTTTTAATTAATTTTGAAGATCCTGCACTCGTCAATGCGTATAGGCATTGTTCCTTTATTTTAGGGTTTTTCAAAATAAAACGGGGGATTTTTTGGCAGATTACTTTAGCATCCAGCTGCATACGACCCGTCCTAATATTAAATCCGAAAGGCTTGTCAGTATGCTCTACAACATATTCCATATTTTTCTGTAATTCGGTTAAACTATCCTTTCCGAATAAGTTGGTATGGCTTAATACGCCCATACCCCCTGCTTCACTTACTGCGATTGTTAATTCCGTGGTGTAGAAGGGGCCCATAGGAGCGGCAACAATAGGATGTTTTATCCCAAACATCTCTGTTACGTTGGTTTTTATTACCATCTAAATTCCTCTTTTTTTAATTCAATAAGGTAACTAAATTATAAATTATAATTTAGAAAAAGATTATTTGTTATTAAATTATTGGTTAAAAACCATCGTTCGTATTAAGAATACGAACTATAAATAGAAAGTAAAATAAGCTGGACTGAAAATTAATTATAAATAAAAGAAATTAAACGAGAGGTTCTTGTTCGTTTTTACTTTCGTTCTCGTTGTCGCTATCGAATGGTTCATGTAAGGGAATCGCAAGATCAATTTCGGAATTTTGTAAGGATTTTATAAGTTGTCTGGCACCAAGATCATTAAACAATAACTCCAACAGGTTCTCATATAGACCAGAAATATTATCGACGCCCATATTGTAATAAAACTCGTCTTCCTTATCGACTGCCAACTGTAAAATCTCGAACAACCCTTTTAGGGACTTTTTTATATTTTCGAAATTTTCAAACGCTTGTTCCGTCAATTTATTATGAACCATTTTTTTAATCACCTTTTTTGTTTACAATTAATGATAGGAAATGAACATATATAAATGTTCGCTTTTCGTCATCACATGAATGGGATCACAAATGACATTTCGGGAATTGATAAACAATCTTCTAAAATTCTCTATTAGAAATTATGGAAAAAATAAAAATCGCTAAAAATATTAAATAAAGAGTCTTAAAATGTCTTGATATAATAACGAAATTCGATCAAAGATCCCCTTTTTGATCACTAAAAGAATTAAAGTAAAGGGAATTGATAAAGATTCCTTTTGAAAATTAACGAAATAGATCACTTAAACAATTTGACTTCTTACCCCCAAACACCTTAATTATTGGATTGCTAAAATTGATCATGGCTTTATAGATAAAAAACATCAAATTGCTTTAGTCAATCGTACATTTATGAAAAGAATTGAGGAATATGGTCAATATTATCGATCATATCTGCCCTTTCCAATAGTGAAATTAAAGAAAATAATAATTTCCAAAAAGATTTATTTATCTTCTTAAGTGATAGATTTCAAAAAAATTTTCTTTAATAATTAGCACAAATAATAAATTATTTTAACTAAGAATTTAAAAAAAAATTAGTGTAAAAAAATTTTTACTCGATTGGGGGACTTACTGGTTCCTCCATCGTTTTTGCAGATAAAGATTTTACTATTATATCTCCATTTATACGAATCTCGACGAAAGTTGGATCGTGCACCTGCTGCCATCCACCCGAATTAATAAGCGGTATTTTACCATCTGTGGTTGTAACGGTGTCCTGCTTTGTATGCGAATGACCGTATATTACATGTGAGATTCCTATGTCTTGTACTGTAGGTAAAAAAGTGAATTCGATTTCTTTATTGAATAGCCTGTTATCTTCGATAGCTGCCCTATGTTCTTCTTCCTTGATCAGTTCTTTAATAATCAAATATCTGAAGAGATAATACGAATATCTCTGGGATCGCTTCAGTTTCTTAAGTTTCGATTTGTTTGCTTTTATTCTTTGTTTGATAGTCGTTTTATTTACTTTCTTTATCGGTGGTTCATCTACATTTTTAATAATATCATTCCACAGCACATTGAAAATCTCCTTTACGAAATCGGGCATTTTCAGTAAGATAGCCCAAATTAACTTTAGGAGCCATCCAGTTTCCGGGGGTTCAAATTGAAAACCGTGGGTAAGTAAACATTTGTAATTTTCACTTACGGGATTGTCATCGGGAATTTTGCCGAGATTCTTAGTTCTATCATTATTAATAATTCTAAATTCCTTTCTGGAATCATACGTTACGAGCTCCCAACGTAATTTTTCATCATCATCCTTTCTTGTCTTTAAAATGATATACTGGCATACATTCTCTTCGTTGAGGAATATATTGTCCAGGTCTTTATCCCGAAATTTTTTAATCATTTTGTTTTTCCTTTTCCGGAATTTTTTCTCACAGTTTTTCCGAATAGATATTTCATGATTTCCGGGAGTTGTTATTACATGAATTCCTTTTTCAATAAGTTTGTCCAAAAACCCGTATATCTCTTTAAAATCATTGCTAATATCCTCATAACAGTCTGTTATCAAATCGAAAAAATCGCCGAGAATGAGAAGGGCCTTTAATTTATTTAAACCACTATCATAGACTTTATCTTTTACGTCTTTTAAAAAATCCCTGAATTCCTCTTTCCATCCTTTAGAAGCACCTAAATGCCGGTCGGATACAACCAAAACCATTGTATTGCCATCAATATTAGCCATAGCCCTAGAGATCACCACTTTTTTTTTTATTTATTTTTTAATTCATAATTGGATTAAAATTTCCATAAATTAATTTAAAATATTTGAGATATAACTTTTTACATTGGAAAGTTATTAACTAATTTTATTTTAAATATAAGATAAATTAGTTTAAAAATCTCACTTGAAATTGAAGATTTTGGCAATAATTTTTTAATTATTAAAAAATTAGAGTAAAAGGAGAAAAAATAAAAGAGTGATTTCGAATACAACATAATGAAATTAAAATTAAATCCGTAAAGGTGAGATTATGGAAGAAAAAGAACCATTAGATATAAATGAAAAAATAGACCAAGAAAATTTAGAGAAAGAAAGACTTGAGAAGGAGCAAATTGAAAAAGAACGCTTAGAAAAGGAGAGAATAGAGAATGAACGGTTAGAACAAGAGAGACTAGAGAGAGAAAGACAAGAACAATTCAACAAGCTAAACAGACTCATCCCTAATAATATGATTTTTATTATCCCAAGTTGGGGGGATTTACTAGGTTATCCGACATTAGGTAAATACGTTGGTCACGATGTGGCAAAAATCATTACCGATATTGTAATTTTTTTTGGCGGTACTGAATGTGCCGTTGAAACTGAAAAAGGAACGATATATTTCATATTTGGCTTAGGATATTATTATACAAAATTCGAGTTACCCCTTGATGTTGAAATGTCGCGGGGGAAATATATCATTGATAATCGGCTGCTTACAGGATTAATTCTATCCGATTTTGTTTATGATCACCTTTCCACATCAAAAGATCTCACATTAGAAGATGATAAAGATGTAGTTATTGCTGAAAAAGTAATAAAGATACCTATTGATCTATCTTTTAAATCTGAAGGTCGGCAAACTCTTATTAAGGGAGCTATTATGAGAAATATTTTTATCCCTCATAAGGATATCTTTCTAGAATTTATGGAAAAAATTCGCGATCCCGAAAATTTTAAATTAAACACGAAAGGCCATTTAATTCTTAGCGCTTGTCGAGACTTTTACAATAAAATTATCGTATCTGATAAAATGAAAGTTTATGTATCTAGTGGTTACATGGAAGAAACAGCAGGTCTAGATGATATTAATTATGGACTTGATGAGTACCTGCCAAAAGTCTTATCCCCGATAGAACTTCAAAAAATTGAGCATACAATTACTCATTTAAAGAAAATTTACGCCGCACTTGAATTTGATCCTATGTATCCATACTCAATTTTAGAAAATGTTTCGAAAATCTTAAAGTCTGAAATGACTCCTATTTCTTTGATAGAAACCTCATCAACCTCTACTTTACCCCTTAAAAAATCTATCTTATTTTCTGGAATGAGTCGTTTAAATTCTAAATTTGAATGGCCAGCTGAATTTCCTAGGAAGATTAAAAAAGAAATTGAAATTAAACCAGCAAAAGAAGAAGTTGCAGCAGTTCAATATGGAGAACGCTATGATTATCAAGTTGATCTTTCCAAGATAAAAGATTATCGAGAGTCCCAACGAGAAGAGGAACAATTTGAATTAAGAGTGGAGAAATCTGAGAATGTTGCAGCAAAACCTCTACCTCCAGTCCCTACAGAAGATATTGAACAAATTTTATTGTATGTTAAAGGGATTATAGAACAAAATTTTGACATGCCATCGGTAGGAAGAGCTCTCGGGCTTGCAAGAGATAGCATAAAAAACTTGCATCCTGTTGAGTACTCTACAATTAAATGGGAATTAAGCAAGTGGGCAAACATTTATGAGAAAAGAGAAGCTTTGCATGGGCTTCCCCTAAAAGACAAAAAGGAATTACTAGAAGGAGTAGGTAAATGGATAAATAAATTTGAAGAAGAACGATTAGAAAGAGAGAGAAAAGCGAGGGAAGAAAGGGAGAGACTGGAGAGAGAAAGACTTGAAAAAGAGCGAAGGGAACGAGAAATGATAGAGAAAGAAAGAATTGAGAAAGAAAGGCAAAAATTGGAAGAGGAGAGGAGAGAAAGAGAAAAACTAGCAGAACTTAGGGAAGAACAAGAACAAATTAGAATCCAAAGAGAACAGGAGAGAATCGAAGCAGAAAAGCAGGAACAGCTCAGGTTAGAGCAAGAAAGGTTAGAAAAAGAAAGGCTAGAGAGAGAGGCTATCGAAAAGGCGAAGATCGAGTTAAAAGAATTGAAAGCAAAGAAGAAGCAACAAGCTAAACTAGTAAAACAAAAGAGAAAACAAGAAAAGAAATTAGAGAAACAAAAAGCGAAACTCGCAAAAAAGAAAGCTAAAGAAGAAAAAGAACTTGCCAGGCTAACAGAAGAATATGAGTCCATGGAAAAATAAAAAAAGAAAGACAATAAAATAATTTAATGAATTTTTTTAACTTTACCATAATCCTTATTCACTTTTCGCTTTTCCTTAAGTAAAGCTTTATTTTTCCCGATTGCTTGATACATTTCAAAGAAATCTTTCGGGGGTATCGATTCTTCCTGTTTTTTAACTAGTTTTCGTGCATTCTCAGGACACTTTGGAATACAAACACCACAGCCTAGACAATTACCTAAATTAACTTCAGCAACTCCATTTTCATTAATTTTATTCGCATCCATATGGCAACTGGTAATACACTCTCCACAACCTGAACAAAGTTCTTCATTAAGAGATACATAATAATTAGAATTGATATACTGTGCAGGATTTTCAAATTTTTTGAGATTTTCAAGAACCAGACATGAACAACCACAACAACAACATATCATCTCTGGATCTTGAGAATTACCAGTACAAAGAGCCAATCCCATATCCTGTGCCTGTCGCAGGACATCAAGGGCTTCCTCTTTTGAAACTTCACGACCCTGATCTAAAAGAAAACGAGTACCTTTACCAAATGTTAAGCAAGTTTCTATGGGGTGATTACAAGCTTTTCCTTGTACCTCTTTAGATTGTCTACATATACAGGGGCTTAAATAAAAAATGGTGTTAATATTGTCTATGATACTTTTAAGTTCATCATAATTGGAGATATTATATTCTATAGGAACACTTTTTTCTATAGGGATTGTTCTTATTTGAAAAACACCATTTTCCAGCATTGCCGAAACATATTTTTCATCCAAATACTGATCAAATTCTTCAGCAAATTCCTTTGTCAACATATCTATTTGATAATCAAAACTTCCGAGAACAAAAGGCACGATACCAAAATAGTTTATTCCTTCTTCTCCTTTAATCCAATTTATTGATCCTTTTTTGGCCATCTTGAGAAGCTTATTAGAAAACTGTTCTAATGTCCAACCTTTCTTTTTAAAAGGTCTAAATAGGTTTTTTGCTTCCTGAGGGATAGGTTTTAGCTTTAATGCAATTTCAGCTTCTTCTGGAGTATAGAGGTGTTTTAGAATCCTAATTTCAACCCCAGATTCTGTCTCAGGGTGGTCTATTGGAAGAGTATCAAGGTATTGTTGAAGCTTTCTATATACATCATCTTCAATTTTGGAATTCATATAAAAAAATTTATTTTGAGAATATAAAAAATTTACTTATGAGTCTACTTTTGTTTGAGATCTTAATCGAATTAAAATAATAAAAAGTAAATTATTTTTCTTTGATAGAAGCTTTTTTAGATATTAGTATGTGACAATACACCAAAACCACCAGCATTAGAGATGAAAATCGTCAATTCTATAGTATAAAATGGTCCCATTGGGACGTTTTGTTCACCACTTTCTTTAGTTAATTATTCTACAATTATTTATTTAATTTTTTGAACTCTACCGTAATTACTATCTTCTTTTCTTTTTTCCTTAAGTAAGGCTTTGTTCTTAGAAATAGTTTGGTATAAATCGGTGAATTTATTCGGAGGTATCGATTCATGCTCTTTTTTAACTAACTCTCGGGCGTTCTCGGGACATGCTGGAATACAAACTCCACATCCTATGCAGTATCCTAAATTTGTTTCTGCAACTCCATCCATATTAATTTTGTTTGCGTCCATATGACAGCTTGAGACACAAATTCCGCATCCAGAGCAAACTTCTTCATTGGTTTTAACGTAAAAATTAGAATTAACATATTGCGCGGGATTTTCATATTTCTTTAAGTTTTCAAGGAACATACATGAACAACCGCAGCAGCAGCATATCATGAATGGCTTCTGAGCATTGCTCGGACAAATTACTAAACCCATGTCCTGTGCTATTCGTAGTACATCAAGTGCTTCCTCTTTTGTAATCTCACGACCTTGTTTGAGGTGAATTCGTGGATTCGGACCAATTCCGATACATGTTTCTTTAGGGTGATCACACCCTTTTCCCAGTAACTCTTTTGATTGTCGGCATATACAAGGGCTAAGAAATATTGTCCTATTAATATTGTCTATAATACTTTTAATTTCGTCGAAATTGGATACGTGATATTCAACGGGAATACTTTTCTCGATTGGAATCGTTCTCATTTGTAGAATCCCGTTTTCTAACATTGCTGGAATAAATCCTTCGTCGCAATATCGGTCAAAATCTTCCACAAATTCTTTCGAAAGTCTATCGATCTGAAAATCATAAAAACCGGCTATTAATGGAACTATACCAAAGTAGTCGATCCCATCTTTCCCCTGAATCCATGCTATTGCCCCCTTTTTACCCATTGCCAAAAGCTTTTTGGAAAAATGCTCAAGTGTCCAGCCTTTCTTTTTAAAAGGTCTAAACAATGCTTTTGCTTCCTGCGGGATCGGTTTCAGCTTTAATGCAATTTCTGCCTCTTGGGGTGTAAATAAATGTTTTAGAATTCGAATTTCCACACCCGATTTTGTCTTCGGAAAGTCAACTGGAAGAGAATCAAGATATTTTTGAAGATTTCTATAGATCTCATCCTCGTTTTTAACACTCATAAAAAAAAATTACTTTTTTGGATTTAAATAGTTTGCAGTTTTGAGTCTACTCTTATTTGAGATCTTAATTGAAATTAAAAAGGAATCTAAAAATGAAAGAAGTTAATAATAAAAGGTAAAAATTAAAAAGTTTTTAATAAGATTTTAATCTCTTTCCGGAAAATTTTGCTTAAATCTTTGGAATTTTCTTTTTCCAAAACTGATAACTTTAGCAAGCATTTCTGATTTTTTAACCGAAGTATTTAATTCAGGAGGTTCTCTTATGTATCGTTCTTTAAGCGCATTATTATATATTTTTTCACCCGCTTTAGTTCTGATTATAGTGGTTGTATAACCGTCTTTTGATCCTAAACCTCCAAATGCTATATCTGCGTAGACATTAGAGAAATCACGGCACGCAAAACAAGCAGATCGGGCAAATTCGTGAATATCCTTAAAGTCTATATATTTTGTTTTCCCACCTTTTAACTGTACGATCAAATTTTCCTTGATATTCAATTTTTCGACATCATCAAATGAAAAATCAAACTGTTCTTCTAATTTTTTACGGGCTTGAGCTCCAAAAGAGAAATTTAGATTGCAAAATAGACCTAACGTATATTTTACGATATGAGCCGGTAATATGCTTAATTCTTGCATTTTTCTTATGGACATTATCTGACAGGGAGTTCCTACGACCGCAATACTCGGCATATCTGAGGCGACAAGTTTTTTTAGTTTAGTAATTGTTGGTACGAAAGAGTCGTATTTCTCTAAGCCAACTACACCATGGGACAAATCATAGTGAGAACCAGCAGCTTCTATTAAATCTTTTTTGGATCTGGCAAAAAAGGGAACTCTATTAAATGGTCCTTCCCTTTTTGAAACGATCGCTCCACTAATTAATTTTTTATCTAACAAATAGGTTAAAATCGCTGTAACGGCTCCTCCGTCAGTAGCGTTCTTGCGAATTTCTTCGGAAGTAGCTTGACTCGAGGTGACTTTTGTGTAATTTCCAATAGATACTTTGTAATTAAATCTCTTATTTAATTCATCATCAAGTACGTGCGTTTGGGGGCAGACTAAATAGCAAATTCCACAGTGTAAACAATTATCTTTATTGAAATATACAGGAGGTCCAGATTCAGACATTTTAATTGCTCCTATTTCCCCAGCAGAGCAAAAACTAACGCATCCACCACATTCTCCACAAATTCCAAGTTCATGAACATCCTTTATTAAATCTTCAAACGATTTTGGTAAAACTTCTTCAACCAATTTTTATCAACCTTTTTTTTATTTAATTAATAATTAATTTAAAATTCATTTGGCATTTTTTTAAGTTCTGCCAGAGAGAAGACGGGACCATCAACACAGACAAATTTATTGCCAATATTACATCTCCCACATTTACCGATTCCGCATTTCATCCGCATTTCCAATGAATTTAAAATTTGCTCGTCCTTCCAGCCTAATGCAACCAGTTCTGCAATTGATGTCCTGATCATGATGGGAGGTCCACAGACTACTGCAATCGCGTTATCTGGAGAGGGCGCTACCTTTTTCACGATGGCAGCTACGAATCCGACTTCACGGGTCCAACCTTCTTCTTCACGATCTATGGTCAAAACTACTTTAATATCATCTCTTTGTTCCCATTCTTCTAGAACATCTCTATACAACACTTCACCGGAATCTCGATTGCCATATATGACTGTGATGTCTCCGTAATCTTTTCGGTATTTCTCGTCTAATACATATAGGACAAGCGATCGCAAGGTGGAGAATGCAAATCCTCCGCCGATCACTACGATATTTTTGCCTTTCATCTCTTCCATTGGCCAGCCGTTTCCACAGGGACCTCTTACGCCGACAGTATCACCAACTTCACTGTTATGAAACTGGCTGGTGACAGTTCCCATCTTTTTTATGGTAAATTTAATGGTACTCTCTTCAGTAGGGGATGAGGCGATTCCAATGGGACATTCCCCTTTTCCTATAATACTAATTTCAGCAAATTGTCCTGGAATATAATCAAAAGCTTTATAATCTTCTTCTTTTTTAAATTCCAGCTCAATGGTTTTTATATCGTTTACCTTGTTT
>SMTZ1_10005443_pt1 | contig 12803 bp, 9 predicted proteins | sample DeeMarSWOR136_30_FD_25667 | JGI IMG/M metagenome (IMG submission 25667) | reverse complement strand
ACCCCTGGGGACTTAAAATGATCTGCGTGGGATCCAAAACGTTGGGGCAGGATTCAGGTCTTAAATCTGTGACACACCGCCCACAGCATCTACACAAGTCTATCCCGTGGTAGGAGGTGACCCTCTCTTTATCCTCGATATAGGTCACTAACATCTCATAGTTTCGGGCCATGTCCAAAATATTTTCAGGTGAAACCCAGTTTCCGTTTACCACCTGGGAGAATTCATGGCTGTGGCACTTCTTGCAGGACAGGTTACACCCAGACTGATAGATGGAAAAGTAATGTTCTGGCCGGGACAAATGAGCGCTCCTCACCAGCCTGTATACTGTATCATTGTGGCGCAGCGTACTCTTACAGGCGGGTAAAATTTTTGTACCCGTACTGGTGAGACAGCTTCCTCTATCATATCCTTGTCTTTCTAGGTTGCACATTGTTAAAAAATATACAGAGGAGTAGAAAAAGGTTTCTTTCTCAACCTATTTGTGGTCAGTCAGGCTGCCAGATTTCACGTACATTAAAAGTAGTAACCAATAATCAATAACAGCTTCCTGCAAAAAGATCCCCAGAAATTGAGTAATAGAAAGTCTTATAAACGATCTGCCCTTCTCCCTCACATGATTGGCAAGCTGAAATATGTAATCATGATCGTTTTCCTGGTGAGTGTATCAGTCCTCTCAGCAACCCCAGCTCCTGATACCTATATCACTGTGGACAGGGGATGCGGTTCTACCTATTTTGCTGGAGAAAGCATTCTCGTTACGTACCGGATTGAAGCTGAACCTGATGCTCAAATCTTTGTGACTATCAAAGAGATTCTGCCTGATTCCACCATGCACGTGCTCTTGTCCTTTAGACCTGCTGAACCTGGGCACATGTACACGATGAGAATATTTGCCCAGCCCTCATACGGGAAAGAAACGCTGCTCATGGAGTACGTTGTCACATCTGATTCTGAAAGCTCGTGGCATGCTACAGAATGCTCATACTACATCAAGGAGGCCACCTATGAGACAGGATCAGTGAAAATTGAGTGCGATCAGTCCGATTATGATGTTTTCCTCGATGATGCCTTTGTAGCCCGTTCTGAGACAGAAACTGCCCGGATTGATGGGATCGTTGGTGGTGGTCACACAGTAACTGTGAAAAAGCCTGGATGTAAGGACTTTACCACACCAGTTACTATAATGCCGGGAAAGACAGTGACTGTACGGGTGACCTTTGATTGTGAAGTACACGACAGAGATGGAGACGGTGTCCCTGACGAAGAAGATCAGTGCTTCAACCCGCTGTGTAACCTGGTGGACTCTTCAGGATGCCCTTTAGATGGAGATGATGATGGAACCAATGACTGCGAGGATGTATGCCCTGGTGAGAAAGGAGACAGAGAGAGTAGAGGATGCCCGTACGGAGATTCTGATTCAGATGGAGTACCCAATAACATTGATGAGTGTGATGATCCTGAATGTACTATTGTGGATGAAAAAGGATGTCCAAAAGATTCTGATTCAGATGGTATTATCGACTGTGAGGATGACTGTCCCTTAGAGAAAGGGGATAAGAGACACTTTGGCTGTCCTGAAAGAGATTCTGATTCAGACGGTGTAATTGACGATGAAGACAGGTGTTACAATCCGGAATGCACTCTAGTGGATGAGAGGGGCTGCCCAACTGATGCTGATGGAGATACGATTTTCGATTGTACTGACGAATGCCCGGAAGAAGCAGGAGCAAAAGAGAACAAGGGATGTCCTGAAGCTGGGTTCAATGGGATTTTCCTGGTTATATTCGGAATCATACTAGCATGGAGACTAGTAAGATTCAGCGAATAACCTTCAAAGCCTTCTGAGGACAGACAGTGACGCACAAAAGGCAGGCATTGCAATAACTCATATTTTTAATTTCTTTTTTATCAATATCAAAAATAAGGGGGCCTTTGTGACAGATAGTAACACATTTTTGGCACTGGTCGCACTGTTCTTTGAGGAGCAGTAACTGCATACTACTACACAGGTTGCACCTTTATAAACTATGAATAGAAGAAGAAAGAGATGACAGACTGTACAGAAGGAAGTGACGTATGAAATCTGAGATGTTCTATAGATTCGCACTGTATGGGTTTTTAAAAAACCTCAGATTTTTTGATCCCTTCTTGATATTATTCTTCAGAGAAGCAGGGCTTTCATTTCTACAGATAGGTATTCTCATAGCTGTACGGGACATTTCCACCAATATTTTAGAGATACCTACTGGTATTTATGCGGATGCATTTGGCAGGAGGAAATCAATGGTCATGTCATTGAGTTCGTATATCGTATCGTTTTTAATCTTTTTTTGGATTCCCAACTACTATTTTTTTATGGGAGCAATGGCGCTCTTTGGACTGGGGGAAGCCTTCAGGTCAGGTACGCACAAGGCCATGATTTTAGAGTATCTGCGGATACAGAACATGGAATCTAAAAAGGTGGAGTACTACGGACGTACCCGGGCAGCATCAGAATTAGGATCTGCAGTCAGTACTTTAATAGCTGCAGGGTTAGTTTTCTACAGTGGGAGCTACCAGTATGTCTTTCTGGCAGCAGTTTTGCCCTACATAGTAAATCTGGTGAATTTAGCTACCTATCCCGAAGAATTGGATGGAGAGATTGTCAGTACTACAAAGAATGTAAGAGAACAGCTGCACAATACAGTACAAAATTTCATACACATTTTTCAGAGCTTAATGGCTATGAAGGCTATCGTAACCTCATCAGTATTTAAAGCATATTTTAAAATTACGAAAGATTATTTGCAGCCAATAGTGGAGAGGTTTGCACTGTCATTACCCTTGTTTGTACTGCTTGAGGAGACAAAACGGGTTGCTGTCGTGGTGGGTGTCGTGTACTTCTGCATTTATTTGTCCACCAGTTACGCGTCAAAAAGCTCAGCGAAAATCAGTACCCACTTTAAAGATTTAACATCAGCAGTTAATGTAACCTATGTTGCAGGAGGGATTTTTTTACTCGCAGCTGGCATGAGCACAGTATTAACCATTGAGTTGATGGCAATTGTTGTCTTTTTCTTCTTTTATCTCTTGTACAATGTGAGGAGACCAATAACTGTTTCTTACGTTAGTGACCAGATTTCGCACAGAACCATGGCTTCTGGACTCTCGGTGGAGTCTCAGGTAACCACTGTCTTACAGGCAGGTATTGCAGTAGCTATTGGTGCTTTAGCAGATGCATATGGGGTTGGGGCAGCGCTTTTTATCATGGGCATTATTATGATGGGAGGGTACCCTGTTATCCGGGTGAGGAGAGGGTAATTCACAGTGTATAACCTGTGAGCCTGTGGGTACCAACCTTTTTTAATCCCAAAGAAAAACTCTGGCATGGAGCAGCGCAGACTGGATAGTTATGTGACTCGCACTGAAACATTTGTATCCCATCCCAATATTAAGCCAGAAACAGTAAAAGAAAGAGCCTTTCAAATAGATATTGCTGAAAGAGCAAAAAAAGAAAATACACTAGTGGTCATTCCAACTGGGTTGGGAAAGACAGTGATCGCCATTTTGGTGGCAGCAAATGCTATGAAAAATGGAAAAATTGTCATGCTGGCTCCCACCAGACCATTGGTAATACAGCACCATAAATCGTTCAATGAAATGATGTGTACAGATACGAGCACAGTATTAACAGGGAAGGTTGCTCCTGAAAAAAGGGTTACATTTTGGAAGGAGAACCAGTTCATCTTTTCAACCCCCCAGGTGGTGAGAAATGATCTCCTCAATGAGCGGTATACGTCAGAAGATGTGGCTTTAATAATTTTTGATGAAGCTCACAGAGCTGTTGGAGAGTATGCCTACGTGGAGATAGCAGAATTGTACACCAACCAGAGGGAGAACCCTTTAATTTTAGGGTTAACAGCTTCTCCGGGTTCTAAAAAATCTAAAATAAAAGAAGTCATGGAAAACCTCCACATACAGAATGTGGAAGCCAGAATGCGCTACGATGAGGATGTAGTAGACTACGTCAAAGATATAAAGATTGAGTGGTTCAAAGTGGATTTAACTCCAGAAATGGAATCTATCAGAAAAGAACTGGAAGAGTTATTCTACGAGAAGGTAAAAAAGTTGAACAATCTGGGGCTCCTTCGCTACAAGAAAAAAGAGTATATATCTAAGAAGGATTTACTGGATCTGAGAACGTACATTCCAAAAACATTGACTGGATACAGGGCAAAGTTCCGCTATCCAGCATATTTAAATCAGGCTCTAGCCATTTCTTTGTATCACTCCCTGGAGTTACTGGAAACTCAGGGGATTGCCCCCATGAGGGACTATCTGGGAAGAATGTTTCAGGGAGAACCTGAAAAACGTTCTGAAAAGATTTTAGTGAATGATGAACGGGTACAGTCAGTATATGAGAAAGCAAAAGAGTACTCCAAGATATCACACCCCAAGTTGCATGCTTTGAAAGTTGTTTTAGAAAAGCAGTTACAAACCAAGAATTCATCTTTGATCATTGTGTTTGCTCAGTACAGAGATACTATAGCCTCTATTTTGAAGGAAATTGCAGATATTCCCTATTCCAGATCAGTACGATTCGTTGGACAGTCATCGAGGACTGACAAAGGGTTAAAACAGGAAGAACAGAGAAAAATTCTGGAAATGTTCAGGGAAGGTGAGCACAATGTATTGGTGGCCAGTTCTGTGGCAGAAGAAGGGCTGGACATTCCAGCTGTGGACCTGGTGGTTTTCTACGAACCTATACCTTCTGAAATTCGTTCTATCCAGAGGAAGGGGAGGACAGGACGGTCAGAAGTGGGGAGAGTGGTCATATTGATAGCGAAGAACTCCAGGGATGAAGCATATCTGTGGGCAGAACGCACGCGAGAGAAGAAAATGCAGAGCATGGTTAAATGGCTGCGGAAGAAAAAGTAGCTCGCTCATTTTGATCACCTCTGCAATTCTCTAACCATTCAAGGTCACTACAAAGAGCTTACAGAGCCATCTTTCTTTTGTATCTTATACGCCCTGCTAGATTAGAATTTACCAGCATATTACAATTCTGTAACCCCCTGCCACCAACTGCAATCGAAGAATTTTTAAAGGTAGAACCCCTATAAGAAATGGGTGATACAATATGAAGAATATACTACCTAAGAGCCTCCTTGTTTGGTCTGTACTTCTCGTTCTAGGTCTGTCGCTGTGTTTTCCTGCAGCATCCATGCTAATAGGAAATTCCAGACCTTCAGACTATTCTGTGGCGCCAAAGGGCCCATCTAGGGTTCCTCCAGTCATTCATCCTATGACTCTTGAGGAAATCAGAGAAATGATCGAACGGGAAGGCTACAACTACAGTGTTGGAGAAACATGGGTATCAAAACTGTCTCCTGAAGAGATGGCTGTCCTCCTGGGATATGTTCCACCACCAATGGATCTGAGCCATCTTCACCCGTCACCGGGCCTTATTGAACCAACTTTTACTCCAACGTTTGATTGGAGAGATTATGGTATTGTAACTCCTCCAAAAGATCAAGGCGCCTGTGGAAGTTGCTGGTGTTTTGCTGGAGTAGGAGAGATGGAGTCCCAGATACTCGCTAACCTTGGTCCAGAGTACGATCTATCAGAAGAGAACGTTCTCTCATGCAACTTCATTGGACAGGGTTGCAGTGGTGGAAACGACATTACTGTGGTGAACTTTCTCACCAAATATGGAGCTTCTTTAGAAACGTGTGCACTATACGATGCAACTGATGGAACACCTTGCAAAATGACGTGTACACCTGTTTCAAAGCTTCGTGGATGGAGAATTGTAGGCACTGGCCTTTGCAGTGAAGACCCTGGCTTAATTGATTTTGTTAAAGACGCACTTTTGAACTACGGACCTCTTTGGGTAACAATGGATGCTTCAGACCCTGCATTCAGCTTGTATACGAGTGGAGTCTATGAGTGGTGGACCCCCATAAGTCCAAACCATGCAGTATTACTGATAGGATAGGATGATACTCTCCCTCACTCTCATGGAAGTGGAGCCTGGATCTGTAAGAACAGCTGGGGAACAGGATGGGGCGAAGGCGGATACTTTAAAATAGCCTACGGATCAGCTCTGTTCTGTGACTATGTGTCTGGATACTCCCGTACAATGGATTTCGACGACCAGGAAGTTCTCCACTATTATGACGAAGCTGGATGGACAACCCAAATCCGTCACAATGAAGCACCTGGTGACACATGGGGTGCTGTGAGATTCATGCCTGCCACAGATGGAATCCTCGAAACTGTACAGGTCTGGGCAGTTGATGACACGCTCAACTACGAGATCTACATCTATGATAATAGAGCGGGAACTGGTTCATCATACACGTTCACTAATCTGTTAAGCTCTCAATCTGGATCACTGACAGACTCGAACGCAAGAGCTGGATTTCATACTATAGAACTCTCAACAAAGCCCACAATTACTGCAGGAGATGACTTCATCGTAGCTGTACGATTCAACACTCCCTATTACGAGTACAGTGTCCCTGTTGACGACTACGGTCCTGATTCTGGAGAATCTTACGGGAGCCCTGATGGTACAACGTGGGATAACTTCACAGAGCTCGGACTGTCGTGGGATGCTGGGATAAGAGCTGTAGTCCAGAACGGGAGCTGTCCTCCTCCTTCAGATCTCCAGGTAACCAGTGTCGGAAATGGGTCTGTAGGACTGACATGGGACATAAAATTTGGCATACTCGGGTTCAATGTCTACAGAAGTGAAAATCCAGGTGGGCCCTATGCTAAGGTGAATTTCTCTCTCATAACGACAAACGCATACACAGACACTGGTGTTACTAATGGGAACACGTACTACTACGTGGTGACAGCAGAGTATACTGGCTGCGAGAGCATTTACAGTAATGAAGTATCAGGAACACCTGTATATCGCGACGTTCTCTTAGTGTACGACGATGTTTTTGGCGAAGGATATAATACGTACTACGAGGATGCTCTGACTGCGAATGGATACAGCTACAACTACTGGAACGTTTCCCTGCAGGGAGACCCAGCCCTTTCGCTCATGAATGGATACGGCGCTGTCATATGGGCTGTTCCATTTTACGGCCCGAGCAATACTAACCAGGCAACTCTCATGAGTTACTTAGATGGGGGAGGAAATCTGTTCATAACAGGGCAAGACATTGGGTGGTTCATCTATGAATACCAGGGACTTCCAAGCAGTACATTCTACGAGGACTATCTTTCTGCAACCTATGTACAGGACAATATAGCTCTACAAAGTCTTACAGGTACACCAGGGGATCCATTATCAGATGGACTAACCTTGACAATTTCAGGTGGTGATGGTGCAGATAACCAGTCGTATCCAAGTGAGATTGACCCAATAAGTCCAGCAGTGACAGTATTCACGTATTCTGGGGTATCCTCCTCTCAGCCAAATCCGTCAGCACGTGTTCCAGAAAAGCCTCACACAATACCTCAGGCACCTGTATCCAGTGGATCTGGAGCAATTCGTGTTGATACAGGCACGTACAAGGTGGTCTACTTTGCATTTGGCTTTGAGGGAATAAACAATTCAACAGACAGGAACACGGTGATGGAGAACATTATCAAATGGTTACTACCTTCTGCAACACTGGGGTCATATCCGGGCTTGTTTTCCACCAACTCCTATTTTGTGGTGGGAGATAACGCCTACTGTACAGATGTTCTGGGAACAGCAAAAATAGCTTACGGGCTAGGATTAGGTGGTGTACCGGAGAACCCTGAAGGAAGGACTGACGTAATTTTGACCACAACAGAACATGATACTGGGAACTTAATCCCCGTTGGTGGACCAGCTATCAACCCTATAGCAACAGAATTTGATGGGTACTTTACCGTTGCCTACAACTACGATCCTGGTGGTTCCCCTCCAGTCTTTGAGATTTTTGCAGACGGGTACACTATCACCTTGAACTTAAACAACTACCCTGGTGAAGACATTTGCATCATATACCTGGCAGAGCACAATGGACGCAATGTCATGCTCGTCTGGGGTTATGGATGGCGTGGCACGTATGCAGGGTCTATGCTCATGGGAGACTCAGCAATCTGGCAAACATATGAAGATGCTCATTTGCTGATGCTGAGATGGGTTGATTTGAATGCAGATGGGTTTGTTCAGATGTCGGAGATCATTGTAGAAGTTTATAATTGATCTCCCTTTTTTTTCTATATAACGGGAAGAGAAGGTCTCAATGAAAACGAGGCGCATCTGATCAAAAGGCATTGAATTGATTATTCGTCTGTCTCGTCATTCTGTTCAAATTATCCTAGAGGGTTGCCAAAGTAGGAACATTGATTTATCTAATATCTATGACAGAGCTTTACTACCGGTCGAAGAACGGATTCTTCCCTGCCAAAACTAGTGGCACGCCTATGATCACGTCTGCATCTTCTAAGAATCCCAGAGCTTTGGCTGCTGTCCCTGCAGTGTAAAAGATACGGTTATCCACATTGAGTAGGCCAGCTGTCTTCACTGCAGACCCTAAAGCTATTCCTAGGTCTATCAACTTGAATATGCAGGTCGGCCCTGAGTAGTCACGCCCTTTCTTTTTCTCAACGTTTTTAAACCCGTCACAGGTTCCAAATCCGCATCCACCACAGTTTAGATCTACTGGTTCTCCTTTCACACCTATCAGGAGTAAAGCCTGCGCTTTTTCCACACAGATTCCGTCACGTTCAAAGAATGGAGGTCTCTCTTTCTGTTCTTTTAACCAGTTAGCTATTTTTTGCTTGTCATTCCCTGTTAGTATACTTGAATAGATAGTATCTAACCCTCTAGCTTTGGGAGCAGTTCTTACAGAAGCCAGCATGAGCTTTGCAGCTTCCATGACAGCCTCATACTCTACTTGTGTTCCTGAGAGAATCATGCACATGCTTTTGAGAAGAGCATAAAAAGGTTTTCCAGAGGTGGCAGATTTGTGCAAAAGATTATATTAAATGGGTAGTTACTAGCTGTCCTTTGTAAATCGGCTTGTTTTTTACTATACATTGTCGAAATTCTGAATGAGAAATATCAATAACGTAAATACAGTAGGCTAATTTTACTACGAATGCAGCCCTCATGCAAAAGCTCGAATTTGCATTATAATTCTAGAATTCATAAATGCGCTATAATCCCTTCAAAGGATTCTGCAATTTTATTGCAGAGTCTACATGAGAATTACAATTTTCATGAGATATTTTGTAATAACTTCAAAAACATGAATATATTTTGAGGAAATCGTGATGAAGAATGAATTCCTTTGCAATTTTCACAATCTACCGAAAAGCTTATATGGGTGGAAAACGTATTTCCATATGGTGATTCCCATGGCATATGATAACATACTGGACGTAGTTCCAATCCTCACTCATCCACTTAGGCTCAGAATAATAAAGAAATTGTTAGAAGAGGAAAGGCCAATGTATGCAAATGAATTAGCTAGGGAGTTAGATGTTCCTAGAAAGAATATATCTTTTCACCTTTCTCGCTTGAAAGAATACGATTTTGTCGAGGATGAATTGAAAATAAAATCCAAGGACACTAATCCAGTAGCAGTAAGATACTATACCCCTACGAAAGAGTTAAGGAATGCTATGAAAGAGTTAAAGAATATGCTGTAACATATCAGCTTTTTTTCATTTTTATATCTGGTCTAAGACATCTTCTAGTATCTTCTCGAAGATTTTCTTGGCAATTGGAGGACCATATGTTTTAACCCACAACTCAATTCTCTCGATATTTTCTTGGACTTTATCGCCCCACGTTTCTAGAGTGTTTTCATCTATCTTGTTAATACTTTCTATCTTAAACTCTCTACAATCAACTTTTCCATCTTTATCTATAGATAGAATAGAAAAAAACTGTATTTCAGTGGAATCGAAGTCAATGATTACATCAAAGTAGATATCCATATCAAGCCCGACAGAACTAAGATTTTTAATTGGAATCATTTCTAAAACCATAATTTCCTCTTGTGTTATGTCTCGCTTTGAAAGCCAGTCATAAGAAAGTCTACCTATCTCGAGTCTTTTTATTTTTATTCCAACAAAATCTGTCAAAGGGTCTAGTATTTCCTCTGTTATCTTATCTATATCTGTTTTTATCAGTGTATCTATATCTAGGTATGGGAGCATGTCCTCAATGAGTTTTCTGAGAATACGAAAGAGGATCATCTTTTTCTTATCTGCATCATCCAGAACCCTCATTTTACAACCTCAGTGCCTTGCACATGTTTCTACATATAAGATGCATACGGAAAATGGCTTAGAGTATGGAAATCGCTTTTACGTCTGCCAACCCTCTTGACCACTGTTAGTTCTCTGTCTCTTGGGATATCTCTTATCCTACAAACCTCGAAAAAATGATTCCAACTCCAGAAAGGGAGTAAATTCATTGTCTGGATGATTATGTGGCTGGAGGACTTTTCTTGTAGAATAGTAACATATTTTACTTTCACCTGAAGATCGACAAGGAAAACATTAGCTGAATCTTCTCTAGCTCCTTGAAAATCATATGGTAGGTGAACTCTTTGAATTTCCTTAATATACCCATTTTTGGCTTTTTGCAATTTTGAGCTTATTTCTGTTATGTACTCTCCTGCTTCTTGCTACTCTATCTCGAAGAATAATCGTTCATTGATTTTGTATTCTCATCCTGTCAGTTCATGAAAAGAGGTTTTTGTTTGTTCACCAGTGTGTCTCAAACCAGTTTTGCAACTTCATCTGCTGTCCTTTTCATGTCCTGAGATACAGAATCTGATCCATTATCAGCTTTTGTGAGAGTTGTCAATACTGCATTCTTTCCTGAAGGTATTACTACAACAGAACCGTTCTCACCTTTCACATACACTTCAGAAAGCTCACCGCGACCTAGTTCTCTGGCAGCAGTTTCTCCCAAAGAATGTATAGCAGCCGACATGACAGCCACTCTTTCTTTGTGTGTAGTCTGTGGCAGAGCTGATGCAAGCATGAACCCATCTACAGATACCACAGATGATGCTTCTACCTCTTGTATAGAGCTTTTCAGGCTTTTCAAAAGACCTGTCAGCGTTTTAATTTCTGTTTTTTTAACCATTTTGTACACCTCATCTTTCATCTGGAATGGTATTAGCTACTACAGGAGTATTTATGAACCTTATAAAAGTATTTATGAAAAATTATGATCTTTTGTGAGCGAGTGTGCATTCAAAGGTTATTCTAACCTTATATATCTTTAATTATGTTCAAAGATCTTTATTCATGGAGAAAGGTTGGTGCAGGTTATTCTTCTTTTAGTTCTTACTCAGGGTTAATGAAATAGAAAGTGACGTGTTACATTCATAGGGTGCCATGTCAAAAACAAATAATGGACATGTCCCATACTGCACCTCGTGCATCTCTCATGAATGGAGGTAAAATCTTTAAAATCTCTTTTCCATTTTCCTCTAAAAAGAGATAGGGGAAACAATCCACCCATTGTATTTCTGATATTTTTGTAAGAATGACCTACAAGATTTAGATATACTTTTTTGTTTTTGTACACCCCTTTTTGAAATATGTAAGAGGAAACATGAACACGTGAATAGCAACCTTTATAAGCATAGAATCATAGAACTATATACAAAGAACTGTAAACAAAGAGTTCATAATTTCGAATGCGCGATTTCAGGACTTTTCTGTTATAGTTTTTTCGTAAGAAATTCAGATCGTAATCTGAGGAGATGAGATAATTGAAAGGAACTATGCACTGGTTCAGTCCTAGAAAAGGATATGGATGCATCCAGTGTGAAGATGGAAAGGATGTCTTTGTTCACGAAACTATCATGCCCATAGGAGCACTCTTCGATGAGGGAGACCAGATTGAATTTGAGCAAGAAGCGTCGGACAGAGGATCACGGGTAGTAAATATACGAAAACTGTAATATTACTTCTCATCAGAGGAGATTTTTTTCTTTTTTGTTATTCATCCAATCATGGAGAAAATAGTGTAGAAGAAGAAAATGAAGAAGATATTTTCAAGTTCTCCGTGCCACAGGTGCAAGACAAATACTGAAATACCTTGACGAGCATGGTGCTGCCCGATACAAAGAGGAACTCTTCTTTTCCTTTTTTTTGGCTTATGTTGTATTCTGCTGCTTCTCTTTCTTTTCAGAGAGAGTCTCTTTTGCTACCTCAAGTGTTTGTTCAGTGAGGAATTCTAATCTTCTTTGTCCTTTTCGTTGATAAGTCCTCCAAGAGATTTTCAGCTTCAAAACTATTATTGATGACTTCAATCCAGCCACTTCTCTATTCATGCTTTTCGCTTCATCTCCGATGATAGATGCTGTTCTCTCTGCAATACCTGATCTCCATAGGTATGAATAAAAGCAGAATCTCAGATGCCCGGATTTTCCTCCTATCGATACGGCAAAGAAGAAACTACAACCTGAAAGATTGAAAAGCTGAATCGCCTAATAAAGAAAACCCACCAACCAAGGAGAAGTACCTGTTCAGCGCTTCTCCTCATAAAATACTGAAAAAATCACATGTCAAAGAAGAACATGGGTTCCACGTGTACAGCATTGACACGTGAAGAAGGAGTAAAAAGACAGACTAGTATAGGTTCTGGATTTGTCAAGTCTGTGACCATTGACAAAGAATTCTTGAATGCGTTTTCCTTTGGGATTTTCCACTTTATAACAAATCAAATATACCTGAACTTACCCCTGTTTTCATGACTACTTTATAGCTGAATTCTCTCAATTAAATGAGTTTGAATCACAAGATGTGTTAGGAAAATGATATTTTAATACATGTTCAAGGTGTTTTTGATT
>SMTZ1_10005442_pt1 | contig 12805 bp, 9 predicted proteins | sample DeeMarSWOR136_30_FD_25667 | JGI IMG/M metagenome (IMG submission 25667) | reverse complement strand
TTTTTCATTAAATTGTTGGAGTTCTTGATTCCTATCTAATATTTTTCTTTCAATTTCGCTTAAAACACATTCAGTATATGAATAGATTTCATCTAAGTTACGATCTTCCACAAATTTTATTTTAGGTAACTCAGGATTTAGTATAGCTTTTAATCCACTTTTATGAGGTTTAATTTTGTTTAAAATATCTATTAATCTGGAAAGTCGTAAAAGATAATTTGTACAAGTCTCAGCGTCAGGATTTTTTGATACAATTTCTAAAGTTTTAAATGTTTCTTGATCTTCTTTTGAAATATCAATTATCTCCATCATACCATTTTCATGTAGATTTTTAATAACAGACTCTATGTAATCATGATGCACAAGTATAGTGACTTTCTTCATAGGAGCTGGAAATAAAATGCTTTACTCCCCCTCTTCAATTTCCGTTATAATTGTATCAATTGCTTTTGAAATGTTTTTACTTGCTAATTCATTTATTTTAGTGATTTCTTGTTTACCTTCTTCTTTTATTTTTTGAATCTCTTTTTTTGCATGTTGTTCTGCTTTTTCAACGATTTTTTTTGATTTTGTTTGAGCTTTTTTAATAATTGTTGCTGTTTCTTTATTAATATTTTTTTTAGCTTTTTCAATAATTATCTCTGCTTCTTTTTTTGCAGCTTCGATTGCATCAATTGCCATCTTCTCAGCTTTTTTTATATCGACAATTGATTTTGATGTCATTTGATACCCGAATAAAAAAGATATTTATTAGAGTTTTTATAATTAAATTACATTCCCCAAAATTTATCTTTTTTTCGTTTGATTTCAAAAATTTTATTCAAAACATCTTTTTCATCAGAATTTAAAATATCTAATTCCTTGAGTTTTTTTGCATCAGTAGCGGATAAATCTGTAAAAAATATATCATCCCCTTTTATTTGTCTTCCAACAGTTACACCCTCAATAGATATTGCTACTTCTTGACCTTGAATTGCTTCTTCAAGAGGTTTGTTTTCAGATTGAATGCTTTTTATTGATCCAATAGTTTTTCCATCCTCTTTAACAAGTTTTACACCTGTTTTAATTCTACCACCTAATACTCTTATTCCTATAACCGCTGGATGACTAACTCTAAAAATATATTGTGGTAAAAACTTTATCATACCAGGATACGTGTACTCTTTACGTCTATCACGTTCAATTTCTGCTTGTTTTTTTGCTAACCAATCATCATATTTTTCAATGATAGTATAAATGACATTTTCATTAAAAATAGTTACATTTGTATTTTCAAGTTCCTCTTTTACTTCAGGGAGTATTTTAACATTAAAAGAAAAAATTATTTTATTAAATGGATCAAGCGTAGAATCTGCTTCTATTATATCTCTTTTTGAAACGTTACCAATTTCTGCTTTTCTAATTTTGATTCCCTTTTCATGTGACTCTTTGATTAATGCTTCAAGTGAACCGATTGTATCCGCTTTTAAAATTATCCCCTGCTCATCCAATTCATATTCAATCTTAGTCTGATCTTTTATTTCATTAATCACTTCTTCAAGATTATTTTTTACAACCATAATTGGTGCTCCAGGAATAACATTTTCTAAATTTGGTGATGAAATTTTTATTCCACATGCGGCATGTACTTCAGATACATTATCAAATCGCTCTCGTGGATCACGTATTTCATCAAGTGGTTTTGGTTTTAAAAGGGCTTTAATACGAGTCACAACAGGTTTATCCCATGTACCAATTACAATTTTATCATCTATTTTAATTGCGCCATTGTAGATAATAGCATCTATAGTTTTTCCAAGTCCTACTTCCTCTTTTACTTCTAGGACACTACCTCTACCAGGACCAGTTTCGATATGGAGCTTTTCCTCAAGAAATCTTTGAGCAAGTCCAACAAGAATCATTAAAAGTTCAGGTATTCCTTCACCTGTTTTTGCAGATAATGGTATTATACCTATTGTTTTTCTAAAATCTAATATATTATAATATAAATCTGAGTTCATTTTATTCTCAGAGATTGTTCCAATCATATCATATATTTTTTCTTCAAATATTGTTTTAACATTTGATCGTTGATTATCAATACGTATTTTGGCTACAGCATTACTTTTCTGCCAACCAGATATTGCATCAATCTTATTTGCTACAACAACAAATGGTGTTTTGTACTGTTTTAAAATTTTTATTGATTCATAAGTTTGAGGCTTAAAACCTTCATTAATATCAACTACTAAAATTGCTAAGTCAGCGAGAGATCCGCCTCTTGTTCTAAGAGTTGTAAATGCATGATGACCAGGAGTATCAATAAATAAAAGACCTGGAAGTGTAAACTTTTTTTCTTTTAATAAATCTCCACATATTTTATATATTGCATCAATAGGTATTTCTGTTGCTCCAATATGCTGAGTAATTGCACCTGCTTCTCTTGCAGCTACTGTTGAACCTCTTATGAAATCTAATAATGAGGTTTTACCATGATCAACATGACCAAGAACACTCACAATTGGTTGTCTTATGTAACTTGAAGATTTAGGCATTTTTATTCCGTCGGTGTTAATATTGTACCCTTTTTAACCTTTATGAATTATAATAATTTTATAAGTATTTGTAAAATAATTAATGTTCTAAAAAATTTTAAATACAAAATTATATAATATATTATTGTATTAACATATGTTAATTTGGGGAGAAATAATAATGAATAAAAAGATTTTAAGTGTTTTTTTATGTATAATAATGATAACTATTGTTTTTAGTGCAATTTCAGTAAATAGTGATACATATAATAATACTTTAATTTTAATACGAGTTGATAAAGAAAATTATGATTATTTGAGAATTAATAACTATGAAATTGTTGGTAGTAAAATAGATAAGTCTTTTGATGTGATTATACCTAGATATAAACTCAAAAATTTTGATATATTAAAAATAGATTATGAAATTTTAATTTTAGATGTTGAAAAATATGATAACTTTGTACGTGGAAGTTATCATACTTTAGCACAGATTGAAAGTACACTTCAGAGTATAGCTACTAATTATCCAAGTATTACTAGTCTTTATAGTATTGGGACAACATATGAAGGCCGAAATATATGGTGTCTCGAGATAACCGATAATCCTGGTATTGATGAGGGTGAACCTGGTGTTTTGTATATGGGATTGCATCATGCACGAGAATGGCCTACAGTAGAAATTTGTCTTTATATTGCAAATCAGCTTACATCTCAATATGGCTCTAATCCTGATATAACTGATGTAGTAAATAATAGACGTTTATGGCTAGTTACTTGTGTAAACCCTGATGGATATTATTATTGTCATGATTTAGGTAATGATTGGCGTAAAAACAGGCATCCTTACCCAGGTGGTATTGGTGTAGATTTAAATCGGAACTATGGGGGTTCAAGTAATGGTGACCCCTGGGGAGCTTGGGGGTCTGCTTTTCAAGGTGCCACAACTCATTATCCAAGTCAAGAAGTTTATTGTGGTCCAATGCCATTTTCTGAAAATGAAACACAAGCAATAAAAGATATTTTAATAAATAATGAAATAAATGCATTAATTTCATGGCACACCCATGGTGAGCTGGTTTTGTGGCCATGGGGTTACACTCCAACTCATGCACCGGATTATAACTATCTTTCCCAAATTGGGCAACAAATAGCTTCTCTAATAACTCGTCAAAGTGGTTCTGGTACATATACCCCTCAACAGGCTTGTAGCTTATATCCAACAACAGGCGATACAATTGATTTTTCATATGGATTTGGTCAATATGTTCAAGGCCGTCCAACATTTGCTTATACAATAGAAGCATGTTCTTCCTTTCATCCCTCTGCTAGTTATTTAGATCAAATATGTATTGAAAACTTTGATGGAGCTCTTTATCTACTTCAAGAAGCAGATAATATACGTGACACAGTAATTCCTAGTGTTATTCCACCTGTTATTGATGAACTACCTGTTGATACAGATGGAGACTTTACAGTTTCATGGCAAGAAAAAAATCCTCAAGCAAATCCTCAATATTTTCAACTTGATGAGCTAACAGGTTTAAATCTTCATATCGATAATGTTGAATCAAGTTCTGATCTATGGAATCTAGATGGTTTCACTATATCAACAGCAAGATCTTACTCAACAAGTCATAGCTACAAATCTAGAGATAGCAACAATGACGTATCAACCATGACAACAGTTTCTCCATTACCGGTTGCAGAAGCAATGAAATTATCATTTTGGTGTTGGTACAATATTGAAAATAATTATGATTATGCTTTTTTAGAAGTTAGTAAAAATGAAAGGTACTTTGATGTGTTAGATAAATATACTGGGTCTTCAAATGGTTGGATTTATAAAGAATATGATTTAGATAATTATAATAATGAATCTATTTTTATAAGGTTTAGATATGAAACAGATTCTTATACGCTTGAAGAAGGATTCTATATAGATGACATATCTCCTGTTCCTGAATTTACTATTATTAATACCTTATCAAATACTATAAGCGAAAATTACTATAATATAACTGATAAAACAAATGGTGAATATTACTATAGGATCAAAGGATACAACAATCAACAAGATTGGGGTGACTTTAGTACATTACGTAAAGTAATAGTATCACTTATGTCTAATCAACCACCTAATGCACCAGATATTTCAGGTAATAAAAACGGTAAGATTAATGTTGAATATAATTATAATTTTATCGCAATAGATCCAGATGGTAATAATATTTATTACTATGTAGATTGGGGAGATGAAAATAACACTGGGTGGTTAGGGCCTTATTTGTCAGGTGAAGAAATATCATTAAATCATATCTGGATTGAAAAAGGAACATATGTAATAAAAGCAAAAGCTAAAGATATATTTGATGAAGAAAGTAACTGGACTAATTACGAAATAACAATGCCTAGAAATAGGTTATTTTTTAATAAAATACCTGTAAAACTTCTGACTAAACTTCAAGAGATTTTTCTTATACTGAAGTTTTTAAGAGGTTAAATCATGCCTTGTACAAAAGATTATTATAATAATGCTTCATATAATTAATGGAGGCAAAAAGAAATGAAAAATATAAAATGGATATTAACATTTTGTTTGAGTGTATTTTTAATAGCTAGTGTCATAACTGTTAATGGATCTGAATTTTATTTTGATATTAATGAAAAAGTTAAATATCATGATCCACCTTTACCAGGACTGCTTGTTGGCAATGAACCTATTTTTAAGGTTAATGTTGAAAAACATATTTCAAACCAAAATCCACAAATATCTGAAATTTCTATGAGTAACGACATTGTTGATTTAATAACTCAAATCGATGAATCAATGATTTTAGGTTATCTTGAAAATTTAACTGATTTTGGACCTAGAGTTACTGGAGAAACTGGATGTGAGTTAGCCGCTGAGTATATTTATGATGAATTTAGTAGTATGGGTTTAGATGTTCGTTATGACAACTGGATTTATGCTGGTTATGATAGTGATAATGTAGAAGCAACACTTCCGGGTAATGATCCAAGTAGTGATGATATATATATTATATGTGGTCATTATGATACAGTACCTGGATCTCCTGGTGCTGATGATGATGGATCAGGCGTGGCAGCAGTTCTAGCTGCAGCTAAAATTATGAGTCTATGTGAATTTAATCATACAATTCGTTTTGTTGCATTCTCTGGAGAGGAAGAAGGTCTTTATGGAAGTTATATGTACGCTCTAGAGGCATATAACAATAGCGATGATATAAAAGGCGTACTTAATGTTGATATGATTGGTTTTGCTTTGAATGATGATCAAGCAGCTTATATAAAAGTTTATGAAGATGATCAATCTGAATGGTTATATGATTTTACTTTCGCTGTAAATCAAATATATGACGAGTATATTGATTTGCAACTAATTCATAAAGGTTTTACATGGGGTAGTGATCATTATTATTTCTGGGAATTTGGATACAGTGCATTATTTTATCATGAATATGAATTTAATCATTACTATCATTCATCGGATGATACTATTGAACATATGAACTTAACTTATGATAAGAAAGGGACAAGACTTATTATAGCAACATTAGCTGAACTAGCAAATCTAAGTTCAATAAATACACCACCAGATACACCAAACATTATAGGCTCTATAACAGGAAAACCTGAAGTAGAACATATATATAATTTTTCTTCAATAGATCCAGAAAACCATGTTATATATTATTATATTGATTGGGGTGATACTACAAATACTGGATGGATTGGTCCATATAATTCTAGTGAAGAAATTAGTCTGGGCCATATCTGGGAAGAAAAAGGAACTTACATTATAAAAGCTAAAGCAAAAGATATGTTAGGTGCAGAAAGTGAATGGGGAACTTTAGAAATATCAATACCTAGATTTAGAATAATTAACGAAATGTTTATAATAAGATTGCTAAAACGATTTGCAAATATCTTTCCAGTGCTAAAAAATCTATTATAAAACTAGATTAAAATAAATCTAAAACCTCTTTTTTTTCTTTAATTAATTTTTTATAAAAATTCAATAAATCAAAATCAGGTTTATTCCAATTCATTGGTTGTCTTGCTAGCAAATCTCCATGATTTGATATATTCCAAATTGATTTATTCTGGGTCATACCGATTTCTGTTCCATAATAAATAATAGATGGTTGAGGTATTGAGAACTGGATTTTTACTGCTTTTTTTATTTTTTCTTTGTTATTTTTACATTCAAACAAAAAACGATTCATATCATGATTATCTAAAAATGTTGGTAAAAAATAATTCTTTGGAAATTTTCTATAATGTTTTTTTATTTTTTTATAAAATTTATTTTTTGAAAGATTTTCTTTAGCAATATATTCTTTAATCAGTTCTTGAAATCTAAAATCAAGTACACCGTCTAATTCATTATAATATTCCTTTAGTAAAGCATCAGAAGATGCGCCTGAAAACCATTTTAATGATTTATAATTAATATTAATTGTTTTTAATTCATTAAATTTTACTCCTTTCATCCATGCTTCTCCTATTAAAACCGTATTTGGAAACATTTTTTTTATCTCAGTTTTAAATTTTTTCCAAAAATTATGAGATGGACCAATTATATGATCTAGTCTATAGCCATCAAGTCCAAGATTTAACCAATATTTTGCTGCATTTATAATATAATTTTTTGCATCATGATTTTCAAGATTAATTTTTGGTAAATCTTTAATGCTTAAAAAACAAAGATATTCATTTGGCCATTTAGTAAAATAAAACCAATTTGAAAATTCACTCTTTTTATTATATTGTGCATCCTTAAAATATGGATGCTCTTTTGAGCAGTGATTAGGTACAAAATCAGCAATAATTTTCATATTGTATTTATGGACTAAATCTATTAAATTTTTTAAGTCATCAGTAGTTCCAAAATTTTGTTCAACTTGAAAAAAATCTGTAATATGATAACCATGATATGTATTTGTTTTATAAAATGGTGAAATCCATATCGTATCCACACCCAAACCATTTATATACTGTAATTTTTCAGTTATACCTTTTAATGTTCCTCCAATAAAAATTGGTTTATCAAAATCTTTAATTGATTTAAAACCTGCAAATCTATCAATTAAAATATGATAAATAATATTATTTTTAAACCAATTGTTGTTATCCATTCATTAATAGAATAATCAATCTCATTTTATATTCAATGGTTTTTCTAAAATAAAAAAAAATAATTTAAAATTAAATATTTTTTAATAAATAACTATTTTAAAAATTTTACAAATTTTATTTAAACTAAAATGATTATCTCATATTGTGCAAAAATTAAAAATAATAAAAGTTAGGAATAATAAAGAATATAATCAAACAATAAAAATTCGTGAAATCGTTTTTATTATGGAACAAAATGTCTCAAAAGAATTAGAAATGGATCAATTCGACAAAGAATCTGAACACTTTATTGCTTATTTAAATAATAATCCGATTGGCTGTGCAAGAATTAGAAAAGTATATGATTATGTTAAACTTGAAAGAATAGCAATTCTAAAAGAATACAGAGGTAATGGATTTGGTAGAGAACTTACAAATTTTTTAATTAATTATTGTAATAAAAAAGGATTCAATGAAATACACATAAATTCACAAATATATGTTTCAAATTTTTATGAAAAACTTGGTTTTAAAAAAATTGGTGAAAAATTTTTAGAAGCAAATATAGAACATATTGAAATGATTCTAAAAATATAATTTCTATAAAAAAATTTTTAATATAAAAATTAGAAAAACACTATTTTTAAATCTTTTTAACCATATAAGGTCCTTCTTTTTTATAACCAAAACGCCTGTAATAATTTCTTGTTCCAATTCCTGCTAAAACAATAATCTTATGAGTATCAAATTCTTCGTTTGAAATCTTTTCAGCAGCCTGCATCAAACGCTCCCCCCAGCCTCTATGTTGCCATTGGTTTATCTTTGCTTCTTTTCCAACTTGTACCATAGGTCCATATACATGAAGTTCACGAACTAACATTGTTTTTTCTGTTTTTAATTCTGATCTGTAATTTTTATTAGAAGGACATCTTAATCTTAAAAGACCGATTAAAATATCTTGTTTTATATCTTCAAAAGAAAGAAATACTTCCTCGCCCTCAGATGCCATATATCTATTGGTTATCAATTTTATATCTGATAAACTAGGTTTATAATTGTATTTGTATTGTAAATGCCCTACCTCTCGACAACGTATACACTGACAACTGGCTTTTTCTTTTTTTAATTTTTTTTGTATTAACAATCTCAAATCTCCACGCTTAACACCAGCAGCAATAAAATTAGATGGTATATCTCGTTGAATTCTTTGAATTCTCATCCAACTTGGTACCTGCTTTTTAATTTTTATAATAAGATCAATATATTCATCCAATGAATATGGAGTATACTCACCTTTTTTCCACATTTGATAAAGTTTTGTTTTTGGTATAACAAGTGTAGGGTATATTTTTATTGCATCTGGCTTAAATCTTTCATCATTAAAGATTTTTTCAAATGCTTCTAAATCTCTTTTAAGATTCACCTGAGGTAAACCTGGCATCATATGATAAATCACTGCAAAACCAGAATCTTTTGCAATACGTGTTGCTTCAAAAACATCTTCAATGGTATGTCCTCGGTTTATATTCTCATAAATATCATTATAAACAGTTTGAACTCCTAGTTCAACTCTTGTTACTCCTAATCTAAGCATTAAATCTATATGAGATTTTTTACAATAATCAGGTCTTGTTTCAATTGTTATATCACTATTTTTAATTTTGGCATTTTCAGCAACAGTTTGAGCTTCTGAAATATTTTTAGTATCTACTTTTGAAATTGCATTTAAACATTTAGTTACAAACCATTCCAAATAATCTTCCGGATAAGCTGTTATAGTCCCACCAAAAATTATCAATTCTACTTTATCAACATCATGACCCATAATATGAAATTGCTCAATTCGACTTTTTACTTGTTTATAAGGGTCAAAATCATGCTCAAGTGCTCTTCTTCCAGCCGGTTCATTTCCAGTATAACTCTGTGGAGTTCCAAAATTTGGACCACCTGGACAATATACACAAGGCTCATCTTTAGGACAGGAAAAAGGTTTTGGCATAACAGTAATAATATATACACCAGAAACTGATCGAATAGGTTTTAGTCTAAGTAATTGAATTATTTTTAATTTTTCTTCATCATTTGCCACTTTAAGTATTTCAGAATTACGAGGAAATTTTTTTAAATTAAACTCGCGACACGCCCAAACTTTAACTTTAGTTAAATCTTTTTCATTAACAAAATCTCCAGAAATTAATTTATCTATAATCGCCCGATAGGCGTCAATATTCGTCATCTTGATAAGCCTTGGTTATATATTATTTGTTACGATGCTATGCGCAAGAAAAATAAAAAAGCTTGTAAATAAAATTTAGATATACTTTTTTTAAAAAAATAACATAAAAAATTATTTTAAATCTAAGGCTTTTTCACATAAATATAAACCTACACCTACATTTTTTAAACAAGTATCAAGAACTATTGATGGATCGGTTGGTGCACGTGTTTTACATAATTCTACAGTAAAAGCAATTATTTTAAATCTACCATAAAGCCAATTTTCAACTGTGCCTAAAGTTCCTCCAAATCTAGGAATAATATAATTATTTCCTGTTAAAAGTCGATACTTATTTATTTTTGACATATTTTCTCCAATTGAAATAAATAGTTTTTCATCTGGTGCAGGTTTTGAGGTATGATACCAAGGATAAAACATTATTTCGCTAAATGAATGATAAGAAATTGAAAAGTTGATTTTATGATTTTCAACAAAATTTTTTATTGCTTTTGTTTCATTTTCTGAAAAAGGCCGAGGACCTCTATAATTAAAGCTATTATCAGATACGGTAAATAGCATGTTATAATTAAACGGAAATAAATAATAATAAATCCAATCATAACCGTAATTTCTGTTTAAATTAACTCCATAAGAAGTAATTTGTTTTTTAAATCCATAAGGACCATGATTTGGAACACGGTTTTTTCTTGAACCATAATCACCAAATTCAACACCATCAGGATTAACCATTGGAATTAAAAAAATCTGAGTATTATTAATCATATTTCTAACTCTATCTTCAGATGGATCTTCATCTATTAATCCATCCAGATCATTATCAAATCCATCTATATTATCTTCATTTAATAATCCATCTTGATCATTATCTGTATTTTGTTTGTAATAATTCTCAATTATATATTTTATTAAATATATTAATACTTCATATGATGGTTTTTCATTACCATGATGAGCACCCATTAATAAAACTCCTGGTTTGTCTTCATCTTCATTGACATTATCCGAGAGTTTAACCATCCAAATCTCCCGTCCCTCATATGTAGTTCCAAGTGATTCTAACAACATTATTTCAGAATTATTAGTAACAAGATTGAATAATAAATCTGTCATATTTTGATAGTTATAATAAACATAAGGCTCTTTTTCAGTATATTTCAAATAATTTTGATTATCCGTAAATAATGCTAGGGGTGAAGATACAAATAATAAAGAAATTATTGAAAAAACAATCGTATATTTTGTAATAATAGTACTCATAGTAAATCCAATAGTGATAAAGATTTATTATTTAATATATATTTCTATTACATTAATTTTATATCAACTTCTCTTTTTTTTAAAATAAGATTTTTGATATATAGATTACCCCAAATAAAAGATACCATAGAACCCATTAAATTTCCAATTACAATCGCCCACCATATTCCAACAATTCCCGTTTCAAATACTAAAACAAATAGAAGCGCAAAAGCAATTGTTAAAACAATTGTTCTTAGAAGAGTTGCAATAAGAGCATAGATTCCCTTTCCAGTTCCTTGAAACATCGCAGATGATGCGATACCAAAAGCAGCTCCAGGATAAAAAATACAGGAAATCTGTAAAAACAAGGTTAGATCATTTCTAATTATAATGTCTTCAGGTCTTGTTGTAAAAACAATTGAGATAAGTGGAGCTAAGATAAAAATTATTGCAGCAAGAACAATTTCGATTAAAAGTCCTGCTTTAGCTGCATACAAATAAGCAGTTTTTAATTTATCATATGATTTCGCTCCAAAAGCAGCACCAGTAACAGATATTACTGCAGTTGCCATACCAAGTAAGGGAAGAACTGCAATCATCACAATTCTCCACCCCGTATTATAAACAGCAACTCCTTCATTACCATTTTTTGCTAAATTAATAATCAAAATAATTGCAAGCATAGTAATTGCCATGGATAATTGCTGAACTGAAGCAGGCAGACCAACCCTAAAAATATCTTTAAGAATTTCTTTTTTAAATTTAAAAACTCTAAATTTAAAAGATACATATGTATCTTTTCTTAAAAACAACCAATAAATCAAAATAACAGCAGTTATAGCCATCGATAAAATTGTTGCAAATGCAGCACCTGCAACTCCCCAGCCAAATGTATATATGAAGAATGGATCAAGAATAATATTTAAAATTGCACCAAATAGCATTGCATACATTGCTCTATTAGCATCACCTTCTGCTCTGAGAATTGCCAGAGCAGTATTAATAAAGAATATGAAAATACTACCTGCAAAAATAATTCTACCATATGAAATAGCCATACCTGCAATATCTGCTGCACCAATTAAGATAAATATTTTATCAGCAAATGTAAAAAGTATTATCGTAAAAACTAATGCTACAATAAATGAGACAATAATCGAATGAATTGCACAATTATCAGCTCCTTTCTTATCTTTGGCACCAATTCGCCTTGAAATAGCAGATCCACCACCTGTTCCCAGACCTACTGCAATAGAAATTAATATCATGTAAAAAGGCATAGCATAGCCAACTGCAGCAAGAGCTGTAGTGCCAACTTCAACAATTTGTTCTGATGTGAAAATACCCTGACCAAAACCTGAAACCCATATTGCATCTACAAGATTATAAAAAGTGTGAGCAGACATGGCAATAATCATGGGCACAGCTAGTTTTATAATTGCTTTTTTTGGCTCACCAAGTAAAGTTTCTAATCCTTTGGTTTTTGAATTATTAGAAGAATTATTCTTACCCACGAAAAAGGTGAACAAAATAACTTATTTCAATTTTGTGATATGAATAATTTCAAATCAGTTTTTGTGTGTAATATCCTGAATTTAGTTTCTCCTGGTTTTCAAATACCATAAATTCATCACACATTTTTCTTGTTTTCTCTCATTTTATCAAGGAACGC
>SMTZ1_10005441_pt1 | contig 12806 bp, 8 predicted proteins | sample DeeMarSWOR136_30_FD_25667 | JGI IMG/M metagenome (IMG submission 25667) | reverse complement strand
TTCTGACAACGCGGTCGATACCCTGCTCGACATTATCGTATGCCCGCGTCTGCATGTCGTGGCCCTTCCATCGGTTAAAGCCCGCCTCTTGAATAAGCCCGGCAATAGCAACGTTCATACCATTGACCCTCACCCCGTGGTCAATGTCATATTTGCCCGGCCCGCCGAGAATAATACCATCGTTATATCCCTGGCTGTTCAAGTGCATATGCACCATTGCGTCGTTGTCCAGCTCTTCGACCGTATCCGCCACGTGGTCAAGCCCTATCATCTCCGAATGCCCGAACTCCTTATTGACGCCCTTCTTTTCTTTTGGCACCCCGAACTCGTCCTCGATTCGTCGCCAGAACAATAACGCACTCGCCACTGTCGGAATCAGCATGGCCGGATGCCCTTCGTTCGGCTTCGGCTCAAAACCTATGTATAAGCTGCCGCCTTTTTTCTGCTCGTATTTACACAAACCGGCGATACTCTCCTTGAGATTCTGATACATCTGTCGAATACCCACTGTGGCAATATCATAACCGAACGAGCCGTTCCAGATTATAAGCGCCGGCGCTTTGTCCTCATCCGGATGCCACGCCTTTTTTAAAGTCCCGTACGCAAGGTCAACTGTTTTCGTGCCTAATTCTTCCGCGGCTTTTCGCTCATTCGGGTCTAAAGATGCAACACCGCCGTATCCGAAATGACAATGCGCACCCGGCGTAATCATCGCCAAATATAATTTGTTGTCCACAAGCACATCAGCAACCGCCGCGGCATTGTCATCATCTACCTCCGCGTCATAATGCATCTCAATACCTAACTCGACGTTATCAGGCATCCTCGGAACAATCTTGTCCGCGACGAGCTTAATCATTTCCGGCGTACCGAACGTGCCGCCCCATTCCGGCCGCATATCACCCGGCACAAATCCGCCTTTGCCGGGATTAAATGTCCATCTGCATATACTATGTAAAGATTTCTCTGCCATTTTAACTACTCCTTTTTAATCAATTACGAAACTTCAACATTTGATATTCCTTGTTTGCCCCAAAAGTATTAATCGGGGTTCAGTATTCGATATTCAATTAATTGTTGAATTGCCCTTTCAAAACATCTTCCCATCTTCCATACGCTTGTTGATAGGCTTCTGCCAACTTCTCGTTCGGCTTAATACTCTTCACCGGCTCCAAACCCACAAAGGCACCATCGGCCCCTTTATAAATACCCGCACCGATTCCCGCCCCCCTGGCGGCCCCCTGCGAGCCATCGGTATTATAAAGCTCTACAGTCGCGCCGGTAATCGTAGCGAAGGCCTCCGCAAACAACGGACTCAAAAACATATTGGCATTTCCCGCCTTGACCGTTTCAAGCTCAATCCCCATATCGCGCATTATCCCAAGCCCGTAATTCAGCGCAAAAACGATTCCCTCCTGAGCCGCCCGCAGAAAATGCGCCTTCTTGTGTATATTAAAATTCCACTCGTGAACGGATGCCCCGATATTTCTGTTTTCCAGGGTCCTCTCGGCCCCGTTGCCGTAAGGCAGTATCACCAGCCCATCCGACCCGACCGCAGCCTGAGCCGCCAACTCATTCATCTGCTCGTAATCCAGCCCCTCACCGCCGACAAAATTATGCTTCAGCCAGCTATTGAGAATTCCCGTCCCGTTAAGGCAAAGCAATACACCGTACCTCGGCTGTTCCTTTGAGTGATTTACGTGAACGAATACATTGACTCGCGAGAGTTTGTCATAGTTTTTCTTGTCACTGATTCCGTACACCACACCCGAGGTGCCCGCCGTAACCGCAATCTCGCCCGGCTGCAATACGCTAAGCGACAGGGCATTATTCGGCTGGTCCCCCGCCCGGTAGCTCACCGTTGTCCCCGCCTTAAGCCCTAATTCCCCGGCCGCCTCTTTTGTCAACTCACCCTGCACAGAAAACGTAGGGACCCTTTCAGCTATCAAATCGGCCGAGATTCCGTAGTTTTCCAAAACGAATTCTGCCAATTCATCTTTCTCGAAATCCCACATTATCCCCTCGGATAAACCGGATGGCGTCGTTTTTATCTCGCCCGTCATCTTCATCGCGATATAATCGCCCGGCAGCATCACTTTATGAATCTTCGAATAGACCTCCGGCTCATTCTCCATCACCCACTTTAACTTCGACGCCGTAAAGTTACCCGGCAAATTAAACAGGTTCTTAAGGCACTTTTCCGTTCCGATATCCGCCGCCGCCTTCTCGCCGATTTGCACCGCCCTGCTATCGCACCAGATTATCGAAGGCCTCAACACACTGCGGTCCTTGTCCACGCAAACTAATCCATGCATCTGATAAGAAATCCCAACCGCCTCCACATCTTCCAATCTTCTGATTTCTGATTTCTGATTTCTGATTCTCGAGGCCACCTGCCATGTTGCTTCTTTCACATGTTTCCACCAGACCGCCGGCTCCTGCTCAGCCCAGCCCGGTTCTTTCGCGATAATCTCTAATTCCTTATCCGGCGAAGTCGCACTCGCTAATACCTTACCCGTCTGGCTTTCTATCAGCGTCGCCTTTATCGACGAGCTCCCAACGTCATATCCCAATAATAGCGCCATTTACCTGTCTTTCTTTAGTATTCATATTACGTTAAGACTCCTGCCATTACCGCTAATCTTGCCCTCGACCCCGACCGGGGAGCGGAAATCCATTCTCAACGCAGCAGACCACATCATAGCTATCAAAGGCCGATTGTCAAGTTTAGCAATCATTTCATTCATATTGCCATTTGAGTATCCAGGGATCTTTTGTTCGCTCCTGAAATGCCTTTAATTTTGATTTGAGTTTTGTTAGTACCTTTTCATATTTCGGATTGTCGGCTAAGTTCACAACCTCGTCCGGGTCGTTCTCTAAATCGTATAGCTCGAATTTCGGTCGATGAATATATGCCTCGACCGTCCGCTTGCCGTAATATTTCTCGCCGCGTTTTATCGTCGCCTGCCACGTCGAAGCCTCCCACAAATCACTGGCAAACGGATAATCCAGACCATGTGCGATATTCCATATCAGCTTAAACCTGCGTTCGCGAACAACCCGCATCGGATAATACATCGTTATCTCGTGGAAAGTATGCGAGGCGTAAGTTTCGTCCCAGCCCTTCGGATGTTCCTGCTCCAGGACCGGCTTGAACGACCTGCCCTGAAAATCACCCTTAGTCGAAACTCCGGCAAAATCCATAATCGTCGGTGTCAAATCCGCATAATTAACCAGTGCATCGCACGTAATACCCTTTTTCTTCTGCAATGGATTACGCACAATACAAGGCAACCTCATACCCGGCTCATACAACGTCGTCTTGGCACCTGGAAATGCAACGCCGTTATCTGAGATATAAATAACCACCGTGTTATCATATTTCCCCGCCTCTTTCAGAACGCTCAACAATCGCCCAACACCCTGGTCAACGCGCGAAACTGCTTGATAGTACTGCGCCAATTCGGCACGGCACTGGGTCGAATCTGGCAAGAACGCCGGCACTATCACATCCTTTGGATCATACTTGACTTCCTTTATGCCCGGATAGCCTCCTTTGGCACGATTGCCGAACCGGTCGGGTTTATACGGCAGCTCTTCGGCCTTGCCGCCACCTCGATGCGGGTCGCTCATACAGAAATACAGGAAAAACGGCCGACCATCATTACCGCTGACAAAATCCCGGCAGTTCTCCGCCATCTGCACAGGACTGCGGCTGTTCCCCTTAAGCGCAACATCAAACTTATAGACCTCGTCCGGCGCAACGTGATACTTGCCGATTCGCCCCGTCCGGTACCCAGCCTCGGTCAGCAGCACGGGCAGAGACTTTACATCTGGGAACGAGACAAAATGATGATAACTGTGCTGATGGCCGTACTGGCCGTTCGCGTGATTGTACATACCCGTCAAAATCACCGACCGGCTTGCGCTGCAACTGGCCGTCGTGCAAAAGGCATTTGTAAACCGCACACCCTCGGCAGCAAGGCCGTCCAGGTTCGGCGTTTTGATAACCGGATTTCCATAACAGCCCATGGCTTCAAGCCCGTGGTCGTCGCTCACTATCAAAACAACGTTAGGCCTTCTATTCCCGGCCGCTTCCGCTTCTCTTGAAATTAATCCCGAACCGACAAGGACCGATGCCCCCGCAGCGCAACCCTTCATAAAATCACGCCGACTTACCGATTTACCTTCCATAATCTATACCTCCAGCATTATTTATATCTTCAACCAAATTTCTGTCCCCAACCTCATAGTAGCTTTTCACGCCCTCAGCTTAACACCAGCAGAAACTTCCTGCTCCCAGGCCGACAGCTCATCTTCAAGTTGTTTGACCATGTCCGGCTTTGCTTCGGCAAGATTCTTCTTTTCACCAAGGTCATCATCGAGGTTATAAAGTTTTGACTGGTTATTCTGTACCAACAGCTTCCACGGCCCTTTGCGAACGGTCTTTTCTTTTCTGTAGCGCCAGAACAACATTCGCTCCGGCATCTTCCCGCCCTCCGTCAGCACCGGCAAAATGTCAACGCCGTCGAGCCTCAGACCCGCCGGCATCTTTGCACCGGCGATTGAGGCCATCGTAGCAAACAAATCCATTCCCAGGACTGTTTCATCAGTAATCGTTCGTGCCTTTATCCTGCCCGGCCAGTAGGCTACAGCAGGAACGCGATGACCGCCCTCCCACAAGCTGCCCTTAAAGCCGGACAGCGCACCGTTGGAGCCATTCTTCGTAGCGCCGTTGTCGGAACAGAAAAATATAAATGTCTTGCGTTCCAGTCCCAGATGTCTGAACGTCTCGACAATTCGTCCGATACCCTCATCCATCACCTCAACCATTTCCTTATATGCCCGGCTAATCTCCTCGCCTTTGGCCTTTCTGCCTTTCCCGCCGCCACTGAGACGCTCCGGCGGATCCTCTCGGCCCTGGTAAGGAGAGTGCGGCGCTTCGTGCGGCAGATACAAACAGAACGGCTCATCCCTGTGCCGTTTCATAAACTCTATCCCATGCCTGGTTATCAAATCGGTGCAGTAACCTTCTTCGGGAACCTTTTCGCAATTTTTCCACCAGTCTTCAAATCCAGCGCCGTCGATATGCGAATGATAATCCACGTTGCCGCTGACATAACCGATAAACTCGTCGAACCCCTGCTTTGCCGGATTGAACTCCACGTTGTAACCCAAGTGCCACTTACCGAAAATCCCCGTCGCATAGCCGCACCTTTTGAGAACTTCGGCAAATGTTATTTCTTCCAGCGCCATCCCGGTCTGCCGGGTGGGACCCTTTGCGTAAATAACGCCCTCGATACCGCATCGCTGCTGGTAGCGTCCCGTCAGCAGCGCCGCCCGCGTCGGACTGCACACCGGACAGTTGGAATGATAATCCATAAACTTCATCCCTCCTCTTGCTAAGGCATCGATATTCGGCGTTCGTATCTTTGTGCTGCCGTAGCAGCCGATGTCACCGTATCCCAAATCGTCCGCCATAATAATAATGATATTCGGCCGTTCGGCTGATACATTCGTACCACCGCTTCTGTTCATCGAACAGCCGTAGTTTGGCACCACCAAAGCCGCTGCACCCCCGGCGACAAACTTAATAAACTCCCGCCGATTCATTTTTCGCCTCATAAATCTCGCTTTTCCATTACTTGTCTGATTGTTCTATCACATCCACCAGGCCGACGTCGATATATTGGCCGCCTTCCGTCTGAGTGCAGTGAACGGCTAAACAATTCGAGCCGACCCTCAATACCTTTTGCGCCTTTTCGTCAAGCCCGGCACGAACATAACTGGAAGTATAGCCCTCCAGCTTCGCAACGAGCAGGCCATTGATATAAACCTCAGCGTCCTCATCATGATGGATTAAAAGTTGAGGTCGGCTAAGTTTTGTACTCTCCAGCTCAAACGTTCTGCGAAGCCAGATATCCGAACTATTCCACACGGTGCCGACAACAGCACCGGGCGTGCCTTCGGTGCCGAAACCGCCTTTACCTTCCTGCCAGGCAGAATCTAAGAAAGCTGTTCGGTACCAGCCGATGCGTGGTTCGCTCGTCGTATATCGCCACGACTGCGCTTGTTCCTGTGAAGTCGGGACAATCGTCTTCGTTACCGGCGGCGGCAGATACAAACTACGATTTGCCGCAGTGGCCTTTTTAACATCCATTTTTATCATCGCCCTGTCGTAAGTCATTAGCCCGTTGACCTCAATCTCCACATCGGTTGTCTGCGTATATACTCCGGCACACAGGCCGTCACTAATCAGCGAACGCAAATTATCAAGCAGAGCTACGTAGGCATCGGTAAGTTCCTCACGGGTTTTATAACTGCGGTATCCCCAGTTCTTTTCATCCTGCCAGGTATGTCCCTTGACCGGCAGACCAAGGCCGCCAAACTCGCCGAGCACCGCAGCGCGGTTCTCTTCGGTGGGCGGCGCAGCCGGGCCGGGATACCTGTGAATATCGTGGACGTCACCAATGCCGCGGTCGGCCCAGCCGCTGGTATTATTCACCAGCCGCGTCGGGTCAAGCTCCTTAATCAAATTTACAATCCGCGGCGTATCATACTGACCCCAGCCCTCGTTAAACGGCACCCACATCACTATGCAGGGGTGGCTGCGGAAAGCATAGATGACACGCTTTAGCTCCAGCTCAAACTGAGTTGCTGACTCTTCGCTTCGCTTAAGGTCGGGCTCATTGCCGCGGATGTGCTTATCGCCGTTTGGCATATCCTGCCAGACCATCAGCCCTAATTTATCACACCAGTAGTAAAGCCGAGCAGGTTCCACTTTGACGTGCTTACGCAGCATGTTACAGCCGAGTTTTTTCAATACATCGATGTCGTAGCGCAGCGCTTCATCTGTCGGTGCCGTGTACAGCCCATCAGGCCACCAGCCCTGGTCGAGCGGGCCGAACATAAACAACGGCTTGTTGTTCAGAAATAACCGCGTAACACCTTCTTTGTCTTTGCCCAACGAGATTTTCCGCATACCGAAATAGCTGCTTACGGCATCGACTGTTTTGCCTTTATTGTTTTTAAGCGTTACTTTCAGCTCATATAAAAACGGCGAATCAGGCGACCACAATTTCGGCTTTTTGATTTGCAAAACGATATCCTCCCCGGCATTGCCTTTGCCCCTGGCTTTGGTAAACCACCCGTCTTTGGCCTGAGCCTCCACACTGTAGCCGATTGTTCCCTGCGAACATATCGCAGTTACACATGCTGTTCCAGCATCGATATCCGTAACTATTTTCAGCGATTTAATGTGCGTCCCGGACACCGGCTCGGCCCATACCGTCTGCCAGATTCCCGTAACTGCGGTGTACCATATCCCGCCGGGTTTTTTTACCTGTTTGCCTCGCGGCTGATAGCCTGCATTCGTCGGGTCCCAAACACTCAATACAATTTCCTGGGGTCCGGCATCATTCAGCACATCGGTTATATCGCAGGTAAACGGGTCATAGCCGCCGCGGTGGCTGCCCAGCTGTCTGCCATTGACCCACACTGTTGTGTCCCAGTCCACAGCGCCAAAATGCAGCAGTATGCGCTGGTTCGCCTTCTTCCATTTTTTGGGGATTTCAAATGCCCCGCGATACCAGAGGCGGTTTTCTTCACCAACGGGCTTCATCACTCCCGACAGAGCCGACTCAACCGGAAATGGCACAAGAATTTGTCCATCGAACTGTTCCGGTTGCCGTTCGTCTTTGGGACGAATAGCGTATTCCCATAATCCATTAAAGTTCAGCCAATTCTTGCGAACCATTTGCGGGCGAGGATACTCAGCGTGAACTTTTTTCGGTGAGACCTGCTTTGCCCATTGGGTCATAAGAGGGCCGTTAGCCGGCTGCCAATCCGCCCATATAGATGAGCAAATGCACAACACTATGGATACTATGAACCAAAACCGACATCTCTCCCATCCTAAAAGCTGTTTGCTGCTGTTGTGTGTTTTCCGTGCTGAAAAACTGCCTTCAATACGATTTGAATCCATTTTGTGTCTCCTTTAAAATAGTTAAAAAGATTTGTGCAAAATTGGGGTTAGGCATATATTATTTAAGAAAATTTGTTTTTTTGATTTTCTTAAATAATCACCTAACTGCTTATTAAACGATAACTTACTGTTTGAAAAGAAAAAATCAAAAGAAACGATTTTTTCTTTTCAAAGTATGCCTAACCTCAATTTTGCAGAACGCGTATAGTTAAAATTCAATAAGTAATTGACTTATGGCAGCCTGGCCACTATACCAGGCCCCTTGGAATTCCGAACCTGCAAATCACTTCTAACAGGGAACAAAACTGAAAAATTTGCGTTTAGGTTATTCGTAATCAGCCGATTTTGCAACGAAATTTCATATGATTAAGAAAGGCCTTTCCAGGCCGAAAGTACATTTTGCAGGATTATTTTTACGATTTCTTGTAACATAATCCCCTCCTGCGCAATTATACCCGCGACAATGGTTGGTGCTATGGCAAAAGTTGTTGAGCGAAAAGAAGATGATTTGGTTCAGAAAGCCCGTACTCAAGCCGAAGCATTGTCTCGGCTGTACGAGATGTACTATGAGCGCATCTTCCGGTTCTGTGTACATCGGCTCTTTGACAAAGAAATCGCCGAGGATGTAACTTCGACGGTGTTTCTCGAAGTGGCTCGCAGTATTCGCATCTTCAAAGGCAGGACAGTACAGGATTTCCAAAACTGGCTGTATGCCATAGCGGCCAACCAGGCAAATGCCTATATAAGGAAGACCTCGCGACGTAAAGAGCTGCTGAAAGAGGCTGCCGGCTTAATGACGGCTTCTCTTGAGAGCACTGATGAATCATCTGAGACGGATTGGCCGAAGCTTTATGAGGCCATCCTGAAATTAAAGCCGCAGCACCAGACCATTGTCACGTTAAGGTTCTTTGAAAATCTCAAATACGAGCAGATTGCTCGAATTCTAAACGTCAAAGAAGCAACTGTGCGTGTTACCTTGCACAGGATACTTAACGAATTGCGAAACTATTTACAAAATGTGTTCGAAAGGCAAACATAAAATGTTTAAAGACGAATCCGAGTTTGAAAAAATCGTCAATCGGCTTAAAATCGATACCGAGCCGAATCCGAAGCATCGTGAACAGCTCCGCCGCCGGGTGCTCTCTGCCTTCAACGAAGCCGGAAAGAGACCCGCGTCCCGGATAATCGACTTTAAGACAATAAGGAGAAAATTTATGAAAAATCCGCTTACAAAAATAGCCGCTGCTGCGGTGATAATTATAGCCGTGCTTATCGGCTTACATTTCTTCAGTGATTCGGTTAGTATTACAAGCACTGCCTATGCGGAAATTGTCGAAAGATTACACAACGCCCGCACGATGACATACACATCGAACGGAACTACAGCAATCGAAATAGCTTTCAAGAAGCCGGGGTACATGCGAACTACGATGCCCGGTGATTACGTCACGGTAATAGATTGGACCCAGGGAAAAGGCCTCAGCACCCTTCCAACGAGAAAACAATTCATCGAAATGGAAATGTCCAATCTGCCGCACGATCCGGCTCAGCAACAGTTCAATGTTATCGAAAAATTAAGAACGCTTCCCGACCGGGCGGATGAAGAGCTCGGAACCAGAGAAATAGACGGCCGGGTATTGCAAGGATTCCGCGTAACCGAAGAGGATGTGATTAACACTGTCTGGATCGACCCGCAAACCCATGACCTGGTTCGTGTGGAGACCGAGTTTATAAATGCTCCCGGCATGAACGTGGTTATGACCGATTTCCAGTTTGACGTTGAACTGGACGACTCGCTCTTTAGTCTTACTCCGCCGGATGGTTACACTCGTGTGGAAGTTCAGGCGGACGTATCCGGAGTTACAGAGCAGGACCTGATCGAATATCTTCGGACGTGGTCGAGCTGGACTAAAGATGGTACGTTCCCACCGACGTTTAATCCTATGGAGCTGCAGAAAGTCTCTATGGAGATGGAGCAGCAGGGTAAGTTTGGTGACGGCCAGACGACGGAGCAGCAGCGTAAACGGGATGCAATGACAATGTATCGCGGGATAATGTTTTTAACGCAGTTACCTGCTGAGAGCAACTGGCGCTATGCCGGCGAGGACGTAAAATTCGGGGAAGCCGGGACTCCGATTTTCTGGTACCGGCCGGAAGGCTCGAAGACCTACCGCGTTATCTACGGTGATTTGAGCGTAAAGGACATTGCACCGGAGAATCTGCCGAAGTAAATTTATCAAACAATGTTTATTACAAAGGCCGGGCTTTTTTGAACCCGGCCTTTTCTTCTTACAAATTCCACAGAAAATCTGCCGGAAACAAAATTTTGTTCATATCAAAATATACCCGGCCATCGTCATGGCCGTAGGGCGGCGGTTTTCGTCATTCGCAATAACTATGCTACTGAGAATGGATGCCCCAACAATTCTTAATTCATAATTCTTCATTCAATATTCGACATTCCTTCCGCCTGTTATAAGCAAAGCAAAAGGCCCGCCTCATTTCGAGCGGAGCGAAGCGCAGCAGAGACACGAAGTGGCGGTAGCTAAATCTGGTTATGCAAAATATTAACAATACCCAACATCCAGCATCGAGCATCCAACTTTAGCTCACTTTAGGCACTTGAGTTCACTCGAGCTCACTACTCACCAATCACCAATTAACCACTCACCAATTAACTAATAACATCTTGCGTTTTTCCCCCTTTTTCTTTTGACTTTTGTTTGATATTATGTTAAAATACCGACCTGTTAGCCAGAAAGCTAACGTAACTCGCCGGCAGGCGAAGATAACAGCCAGAAGGACCAGCCAAGCTTGTCCTCGAATGTCGTAGTCGGGGATTCAGATTAGAGCTTAAGAGCTTAACTAATTAACCAAATTATCCAATTTTACCATATTAACTAATGAACCATTCACAGCAGCTGAGTATCCAGTGTCGAGAATTCGGTTATTTAGGTGCCTATAAGGTACTTGGCACCTGCTGTTTGTCAACTGTTCTTGGCCCTCTACTTCTGTCGAGAATCCTCTACAAATCAGCTCTTTTTATGCAAAACAAACCCAATTTCAAAGACGCTCAAATGAATGTAAGCATCTTCTCACAAATGGCTTATGAATATAAACACAGTTGGACACTTGGTGAAAACAAACCCAATCAAACCCAATTCAAACCCAATTTCAAAAATGCCCAAAATGAATGTAAATATCTATTATAAAAGGGAATACAACAAAAAAACCTCCTTAAGGCGAATACCAAACAAACCCAAACAAAGCCAATTTCAAACCCAATTTTATTTTTTCCTGTCGCAAAACCGGCTAATCCCGCACTATATAGCGAGAACACGGATAATTAAGAATTTATTGAGGTGCTGATATGTCTGAGACTGATACATACTACATTGAGCGTTGCCTGGATGGCCATCCGGATGATTATCGCTATATAGTTAGGCGCTATCAGGCGGTTTTGCTGGCCCATCTGGCCGGGAGATTAGGCAACAAGGACAAGGCCGAAGAAGCCGCCCAGGAATCTCTCGTGCGGGCCTACTTCAATATGAACAAGCTAAAAAGACCCGGCTCGTTCTTTTCCTGGCTGCTCGGTATCGCCGACCGTGTGGCAAAAGAGCAACAAAGGAAGGAACATCTCCATCGACAGCGAGAAGTTATCCGTTCGTTCTCTGCCGAAGCTGCCGGCCCGGAATTGTCTCAGGATTACGGGCTTGAGGCGGCAATAGCCGAGCTGCCTGAAAGCTACCGTAGAGTTGTTCTGCTGCGGTATTACGGCGGCCGCTCATGCTCACAGGTAGCTGAGCAGCTCGATATGCCGTTGGGTACAGTTACAAAAACATTATCACGGGCCTATGCCATGCTGCGTGAGTCGTTACAGCAGCAAAGCGAAACAGAAATTTATGAGGTGCAAAAATGAACTGTGCGGAATGTAAAGAAATTTTGGTTGCCTATCTTGAAGGACTGTTAGCCGAAGACCAAAAACAAGCAGTCGCAGACCACCTGAAGGACTGCCACACTTGTCAGGCCGAATTAAAACAGCTAACAGACCTTCAGGAGCGCTTGGTCAGCAATGGCAGGGTAGCGGCCCAAAAAGATCTTGAAAATGATGTTATGAACCGAATTGTTCGAGAACAAAATGTGAGGCTAAAAGCAGCCCAAAAGGCTACTGCAGGCCTCAAGCTAAGGAGAATAATTATGAAGAGTTCAATTACAAAAATGGCCGCTGCGGCGGTGATAATTATTGCAGTGCTTATAGGGATGCACTTTATTGGCAATCCGTTCACGGCAACAGTGACATTTGCCAAGGTCATTGAACCTATCCTCAATGCGAGAACTGTGATTTTCGACTTCCTTATAGGCGACGAAGAAAGCAGCCCGGTCATGCACGAGATAGTTGTGGGTTCACGAATCAGAAGGACCATATCGAACCTGCCGAATATGACCTCAATTATTGACCTGGAAAGTGCAAAAATACTCGCACTCGATACCGAAGAAAAAACAGGATCTTATATTGATATCCAGGGCCCAGTTCAGGAAGGAACGAGAAACTACATAGAGTTTGTCCGGAAGGTCCTTATGGAGTTAAAAGACAGTCCTGAGGTTGAAGAGCTTGGCGAGCAGGAAATCGACGGCCAAAAGGCTATCGGATTTGCAGCCAGGGGCCCAAATGAAGAAGTGAAGATATGGGCCGACCTTCATACGGCTGTTCCGATACGGGTAGAACTTCGATTGGGACAGTTGTTTGTGATTATGAAGAATTTCAAGTTTGATGTGCCTGTAGATGATTCGCTGGTTAGTATGAACGTGCCAGAGGGATATA
>SMTZ1_10005437_pt1 | contig 12809 bp, 10 predicted proteins | sample DeeMarSWOR136_30_FD_25667 | JGI IMG/M metagenome (IMG submission 25667) | reverse complement strand
AATTGGACTATTCCCTCTCATGATTCAACCATAATCCACATCGACATTGACCCTGAAGAGATCGGACGAAATTATTCCACAACCTTAGGAATCGTTGCTGACGCAAAATTAGCATTAGCTCAATTAGTAACGATTATCAAAGAAAGACTTCCAAAACAAGGCAAAAAAGCAACCCGCACAAAGAAAATCGCCCAATTAGTTCAAGACTGGCGAGATTTCATCGCATCAGAAAGCGATTCAACAACAACGCCCATTAACCCACAACGACTCATGAAAGAATTGCAAACCTTCATTGATCCTAAAACCATTGTAGTGACAGATGCAAGCTATAGCTCACTTTGGGTCCTCAGTCACATCGAATTTGCTAACCCTGGACGACGATTTATCGGTCCACGAGGGTTGGGAATCATTGGCCCTGGATTACCTCTGGCTTTGGGTGCAAAACTAGCTGCTCCAAAGAAACCGGTGATTTGCATCACAGGTGACGGTGGTTTTGGCTATTCATATTCGGATCTGGAAACCGCTGCACGATATGAAATCCCGGTGACGATCATCGTTTTAAACAATCGCATGTTAGGTTTCCAAAAACACTATGAACAAACCTTCTACGATAAAGCCATCGAATGTGATTTCCTCGATATCAATTTCGGGCAGTTAGCTGAAACCCTCAAATGCTCTGGACAACGAATAGAAACCCCAGACGAAATCACACCTGCACTTAGAAAAGCCATCAAAACTAATAGCCCCTCTGTTATCGATGTTGTCATCGATCCAGATGTACCCGGTCCAATAGCCTATTTTGATTCAATGCGAGAAGGTAAAATGAAATAGGTTGATATGAAAAAATACGAAGAAATATCACAGGTGACTAGTCCATGAAGATAGAACCCTATCCAGACTTTTTCAAAATGCTCCCTCAAGTAGATCTACCAATTGAAGGTGTAAAAGGGTGGCTCGCCCAAGGCGACATCTTCCAAATCGTCTTCTTCGAAATCCAACCCAATGTCACCATTCCTCCCCATTCTCACAAAGCCCAATGGGGAATCCTCATCGAAGGCGCACTCCGCCTTACAATCGGAGACAAAGTTCACGAACTAAAATCGGGTGACTCCTATTATATCCCCGAAGGCGTTATCCACTCGGGATCCGCCCACACCTTCACTCGCGCCATGGACTTTTTCGCCGAACCCCATCGCTACAAACCGAAATAGTCACACTGAACCGTTTTTCTAAAGATGATGATTGTCATTCTACTTTAGGGAATTTTTTCTTGCGTCGATTAAGAAAATATACTAAGATGATAATTTCAATTACGATTATGTATAAAAAAATACGTATGTATGGTGGTGGAGGGGGTGTAAGCCATGGGCAATCAATTCGAGGTGGTTGTGGAACAGCAAAGTGCCAATCAGGATGACGTTCCAACACCACGTATTGTTCGGGAACATGGACACGAAACACATAGGGTCTCGAACCTACTAACTCTTCAACGATTGGTTCCCATGTCAAATACATTGTTTGGTGAAGGCCAAATGTGAGCGGGATAGATTGTAAAACCTGTTGCCCGTGTCCATTCAACGTAGCCAGTGTTGTTCGTGAATATCTCGATTGTATTAGAGTCGAGGACATTGGTCATATAGATGTTTTCATAATTTTCAGCGTTATAGGGATCCAGTAAACCCAAAGGTACACTGAAAGCCACGTCAGTAGCTGTGACTGGTGTGCAATCGTGCCAGGTAGCGTTCTCGTAGAGGTGAAAGATGTACTTTTCTCCATCCTGAATATCTCCTGATGCAGTAGTCGTCTCTGTTTCCCACGCATAGATAAGATTTGCTTGGAGAGCTTGGAGGCCTAGTTGTTAGTCTTCGGGGGGATACACGGCGAAGGTCACCCGGTCCAAATATCCTCCATGTGGATCATACCCATCCGGATAGATTCATTCAGCGCGACTTGTTACGGTCCTGTCGGGGGAATGAAGGCTTGTGATGCCAAGAAAGCCGATAATAATGAGTGAACAGAAGAGTATCAAATGCAGTTTTCCAATCAGCAAGTTAAAATCAGCTCCTAGAATAGGCTTTGAATTTCGACTTAGACTCCCGTCGCCTGTACAGAAGGAATCCAAGGATTCCGACCTGGATAATAATGACCAAAATCCCAATGTTGATAAGCAGGTAATATCCTGGTGGTGGACCCCACCCGCAATCTGGCCGGAGGGGCATCACCACGGCGAAATGCCACGCATGATGACGCTCCAACACTAGCCATTGGCCGGGAACATGGGTCCTAAACATATAGGGTCCTGAACCTACCAGGTCTTCAACGCTTGGCTGCCACATTGTAACATTTGGATGAGTAGACCAAATGTGAGCAGGATAGATGGTAAAACCTGTTGCCCGTATCCACTCGAAGTAACCTGTTGCATTGGTATAAATTTCAATTGTGTTGGAATCAAGGATATTGGTCATGTACACGTTTGCATAGTGGTCTGCATCATATGGATCTTGTAAACCCAGCGACAAACTGAAGGCTACATCCGTAGCAGTGACCGGTGTGCCATCGTGCCAGGTCGCGTTCTCATACAAGTGGAACGTGTATTTCTCCCCATCTTGAATATCCCCGAAAGCCACTGTGGGTTCAACCTCCCAGGAATATGCTAGTCCCGGTTGTGGTGTCAAGTCGTAGGGTGAGATGGTCCAAAGTTCTTCATAGACGAGTTGAAATACCTTTGTAGTATGTTCCGAGTTGCTCATCAACCAGTTTGTAGTGTCAAGCCCCTCTTGGAGGCTCATGTGGTATTCGGTTGGGATGCACCCCCAGGGTCCACCATAATCTTCCTTCAACCTGATGTGTACCAGACTGTAACCATTACAGATTCGGTTCCTCATTACCATATTGATGTAGCCTTCCCAGCGATCCGTGCGGTAGGCGTGGGTGTATACGTCGTTGTAGCAGACAATCATTGGTACATCCAACCAGAGCTGATACTGGCATAACCAAGCCCATTGATTTGCTTCCCCTTGGGTGCTAGCAGCCATCATGTTCTCGGCAAACATGTCATAGGCAGAGCTATTGTATCCACCAAAGAACCACTCGCTATTACCAGTAGAGCTATGAAACGTGTCATAAAGAAATTCTGGACTGTTTACATGCGAGAAAGAAAAACAGCCAAGCCAGTAATTACCAAATGTAATTCTGTCAATCATCATATTGAAGTCTAAAGGCTCAACCGATGCCCTGATCCCACACAGAGCCATACCATCTGCAGCCAGGCTGACGGCATTGCCAGCAGGAACGTACCCTGCTGTATGATACAGTTCTACCTCAAAGTCGTCATCGAGTATATCCCCAGCATCTAGAATGCTGTTGTTGTTCGTGTCAAAGTCCCGCCACCCGTTTCCATCGAGGTCCCGGAAGCCTGAAGCTTCCAAGGTGGCGTTGGCTTTTTCGATATCTTGGGCATAGTAGGTTTCAGTTAAAATGTTTTCGAAGGTCCAGTTCCCCAAATTGATTGGCAGGGCGCAATCCTGGTGGAAGGCTAGACCACCCGTGGATGCTTGGATCACAGCTGTCTTATCTAACGAGTAGGCTATAGCCTGTCGATACGCTGTGATGTTGGTGGGGAAGCGTCCGCAGTTCAGGCAAAACATCCGGTACATATCTCCTGGCTCAGTGGTCACCTCCACACCAGTTGTCGCCTGGAGCTCGGCGATGTTTTCAGCCGGCACGCGTTCGTCCCACGCATCGATGAGATTCGCCTGTACCGCTTGAAGCCCGAGCTGTTCATCCTCGGGAGGATAAACGACGAACGTCACTCGGTCTATGTACCCCCCATGGGGATCGTATCCATCAGGATAAGTCCACTCTGCTCGACAGGCTAACTGTTTGTCAGCAGAAAAGAGGCTGGTCCAGCTTAACAAACCTATGAATAGGACTGCGAAGAGAAAAAGACGATTTCGTTGTGATAACGCCATTCCCGTTGTCATCTCCAGCTATAGGCGTTACCGGCAATTCCTTCTATAAATACACATTTTTATGCGCCTTATTAGTCTAATGATAGAGGCGAAAAAGAATTTTTTTTCCATTTTTTGCGGTTTGCATGGAAAAATATTCCAAAAAGATTGAGGCTCCGAAATTTTATACGGGTGTTTTTCGTGGTGACTGTGAAGGGATTTGATTCCATCTCTTAAGCGGTATCCCTAAAAGTGATGAGTTCCTTGCAGTTCCGCTGGGGGATTAAGCCCTTGGATTGGCCACAAATGAGTGCAACACCGGATCAATCGAATATCAAGTGGGCTATGAAAATCCTGTTCGTCGGGGATGAGGGAGCAGGGAAAACCGACCTTATGTGCGGCGTTGCTGATGGGGTCTACATTGATGGTTTTCAACGAAAACTTGGGAGTTCTTTTGGTGCAAAACGCTTTGAGTTAGATCCTGTCCGGGTGCAACTGCAAATTTGGAATGTCACTGATTCGCCGAAATTCACGAATTTGCGTCGTCAGTTTTACCGAGGTGGCGCTGGTGTTGTTTATGTCTTCAGCTTGACCGATCGGGCATCCTTTGAAAGTATTCTCGACTGGGTTGCTGAAGTTCGCCGGGTTATTGGTGATGTGCCAGCGATTTTAGTGGGTACACAACGTGAAACACGTGAAAGACGTCGAGTGACCAAGCGTGAAGCGAAACAATTGGCGAAACATTTAGGGATTCCCTATTTAGAGATGGGGATGGACCCTGATCCACAATTTGAACGTGCTTTACAGGATATGGTTGTCGATATTCTCAAACCCGCCTAGACTTATCTTTCATTTTTCGTTCCGAAATTTCCTAGCAGCCATAAGAAGCTTTTTACGCCCATGCCCTTATTTCGTGTTCTCATATTGTGTGGGCTGAATCGTGACCGACACTAGCGTTGCCTCTTCCACAGGGAAGAGGTTTGAGCGACATCACTGGGTGGCTATCGCCACCGCGTTTTTCGTCACCATACTATGGTCCTCATCATTTGTCATCATTAAGTTTGGATTACTGGAAATCCCGCCACTCATTTTTGCCGGACTCCGGTACACAGTTGCAGCCATTATTCTAGTCATTGCAGCACTGGCTTTTCCATCCCCTCGAACCGAAATTCAATCGCTATCTAAACGATGGTGGGGCCGATTAGTCCTCTATGGCGTCGTCTATTATTCAATCACTATGGGTACCCAGTTCGTTGGCCTATTGCTCCTTCCAGCCACGACTGTGAGTTTCATTTTGAACTTCACAATCATTTTGGTTGTGATGTTTGCCTTTGTATTCTTACATGAACGACCCAATTGGAAGCAGATAGTCCTCGTTTTTATTGCAATGTGTGGTGCATTTCTGTATTTCTGGCCGATTGACATCCTCACAGGTTCTTTACTGGGCATACTGGTTGTGGTGATCAGTTTGATTGCCAATGCTTTTTCAGCCATTATTGGACGTGAGATTAACCGTTCACAACAAATGTCTGCCCTCGTTGTCACTGCGACCAGTATGATGATTGGAGCGATATTATTGCTAGTTGCCGGTTTCATTACCACACCCGTCTTTGTACTGTCGCCAAACGGCATCATCATCATTGTCTGGCTTGCAGTCGTTAACACAGCCTTAGCTTTCACACTCTGGAATCAGACAATGCAACGACTCACAGCACTCGAAAGTACAATCATCAACAGTACGATGCTAGTGCAGATAGCGATACTGTCATTCGTTTTCCTCGGAGAGATAATTACTCTTCCCGACTGGCTAGGGATTATTCTGGTTATGACCGCAGCGATGTTAATTCCAATACTTCGAACTAAATCTTAGGACAAATTCAGCGAATAAGGCAAACTTCGACAAAATTACTAAAAGAGAACGTAGAAGAAAGAGTCTTATTCCGATGAAAGAATGTATTCAGTAGCCATTTCCGGCGGGGTACTCTTGTGGAAACGCTGAGCGAGGAAGCAGAGGTTCAAGCTGCTCTGTTAAACTATCTCTTAATGGTGAAGGAATTCTACACGAACCTCTATACGCCAGATATCATGACAAAGATGGAGGCGCTGCTTTATGTCGATGAGTTTCAAAAAAGCCCTGAGCCTGTGCGTCTGGCGCGAGCTGAGAAACTCTGGTTGAATAAGTTGTTTGCGTCTCTATCGGCAATTGAGCGAATAATGACTACAATTGATCGGTGGCGTGACTGGTTCTTTAAACTCTTGAGAAATATGGATTTTGATGAGGAAAACTTACGGAAGCTGTCAAAAGGTCAGGAGACGATTTTAGAAGAGCTTCGAACGCAGAATATGGATGAGGGGTATATCCGGTTAGTGATTAATAATGCAACGACGGATTTCGTGGAACTGATAGCAGAGACTCGTCAGTTATTGAAAGAACTTGTTGAGCTCGAGGACTTTCTTAGTAGCTTGAAAAGTCCGGAATTAGAATTGGTGGAACAACGACTCAACAAAATGAAAGAAGTTCAATACTTGAATATGCTCAATCAAATGCAACAACTGCTGGCGGCTACATTTAATGCATCGACCCAGGGCGATCTCTTGCGAAATCTTGCTGCCCTTTTAGATATGTTTAACGCGTGGCGTCGTATGCTTCAGATGGAGGATCCAACTCTCGATGATCCGAAGGCCATGCGATTATTCATCAAAGAGATTCGTGCGAAAATTAACTTGATGAGTGAACTCACACAGTCTTTCAAGGGCTTTGTTGATGCTCGTAGTCTTGCTGATTATTATGTACGCCAGGCTGAGCTTTCGACTATTCGAATGATGCTATCCTATGGTGGGAATGCAGAACAATGGTGGGTCACATACCTAGAGGGCAAACCTGAGGACGTTGCAGGGTTTATTCCGAAAACCCTTGACCCGCATCAATTGCTCATTGGCGTCACGCATAGTCTAGCGTTTCTAGAAGATTTGGATCAACGTATGTTTCCACAAATGCCGAGTATTAAATCCACGGTGCGTCGATTGGGAGAGTTCTTGCAGAGCCCTACAATACGACTGTATGAGGAGATCACGGAACATCGATTGAGATTATGGGACGAATATCAACCCCAGTGGACTGATCTTCTCGTGAAATTACGTGGGTGTCTTCATAGGCAAATCAAGAAGATAACCCCCTAGGTTGTCCTTTTAATAACTTATTTGTTTCAAATCGTTGGCATCATTTTGATTGTGGGATCAATTCTGCTGCTGGGGAAGCCTTTTATTCAATATTGAAGTGTGAAACTGATTATCCATGCAATATGAGGATTCGAGATGAGTGCTTCTGTGGAGGAAATTCAGCGACCAAAGCTGAGTTTTGGACTCATCTTGGTGTCCAATGTTATTTGGATTTTTGGTCTGTTCTTGTATGTCAACTTCATTGGACTCTTTATGCGGGACGTGTTAGGGGCGAATTCTGTTCAAGTAGGCTTCTGGTCCACTGTCTTTTCCTTGAGCATGATGCTCTTTGTCGGGTTAAGTGGAACGTTAACCGCGAAATTGGGAGCAAAACGGACGATGTTTCTGGGTTGGATTGGTATCATTCCGGCACCGATTATCTACTTGTTTGCCCCCACTTGGCAAATAGTTCTGATTGGCGCTTTTTTTGAAGGTCTCAGTGGGTTAGCTGGAGCACCAATTGGGCCTTATGTTTCTGCATTGTCACGGGGGTCTAGAAGGGGTCAAGCTTTCACTATTTTGGCTGCATCGACTGCCATCGGAGGGATACCAAGTCCGGTTTTAGGCGGAACCATCATCCAACTTTTCGGGTATCAGACTTTATTCTTCATTGTCGCCATTCTTTTTACAGTAAGCTCGTTTCTCATCATTCCCATTTCGAATTTAAGACAGGATAAAACAGATGAAACGCAGAAACGGAGTTGGGCGTTTTTTAAGAACCGGATATTCATTTTTTCAACCCTTTTGTGGTTCACGATGAACACGTTAGTCTTTATCACCCAGATTTTTGTGCCCCTATATCTCTCTGACCGGTTTGGGCTGATTGAAGCACAAATAGGAGCGCTAGGTTCGATAACTAATGCATGTGGAGCTGTCATCGGTCCCATATTGGGTTGGCTTGGAGATCGGTGGTCCTATACAGGTTCGTTAACATTACCAATTGTAGGGACATTAGGATTTTATGGACTCCTGATCGTGATTCCGAATGCAGCGTTTCTCCCATTTGTCTATGGGTTCCGCGGTCTCGTCTATGGATTGAATTCACTCACAAATGCGATATTATCACATTATATTCCAAAGGTTCAACTCGCAGATTCCTTATCCGCGTATTATCTTATTGGAAGGACCCTCACACCCATTACACCAATTATTGGGGGGATTGCATTTGCGTACAATGCTACATTACCGTTGATGGTTTCAACGGTATTGATGCCCATTGCTCTCATTTTTTTGATACTTCTCCATCGAGCTAGTGTCAAAGCAGAACGGATTGAAAGAGAAGAAGTGGAGGAAGTTCCGAGTATTGTTAGAGAGGAATTGCATCCTCCTGTCTGACGTTTATACGTATTCTTCGAAAACATGTCCGGTAATGGCTACAGCCACCCGGTTTAACCCGTATATCTGATAGAGGGAGGTTTCGATTTCTTTGGAAATGGTGAGGGCATCGTCGGGGTGTCCGTTTTCAGCCATTGCTTTGACGATTCTTAATTGTTCAACACTCCGAGCCTTCTTTCGTTCTAATTCGCGTGTGACGTCAAGGGCGTCCTGATACCGTTCAGCCTTGGTGAGAACATGGGCAATTTCAGTAAGAGCAGCAATCCGTGATCCTTTGACTTCCAAGCGCATCGCAATCTGGAGAGCTTGTTTCATCTCGCCTAATTCTGCCAAGCCGCGAGCTACTTCGATTAAGGCGTCTGGTGGGACATCGTCATCCATTCGTTCTGTGACTTGTATCGCCTTCTTGATTTCTTGGGCTTCGACCAGTACACCAACAATTTTGGAGATTAATATTGCGCGGGCATATCGATTATCGATGTTTCCGATTAGCGCTAATGCCATGGATTCTTTTCTATCTTCAACGAGAGCGCCGATTAGTGGAGCGAGGATAACGGTTTGATGGTCTTCGTTGTTTACTGTGCCGAATAGTTCGAGTGCTTTGGGAAGTTCGCGCATTCGAACAAGGGAAGCACACACTTCGCCCAATGCTTCTGGTACCCATCCTTCATCTTCAATATTATCAAGCAGGTTTAGAGAATCTGAAATGCGATTGTCTTTTGCCAAGGTGACGATGGCGCTACTTAGTACTCGACCTGCTTTTTCCTTATCTCCCAGTTTCTCAGCTACTTGAACTGCTGCTGTAATTTGTCCTTTGATTGCAAGGGCTTCAGCAACAGCAGCTTGAGACTGTAAGCGGCGAGTTTTACTTTCTATTTTCTCAACGACTTCTAATGCGTCATCAACTTTTTCCAAGGTGGCAAGTGATCTTGCGATTCCATCCAGAACATAATCGCGATCTTCTGCATCTTTTAAGCTCAAAGCCAACTCGACAGCTTCTTTGTGGGTTTGACATCGCCCTAAGGCTTTACCGACAATTGTGAGTGCTCGCCAGCGGGGATTACCGGGATTAACACCCTTGGCTAAGGCCAACGCCTCATTACATAATTCCATTGATGCGTGAGCAGAACAAATATCGGCTTTAGCCAACTGCTGATCTTCTTCATTAAGATCTTGGGCCATTTTACTAGCATCGCGTAGAATTTGTCGCGCTTGTCCCTCAGGACTGTCTTTTTTCTCTTTCTTGTCCTTTTTCGATTTGGGTGCCTTCGATGCCTTTTCTTTTTCTTTCTTCTTATCTTTGAGTGACATCGAATCCCCTTAAACAAATCATCTTCATACTTGCGAGTATAAAAAACAGTACACAATTTCCTTTATAGTATTTTGCCGATATTCAGAGTAACAAACATATCATGCAGGACATTTCAAAGTCACAGGGAGATTTTCACGTCATTGTTAGTTCTGTGAACTAAAAGCCTACAAGAATACGTATCACTCCCTTAGTTCCAGACACGATTATTTCTGGTCTAGGTGTTTATGGACTAGCAGTTTGAATGTGTGATGGCGTTTTCTGGGCAGTTTTGCACACAGGCGCAGCATTCGACACATGCATCGATGTTGGGCGCTGTAGCCTTACCATCGACAATTTCAAAGACATCAGAGGGACACACATCTTTGCAGACGGCAGCCCCCGTACATTTATCATAATCGACTTCGAGGGTGAAATCCCCTTCTTCATTCTTCCATGTTTTTATGGTCATTATCTGGAAACACCCCTACCAGGATTAGTAGTGGTTTTTAATGACCTTCTTGGAAGTCCTTAAAACTTTACCTTTTTTCTTACAAACCATTTAAAATGTGTTTAGATTCGATCGAATCGTTTGAGCACAATTAAACATTGCAGCGTCGTTGAAACAATATCATCAGAATCATCTGAGGAGAGCCAGTGGCCTTCCGGTCTTTGAAGCGCAATCAGCGCAGTGATGAGGTGTTGAACCACTGGATCATCCTTTGGCGCTCCAGCCCAATAAAGACATTCTAATGCCCAGCTAAGATCAGTAGCATCCCAGTCAGTATGTTGATTGAGAATGGCAAGGGCTGATTGCACAATTGGATCATTAAAACCTCTTGTTGGTGCAAACACCGCAATAGCCAACCATGTGACTATCAATGGACCTTCAAATCGACCATCCTCTCGGCGATACTTCAACAGGAACGCGCGGGCTTTCTTGACTTCGGGTGATGAACCTTCACCAAGACGTGTCAATGTATCTGTTATTGCCCCGGTAAGCCAGAGTTGGGTCACTAGTTGACCAGGTTGGTCCCAGAAAGGTGGATTGTAAGAAGCCAAGACAGGGTTCTCATCCCAATACCCCTGGGAATGTTGAATTGATTTCACGAAATCTAATGTTCGTTGGCAGACTGGTTTCGTGGTTAGTTTCGTTTCAGCCATGATTTTCATCATCATTGATGTAGGACTCAGACAATATGGATTACCAGGTTTTCGTTTATAAGGAAAACCACCTTCAGGGAGTTGGAGGTCCTGAAGGAATTTTACGATTTCACTAGTATCCTGACTTTCTTCTAAAATCAATCCAAGGCGAGCTTGCTGTTCCTTAGACCCTTTTCGTTTCACAATCTCGATGGCCTGGCTGAATGGCATACTATCCCATTTCTTTCACCGATAGCTCTTTAAAGTTGGTGTGCTCTACGAAGCACCCCAATTGAACCAAACCTTGATGGCGATGACCCAACTTCGATATCAGAACCGCTCTGGTCAGGACATTGCAATGGACCTTTCCGAGTCCCAAAAGTCACTAGACCTCTCTGAGCTCGATATCATCACTATCGATTTATCCGCCATTGAACAATGTCCTAAACTTGAGGTCATAAACCTATACGCCAACCACCTTTTTAGAATCGATCTCACACCGCTCCAACACTGCAAAAGCCTGCAAGAGCTTCATCTCAGTGAAAATGAATTAACACAACTTGATCTCTCCCCACTCCAGAAATGTGTCAACCTCCAAATTTTGGAACTACATCAAAACAAACTAGAAGCACTTAATCTTAATCCTCTGATGCACTGCACACAGCTTCGACGCTTTGATTTAGCTAATAATGACTTGACCTCAATAGACTTACGACCCTTATGGCACTGCACCCTTTTAGAAGAATTTGACCTTTCGGAAAACCAGATTAGCAAAATTGACCTCACGTCCTTGCATTATTGTACACACCTCCAAGAAATCGATGTTTCAGGGAATGACCTCGATCAAATTGATCTCACACCTTTATGGAATTGTAAAAAGCTCAGAAGCTTGAACCTTCGCAGTAATCGCATCCAATCCATTGATTTACGGGCGTTGTATCATTGCCCAGAAATCACGGAGCTTGATATCAGTAAAAACCGATTAGACCATATTGATTTAGCCCCGTTATGGCATTGCAGAGAGCTGGTTGTCTTCTGGCTAGCGGAAAATAATCTCACGAAATTAAACTTGGTTCCTTTGTGGCATGCAACAAACCTGAAAGCCTTGAATATTACTCAAAATAATTTGTCGCGTTTAGACATTTCTCCGATTTTGAAAGGGCAAGAAGATTTCAAATTCTTCGTCGATAAGGATGTCCTTCTAGTGGCAGAGGAACGATTGAAACCGTTACTTTGGAAAAAGACGCCTACATCTTTCCAGAAGCGTATAAAGTCCATCAGTTGGTATGGAACTGTTATCCCTATCGAAGTCGAAGAAGCTGAATTACCCTCATCACTGCCAATTAAGGAACCAGTAGTAGAAAGTCGCCCAATTAGCTTAGAAACACTGGGTAAGGATTTCATTATTCACCTTATGAACCAGGGGTGGGTGGTCAGTATTATAGCTGAAGAAGGAATCACCTACCAAATCACCAAAGAAGGCGAAGCCGCACTAAGAAAATTCGGTATTGACCCCACAAATTCCGCTTCGGAGAAATAGGGTCACCGCAATCCTTTTAGGCAGTTACCAAGTTCTGCAATCCCAGAGCGCGAGAGAATACTGTGCGCCTGAACCCTTGCGGCACAGACTTTTGCCATCACAAAACTTTGAGAACACATTACAATTACACAATAAGGATTGAACAACAATGGTCCGCGTAAAAAGTCCCGAAGAAATCCAACGTATGGTTCAAGAACACCCCATGCATCTTCGCCGGATATTTAGTATCACTGCTCATATAGATCACGGGAAGAGTACTGCCTGTGACTATCTCATGCGTCGTGCTGGACTTCTAAGCGAAAGCTATGCTGGTCAAGCCCGAAAAACCGATCCT